>Ga0164296_1004701_pt1 | contig 12296 bp, 12 predicted proteins | sample GEODES057metaG_FD_113533 | JGI IMG/M metagenome (GOLD analysis project Ga0164296, IMG submission 113533) | Dystrophic lake water microbial communities from Trout Bog Lake, Wisconsin, USA - GEODES057 metaG | ecosystem: Environmental > Aquatic > Freshwater > Lake | place: USA: Trout Bog Lake...
CGACGGATTTGACAAACGGATGGCAAGCATCGGCAAGCAACTCAAAAACCCAATGGGATGGGCTGAAAATGTAGCTGAGGGTGCTACAGACGCGCAAGAAGTGGTGACCATGTGGCTGAACAGTCCCACCCACAAGAAAAATGTGGAGGGTGATTACAATCTTACCGGCATAGGTATTGCTGCCGCTAAAGACGGGTCATTATATTTCACACAGATCTTTTTTAACGCCACAGCCCGCTGATCGTTTCGTATTATTTGGTTGAGTTAATACCCAATTTTTTGTGCAATACATGTACCATCAGGTGAATGGACTCACGTGTAAGGGGTTTAATAAGGTAATACTCCACATATTTATTGGAGTTGGCCCTCGCCATATCCGATTTACTGACTGATGAAGAAAGGATGTATATTTTAATATTGTCTTTAATGTCGTCACTCAATTTTTCAAATTCTGCCAAAAATACCCACGCATTCATAACAGGCATTACAATGTCTAACAACAGAATAGTTTTTTCTTTATAGTTAGGGTCGGCATATTTATTTACCAAGTAGTCGAATCCGGTCTTAGGATTCGTAAAGTCTATCACATGCGCCTCCGGGTATAAACCCTTAATAACTTTGGTGCAAATTTGGTTATTAAGCATTTCATCATCTATAATGACAAAATTTTGAAAATAATTCATTTTAAATTAGTTTAAAATACAATTTTACTTAACCTATTGATAACTTAAAAGTACGACCCGAGGTACTCGCAAATGTATGACTTTTTGTAGACTCTGGCTGTTAATAAAACCCGAATTTTATCAACCATCGTTAGCAATAACGATTGATTTTCAAATTGAAAAAACAAATCTACGCTGAAATTCGCTACACGGCTATTAAACGACTGCAATAAGTATTGTCTTTTTTTGGACAAGTTCAGCTGTGCAGGGAGATGCGGGTCAGCATTGAAATAAGTCACACTTTAATATACGTATTCAGTAAAATCACATGAATATATATATTATTTGTCTGAATTTTCTTGTCATACACTTCGTTTTTCAGATTTTAGTGGTTACTTTAGCACCGCAAAACCGGATTGAGCCAATATATTATAAATGAATAAATTTATAACAGGTATTTTATGCTTCTTACTGTTGCCATGTGTAATGCATGCGCAATGGGGGTTGGGTGTGAATACCGGCAATTGGACGGGAATGGGTAGTATGTACCTGAATCCGGCAAACATTGCGGACAGCAAAACAGACTTTTGCATCGATATCACTTCAGTAAATGTGGGCGTAGATAATAATCTGGGAACGTTGAATTTAAAGAGCGCGATCGATAAATTTGTGAGCGGCAATAGCGCCAACATCAACAATGTTTTTAACTTTTCTAACAACAACCAATTCAGTCTGCTGGCCCCGTTTGCCGATATTCACGGGCCGAGCGTGATGTTCAATTCCAAACACAAATATTTCTTTGCTATTTCCACACGCCTCAGGGGGTTCAATCAATTCAATAATTTTAACCAGTCGCTCTATAAACTGATCAACGATTCTTCAACAGCCACTAAGGGCGATATTAACCTAAACTCACCTAATTTTAACTGGACGGCTTCTTTATGGACGGAGACCGCAGTGAGTTATGGTATGGTAGTGCTGAACAAGGGAAAAAATAAACTGAAGATAGGCGTGACAGCTAAGTTTTTAGGTGGCGTTGGTTACATTGGCGTGAAAGGAAATAACCTGAATGTAAGTTACAAAAACGGTAGCGATTCATTTTTTGCCACCAATACCAATCTTACGTATGCCAGCAGTTTTATCAATGCGCAGAACGCAGTGACCAATGGCGTTTTCAGCAATAATCCGCTCAGCAATTTTATTGGCGCTAAGACCGGTGAGGGCTTCGGCGCTGATCTTGGCGTAGTATACGAATATAGTCCGGACACAGCCGTTTCGACCTATGAAATGGACGGGAAAAAAGGGATCATTGATTATTCAAAAAACAAGTATAAACTAAGATTGTCCGCTTCCGTGACCGATCTGGGTTATCTCACTTATCCTTCCAATTTGAATTCAAATATTGTAGTGAGCGGTAGTGGCTATCTTACGGGTGCCGAGTTGATTCAAAACGTAAAAAACTATACAACATTTAAAAATTATGTTTTAACCAAGGGCTTTTATGTAGATACCGGAAGCCGCAGCACCAAGCTGTATTTGCCTACGGCTTTGATACTGAGCGCCGACTACCAATTATATAAAGACTTTTATGTAAATGCCACCGACATTACAAATCTTGCCAATATCCGCAATTTTGGCAATGCCTATTATAATACATTCGCTGTTACACCGCGTTGGGATACCCGCAAAGTAAGCGTAGGCCTGCCGATCTCTTACAGTAGTTTGGCGGGTAACATGCGCGTGGGCATTGGCGTTAGAGTAGGTGGATTCTTTGTTGGCAGCGACGATATGCTGGTGTTCTTCTCTAACAACCAGTATGGCATGAACTTCTATTTTGGTGGGTTTATTCCGTTCAATTACAAGCAACCGAAAGACAGAGATCACGACCATATATCAGACAAAAAAGATAAATGCCCCAATCTGGCCGGATTGTTTGAATTGAATGGTTGCCCTGAGTATGACAGAGACCATGACGGAGTTCCGGATAGCGTTGATAACTGCCCGGATGTGCCCGGTAATAAGTCGGCCAATGGCTGTCCTGATAAAGATGGCGATGGCGTAGAAGATGATATGGACCGTTGTCCTAATCTGCCCGGACCTGTTGCTTTGCAGGGCTGCCCCGACAGGGACAATGACGGCATACCTGACATTGACGATGAATGTCCGGATGTGCCTGGAGATGCTAAGTTAAAGGGGTGCCCCGACAGTGATGGCGACGGTGTTCCCGACTATAAAGATGAATGCCCCAATCAGCCGGGACCTGCATCAACCAAGGGTTGCCCTGATACTGATGGCGATGGAGTACCAGATAAGATCGATCTTTGCCCTACCATACCGGGGCCGGCGAAGAATCATGGCTGTCCGGAGAAAACGCCGGATAAGCCCGAGATAACTAACAGAACACTCGTCAGTGAAATGATGATGAATACACAGAAAGAAAAATTCGACTTTTCTTACACTGATTATAATGAGTTAAACGGAATAGCCGATCAGTTAAAACAGCACCCTGATTATATTTTGGTTATAGAGGCTCATACCGACAACAAAGGTAAACCGGAAGACAATCAAAAATTGACTCAGGATCAGGCAGATAAAGTAAAGGTCTATTTTCTGCATAAAGGCATTAAAGAAAACCGTATCCTCTCCACAGGTTACGGAGATACACAACCGGTGGAGAAGAATACTACCGCACCCGGACGGGCTAAAAATAATCGCGTGGTAGTTAAGTTAATGCAATAGCCTGCTGTCGGTGTTTTCATAAATAACCCCGAATCAGTAAACGCTGCAAGGTGTTCTAAGTCTTAATATAGTATTTAAAAAATAATAGTCACTTTTAATGCAGATGAGCCTGAACAAACATTGCAAAAGCCATAACTTTGAACCATTGCACAAATAATTTAAAACTATGAACAAAAAAATTCTGATCGTATTAGCATGGGTGTTACTGTCTCTAAGATCTGACGCACAGATATTGCGCGACTACATGAACGATGCCCAAAGCGTCATTGATAATAAAGGCAAAAAGAAAGATGCCGGATTGTCGAATGACGACATCATTTCCGGACTGAGGGAGGCTTTGAATGTGGGTGCCAAAAACACCACCAATAAGGTTTCGGTAAAGGATGGTTTTTATGGCGATCAGAATATTAAGATATTTATGCCCAAAGAGGCGTTGAAAGTGGAGAAAACCCTTCGTGAGATCGGCATGGGCGATCAGGTGGATAATGCCATATTGTCTATGAACCGTGCTGCCGAAGATGCGTGTATTAGTGCGCTACCCATCTTTATTGATGCCATAAAAGGAATGACCATAGATGATGGCATGAACATACTGAAAGGCAAGAACGATGCGGCCACGCAATACCTGAGAAATAAGACCATGGCCAAGCTTACTGCGGCATTTCAGCCGGTGGTTGAAGAGTCATTAGACAAAGTGAATGCAACCAAGTATTGGACAGACATATTTACTGCTTACAATAAGCTCCCCACCACCTTCAATAAAGTGAACCCTGACTTGCCGGCCTATGTTACGCAATGCGCATTGAATGGCCTGTTTTTTTACATAGCGCAGGAAGAAGCCAAGATAAGGGCCAATCCGGCTGCACGTGTAAGTGATATCCTTAAAAAAGTATTTGGGTCTATTCCAAAATAGCCAATGATATTATTTTTTTGTTTTTTCAGTATCAGTTTAAAAAATGTTTTATTTTGCATAACGGTTTTAATGTCAATCGTTTCAAATACAAATTGAGCATCAGGAAAAACTAATCATTGTAAAGTCATGATTCAGGAGCAGATATACGATGTAGCCTCGTGGTGGAAGGATCAATCTTTTCCATGCAAAGAATATTTTAATGTGGACGAAGAAGGAGTGTTTTGGCTAAAAACACCCCACATCAAAGAACGTCAGATTGGCCATGTGACATTAGAGACCGCTGATGTAGTGTTGAAGCACCTGCAGGAAAAGTTCGCGGGGCTTGAAATGAAGGTGAGGGATTTTGAAACTGAATGGATTGCTGCCGAGGATAAATTGAAGTATGCCGAAAAAGTGCATCACATGCGCGATATGGTGCTGCAAACCAGTGCTGTGGGAGATTTTGAGGCATTAATGGTCTTGATAACCGAGTGGGAGAACAGCATTAAAAATCTTATTGATGCCAATTATGACATCAAACTAAAGATGGTGGAACAGGCCGAAGCATTGCAGGATAGCACACAATGGAAGGAGGCTACACAAGCTTATAAGGAGCTGGGTGAGAAATGGAAACAGACCGGCTATTTGGATAAAGGTCGTAATGAGGCTTTGTTTGCCCGCATGGAGGCTGCCAAAAAGATCTTTTACGACCGCAAAAAAGAACACAATAATGAGGAAGAGATCGAGATGATGCAAAATCTCGACCTTAAAATAGAGATCATAGAAAAAGCTGAGAAGCTGGCGCAGTCGGAAGAATGGAAAGCAACTACAGAGGCATTTCATAAACTGATGGATGAGTGGAAAGCGGTAGGTCGAACCATTCATAAAAAGAATGAGGAATTATGGCAACGGTTCATTACAGCCAAGAATGTGTTTTTTGAAAGGAAGAGTAAGCATTTTGAGCAAATAAAAAAAGAGCAGGAATCTAACTATATAGTAAAGCTCGCATTGGTGTTGCGCGCAGAAGCACTGCAGGACAGCACTGACTGGCATAATACGCCACAAGCCTATGCAGCCATAATGGATGAGTGGAAAAAATCAGGCAGGCTGTCGGCAGAGAAGTCGGAAGAATTATGGAAACGCCTTACGGCAGCACAAGACATTTTCTTTGAAGCTAAAAAGAAAGTGAGTGAAGAGACCAAGCAACTGTTCCAAAATAATTACAACATAAAATCTGAATTGCTGAAGCGGGCCGTGGCTATCAAAAATTCATCGAACTGGGGCGCTGCTACAGAAGAGATGAACCACCTGATGGAGGAATGGAAGAAGTCAGGACCGGTAGCCAGGGCGCAAGGCAATAAAATGTGGGATGCTTTTTTGGAAGCGCGTAAACACTTTTTTGCCCGTAAAGATGCTGACCGAGAAGATCGTAAACAGTTTGCCGAATCGCAAAAAGCGCACCGTGCCGCACATGAACAGCAACAAAAACAAGATCTGCTCATCAAAATAAAAGACGAAGAGGATCGGTTGGCAGATTTCAGGAACGGATTGCAAAATATTACACCGGGTAAAAAGTCGGAGGAATTGCGTTTACACCTCGAGAACCTGATCAGGGAAACAGAGGAGGGATTGGTGAAATTGCGCAAGAAAGCAGGTATTGCACAGGATACCGTAGACAGCTAATTATTAATTATCGGCTAAATGCCCAAATGCAATATAACCGCGATAAGTGTTAAAATAAATCGGAACTACTTTCAAATTGATTATTTACGCCTATTTTTACAGCATATTAATATAAAAAATGAAAAAAATACTTAGTACACTCGTTCTCGTTGTAAGCATTGTGGCAGGTGCGCATGCTCAGTATACCAATGAGTTTATACGCATTGGCCAAAAAGCGCCCGATCTGGAATATGCCAATCCGGATGGCAAAACCTTGAAACTTTCAGAGATCAATAAAGGCCGTTACATATTGCTCGATTTTTGGGCGTCTTGGTGCGGGCCGTGCCGTGCTGCCAATCCGGGTTTGGTTAGGCTGTACAAAGAGTATTCTAATAAGAAATACAAAAATGCCAAGAACGGATTTACCGTTGTCAGTTTTTCTTTGGATATGAAGAAAGAAAATTGGATGGCCGCTATTAAGAAAGATGGATTGGATTGGCCCTATCATATGAGCGATCTCAATCCACGCCAATGGGGTTCTGCTGCGTGCCCGCTCTACGGTATTCAGTTCATTCCACAGGCTATGTTGCTTGATCCAAGCGGAAAGGTGATCGGCAAATACAATCATGGTGAAGATGCCGAAGAAGACCTTAAAAAGTTACTGGCTAAATAATATAATTCAGTTGAATTTTTTTGAACGGCTTTCTGTAATAAGGAGCCGTTTTTTATTTAATATCGTCTGCGGATCCGGTTGGCATTGTATTCCTTAATATAACCAATCACAGGGATCAAGATCAGCAATACGCCAATGACCAGATAGATCAAAGAAGAAGAATCGGTATCACTATCGCTCAATACAATATAGTCTTGACTAGCGTCCTTGATCATTCCGGTGATCCCCAAGTAAGTAAGACCAATACCTACTACCAGCAATATAATTTGTTTTGCACCTTGGTTCATACAAGCTATCCTGCTGCAAAGATAGCATTATAGCAGTAAAACTAGTTATTTCAATGTGCAGTAGTTTTTATTTCCCCGCCAATCTGCCGGGTCTTAAATTATCTTGCGGTAAATTGTACGATTGTCTTTACTTTTGACCTGATGAAACATTTGCCTAATTTACTGACACTGGGAAATCTCATTTGCGGATGTTTGGCGGTGGCCTACATTTTTACGGCCCAGCCCTACATTTATCAGACATACGAGGGCGGTGGTTTTCAGGCACATTGGGTACCCGGTTTTGAACAAATGTATTTGGGCAGCATTTTTATAGCCATAGCTGCGGTTTTCGATATGCTGGATGGTTTCGCCGCACGCCTGCTCAATGTGTATTCGCCCATTGGGAAAGATCTGGATTCGCTGGCAGATATGGTTTCATTTGGCGTTGCACCTTCTGCCATTGTTTACAAGTTGCTTTGGGACGCGATGATGTGCGAAAAAGATGCGATGGACATAAACATTCTGGCTATGGCACCCGCATTTCTTATTGCCTGCTTTGCTGCATTGCGGTTGGCTAAGTTCAACATCACCACTGCGCAACAAAAAAGTCATTTTATAGGTGTGCCTACCCCGGCGGTCGGATTATTTATCGCTTCTATTCCCTTAGTGCAGTGGTACAACCCATTTCATGTGTCAGATATCCTGCAAAACAAATGGGTGATATATGGTATTATAGCACTGATGTGTTACTTGATGGTATCTAAGATCAAATTCATGAAACTCACGGCCGGTGGTAAGGGGTTCAAAGGCATGTGGCCACAGATCACATTGGTGGTTATTACATTGGCATCTGTCCCTTTTCTTTGGGTATTGGCCATACCGTTAGGTTTTGTGCTGTACATTTTACTGTCGCTTGTAGCTAAGTACCCCGAAGAAGCTTAATAAAACTATAATTAATAGATATAAAAACATAAAATAAATTCGATGAAATACATTGCAAATATCAACGTAATGCCGCTTAAAGACCTGCTGGACCCGCAAGGCAAGGCAGTGAACAGCAGCCTGCACAACTTAGGCCTTACCCACATTGAAGATGTGCGCATAGGCAAGCACATTACTTTGCGCATAGAAGCAGGTAGCGCCGAAGAAGCAGCATCATTTGCTCAGGAAGCCTGTAAAAAACTGCTGGCCAATCAGGTCATGGAATCTTTTGAGTTCACAGTGACCATGGTATAGGCCATCAGCACTTATGACCGAAGCCGTATTGTATATTGTGCCATCACCAATTGGCAATCTGGGCGACATCACTTTCAGGGCCATAGAAGTGTTGAAACAGGCTGATGTGATATTGTGCGAAGATACGCGTACCAGTTCTGTGCTCTTGCGCCATTACAATATTCACAAGCCGCTTACGCCCTACCATTTACATAACGAGCACAAGGTAGTAGCGGGCATTACAGAGCAGATAGAAAATGGTAAAAAATTTGCACTGATCACCGATGCAGGTACTCCGGGCATATCCGATCCCGGATTTTTGCTGGCTCGCGAATGCATCAGAAAAGGGATAAAGGTATTTTGCCTGCCCGGTGCAACGGCCTTTGTGCCGGCGTTGGTGCAATCGGGCATACCCTGCACCAGTTTTGTGTTTGAGGGTTTTCTGCCTTTAAAGAAAGGTAAGCAGACCAAGCTAAAACAGTTGGCTCAAGAAGAGCGCACTATTATTCTGTATGAGTCGCCGCACCGATTAGTGAAAACACTCAATGAGCTGGCGCAATATCTGGGAGCCGACCGGCACGCAGCAGTTTGCCGGGAGCTGTCAAAAATGTTTGATGAAACGCGCAGAGGTACGCTTGCCGAACTGCATCTGCATTTTGAACAAACGCCACCCAAGGGAGAAATTGTAATTGTAGTGGCGGGAAAAGAATGAAATTTTATGCCGAGAATAGCGTATCTTTAATCAAACAAATTCACACTACAGCAAAGTAATGGGTGCATATTCTATCGGTGAAGCATTAGAGATCTTTCTGCAACGAAATTCGTGGAAGCCAAAGATGAACGAAGTGCGTCTGCACAAAGAGTGGGAGCAGATTGCCGGCAAAACTATCAGCAAATACACGCGTAATGTTTATCTCAATCAGCAAACATTGATCCTATACACAGATGTGGCACCACTGAAGCAAGAACTGCTATTAGGTAAACAGCAACTAATGGAGCGCATCAATCAGTACTTTGGTGAAACGGTAGTGACCGAGGTAGTAATAAAATAATCTTACGCCACATCATCATCTTCATTTGGTTCATCAGCTACTATGTCCCACGGATTGGTTTGCGGGCTTGGTGTGCCTGCCAGTCCTAATTGTTCCTGTATCTGTTGCCAAACTGCAATGGGCAGGAAAACGCCGGTTGGCTTATTGTCTTGGTCAAATACAAATTGAGGATTGATATTCATTGCTGCTTAAATTTTACCGGATTGATGATGCCTTGCAATATATTATTACGCCACACGTAAAAATACGGTTTCTGCAGGGCTGCCGTGTTAAGAAATTGTTCCCTTAAACGGAAAAAGCCGGAACCAATGCTCCGGCTTTTCAGCTTTTTAAGGAATACTATTAATGATGGTGGTGGTGCTCATGAGCCGAAGGTAGTTTGTAGAAGGTATCTTCATCAACTTCCTTTTCCTCAATGGGGAGCTTGGTTTCCAGCAATTCAAATATTTTGCGGTTCAACACTTCGATATAGGCGTTTTCAGCTTGTGTTTTATCTTGCGCCATTTTGTTCACATAGTCGTTGATGAACGGAAGATCGCCCATATCCTGCAAGCCATATTGATCGAACAATGCCTGACGGATCTGGTTCTTAATATCTTCTTGTGTAGCAACAATGCCATTTTCCTGGATCAGTTTGTCAGAGATCACCTGCCAACGTAATGAGTGTTCAAAAGAACCAAATTCTTTTTCTACATCCTCTGCTGTACGTTTCTTTTCACTGCCTTCTTTCAACCAGCGTTTCAGAAAATTGACCGGAAGTTCGAACGGTGTATTGTGCACCAGCAATTCAAATATCTCGTTGTGCAGCCTGTTGGTAGCAGCACGTATAAAGTCGCGACCTATTTCAGCCCGTAATTTTTCTCTGAATGCTGCCTCGTCTTTAATGCTCTCATCGTTAGGGTACACTTTTTTGAACAGCTCTTCATTCATTTCAGCCGGGATCACCGATTCACCGCCTTTGAAAGTGAGTGTAAATACACTGTCCTTTTTATCTTCAGCAGCTTTTATCAAATATTGCATGAACGGCTTCAACTCTTCTTCAGTACATACATCGGCAGGTTTGAAATCGTAAGTATCGCCGGTTTTCATGGTTTTCACTTTGTCCAGCAACTGAGCAGAGAGCCTTTCGGTAGCTATCTGCGAATCTTCTGTTTCAGCGGGTGTTTCTATGCCTTTTTCAGCCAGTAAGTAGTGCATGGTCAGGCAATCAGCAGTAAGCATTTCGTGCCGTACCTTTTCGCCATCCCGCCTTCTAATGCGCATGATCTCGTCATCCAGCAATTTATCGGTCAGTTGTACTTTATAGCGGGTAACGGGTGTTTTATTGGTGATAGCAGGGATATCGAAAGTTGGTTTTATGCCGATCTCGAAAAAGAAATCCACGTCGGCGGGTGCCATAATATCCCAGTGCTGCGCATGCTCGTTGGGCAGTACCATGGGTTCGGCAAATATTGAAAGTTGTTCTTTTTTCAGATAGTCTTCAAGCGTCTTGCCTGCAATTTTAACGATCTCATCGGTCATGATGGCCTGACCATACATTTTTTTCAAAACGCCCATTGGCACCATTCCCGGCCTGAAACCCGGAATATTGGCAGACTTAGCATATTTTTTCAGTGAAGTTTCTACACCGGGATAATAGTCGTTCTTTTCGAGTTTTAAATTGATCTTTTCATGCAGCGTACCTAAACTCTCGCGCGTAACTGAACTCATATTGTGATTAATTAAAAATGCCTGTTCTATCGAAACAGGCGATGATAAATTTTTTGACCGCGCAAAGATACAACATATCGGGTTATGAAGGTTGAAAGTTCAAAATTGCCAAAAGCAGTTAAAAATATGGTAGATTGCTATAATTTTACAGCTAAATACTGTCCTGCGGCTCTCCGGAATGAAATTCATATACACCCTTATATTATTTTTTGTTGCTGTAGGCGCCGTGGCGCAACCGGCACAGCTCACTAAAATGGCGCCATATACCGATAGCGCACTCAGCATTTACATCAGTTATCCCGAGACCTGGGAAGTAAAGCATGTACCCGGCAGGGTATTGACGATCAGCAGTCCACAGGTGCAAAAAAAGAATTATTCGACCTCCAGCATCAATTTAGTGGTGGTGAGTGTAGATTCATTGGGCAAGCACATTACCAATAAGGAGGTGTTGCAAATATTAGAGTCGGCCTATCAAAATGAATTTACAGGTTACAAAAAGGTTTCAGACGAGTTCATCACCATCAATGGCTATGAGGGAGTGCGACTGATCTTTCAGTGTGAATTGGAACATGTGAAGCTACAGTTTATGACATGGGCATTCATCAACAAAAAGAATACCTATGTATTTACCTGTAAGGCCAAGGCTAATTCGTTTGATAAAGTACGACCCACATTCGACGAAATGCTGGCCAGTTTCCGTATCAATGAAAAAGTAACTTATCTGCCTTATGTGGACAGCGCCTTTGGGATAAGGGTGAACCGGCCCAATGATTGGCGTGTGATCAGGGATAGCGCTTCGATCTTTAGTTTGTACAGTCCGGAAGAGCCGCCGCACAATTATTCGGAGGCCAGCATGAGCCTCATTATTTCGGCTGCCGGCAATGCAAACCTTAAAGAGCTGAGCGACCAAATGCAAAAGGTGTGTGTGAAAGAGTACAGTGGATTTAAGAAAGTGCACAGTGAACGATTTACTGCCCGCAATTTTGAGGGTACCAAGTTGGTATTTACGGGTACCAAACAAAAAGTAAACCTTGAAGTGGCTTTGTACGGATTTTTATCGGAAGGGAAGGCCTACCTGCTCACTTGCGCTACACATGCTACCTATTTTGAGCAGTATAGGGCAATATTTGACAGTATCATCAACAGTGTAGAATTTACAGGCGTGACACGGTACCGGTCTTTTACCGACACTACATATAGTTTTACCATTAGCTACCCTACCGGTTGGGAAATATTGATGGGTAGCGAAACGCCGCTTACGATCAGCAGCCCTAAATTACCCATGCAGGACTATGCCGATGCCAGCGCCAATATGGTGGTGGTACAGGAGGATATCTCAATGAATGATCTGTTGCCTCAGTTGGAGAGTGCTTATTCGGCACAGCTAAAAAACTATCAAAAGATAAAGAGTGAAGTGGGCAGCGC
>Ga0164296_1004702_pt1 | contig 12293 bp, 17 predicted proteins | sample GEODES057metaG_FD_113533 | JGI IMG/M metagenome (GOLD analysis project Ga0164296, IMG submission 113533) | Dystrophic lake water microbial communities from Trout Bog Lake, Wisconsin, USA - GEODES057 metaG | ecosystem: Environmental > Aquatic > Freshwater > Lake | place: USA: Trout Bog Lake...
ACGCAGTCACGTCGTCTGCGCGAAGAGACACAGATAGCGAACACGTGGCGTTTCCTTGCACAAGGACCCCTCGTGGTGCTGCATTTGCAGCGCCTCGCCCGACTTGCACGCATGAGCGCTCCTTCCAGTGGCCGCTGCCACCATCATCGAGTGTGCATGTCAAGGAAAGAGTGACGGCTCGTCCTGGGGCTCGCCCCCAAGGTGTTTGCAGGCCCACATGCCGCGCTTGCGGACGCTCGTCACGCTGTGCCTCTCTCACCTTGTCGCTGTTTCCGCCGACTTTGCATTCGCGGCTTTCGACAGCAGCGTCGCAGCTGCAAGCGCCTTGTCGCTCGTCGGCACCGCCAACGTGACTGGACCTCGCTTGAGACTTACGTCCCCAGTCGCGAACGCCGCCGGAGCAGTCTGGTGCGCCCGACCATGCCTTTCTTGTGGAGCTTGTGGCTCTAAAACGCGCTGTTCCTGTGTGTCGCTTGTTGGCAGGCATACTGTGCCGCAGTTGGTAGAGCACGGCTTCACCACGGAAATCCTCTTCCGCGCTCTCTTGGATGACCCGTCGCAGGTGCGCACTTGGCAGGCTGTGTATGCAGCTTGTTGTAGTGGCACTGCTGACAAGCTGCCTTGTGCAGGTTGCTGGCCCGTGTCGAGTGGTGGACCACGCACCGGATGCATGTGAACGCCATCCTGGTGATGGCATCGCATTCGTGCTCCAGCGCTCAGCTGGCAGTGCGGCGCTAGGCTTGCCTGCTGGCGGCATGGGGTACAGTGGACTCCCTGGAGGTGCACTTGCTGTTGAATTGGACCTCTGGAGCGACGCTGACTTGCGTGATCCCGGGGATAACCATGTCGCTGTTATGACACGTGGGGCGGGGGCTTTGCGTTCCGACCACGCGACAGCGATCGGGTCAATGACGACGCCGTTGGAATTGGGTGATGGCAATGTACACGTCCTCAAGGTGGTCTACAAGCCACAGCTTTCTGCCGGTGCATCTAGTGACCCTGCATTCAAGGCGTCGCCGCATTTGGCGAGTCTCATTTATCCAGTGGGGGTGCCGTACAGGCACAGCCTGGGGTCCCTATCCATGTACGTTGACGCGGACGCGCAGCCGCCAGTCGGAGCAACAGGCATCGCAGCGCCACCCGCCACTCTGATTGTGCCGCTGCCGCTGGATGTGCTTCTCGCCTCTGGCCTGGAGTGTGAATCTGCCATGCAGGCATCCAACGCGCCAAATGCCACTTGCAGCGCTCCTGGTCAAAATATAACGCCACCGCCACCGCCACCGCCACCGCCGCCGGCAGTAAATGCAAGCAATACATCAACTGGGGTGGTGAACTGCTGTCCGCCGGGTCACGCGTGGGTGGGAATCACGGCAGCAACTGGCCAAGCCGTGGCCGCATTTGAGGTGCTGTCCTGGACGTGGACGAGTGAGCGAGCGATGCAATAGTTGATGGATTCGGGGAACACAATACGCTGATGATGATGTCGCTGTAAACACAGAAGCGCCCTCGCACAGTCGCTGCATTTCTGTGTTGCATTCATCGCATCGTCTTCTGAGAGCGCGCGTGCTCACGCTGTACACGTGTACTGGGCGCCTCTACTTCGCTTTCTGCGCCGTGAGGCTGCGGGGGATGGCCCTCGCACTTCAGTGCTGCGGCACAGGCGCCGACGTTGTACCTCCCTGCCGCCCATGGAGCCCAAGGTGTCCCACCGCGGGTGCCTCTGTGCAGGGCAGACGCACAGTGGCTGGATCAGCGCGCTGGGACGCGCCCAATACTACAGGAAGCAGTTTGCGCCCCTCACGCCGCCAACGTGTGCCTTCGCCGCACGTCGCGTCAATAGACGCACTGTCCCAGTCCGTGCAGTCAGCCGGCGGCGCGGAGAAAACGCAAGGAGGCGGAGGGAAAGCCGCAGGTCCACAGGCAACCACTCAGGCTCGGGGACGACCACCTCTCGCTGGCGACCGCGACGCCGTCGTGCTTGCGACTGGCACCGACGACTGCGCCACCGGTGGCGTGGCGCATACGCAGCAGCAGCTGGCAGACGTGCTGTGCAGCGCTATACAGGACGGGAGCATACAGTGCTGCACCGTGACCGTGGCTCCAACGCTGGAAGAGCAGGCTGCGAAAGTGCGCCGCATGTTTGACGCCGTCGGCATCCACCGCCGGGGGAGCCGGTTCGAGCCGGTGCGTGTGTGGGGGCGCCGGGGGAGCTGAGAACGCGGTGCCGAACAGTGTTGGAGCAGTCCACAGGCTTGGGCATGAAGCTCTGACGCCAACGCTTCTGTGCTCCTCGTTCCCTGCTCACTCGCCACAGGCGCGATTCTTCGAGCCGGAGCGACACAATCTAGGCAATACAGCGGGCAGCTGCATGGAGCGCTTCCTCCTGCCCCGCTTGCAGGCTGCAGCGCAACAGGCCCTGGACGCGTGGCAAGCAGCCGGCGGCGAAGGCGCATCTGGGGTGACAGACCTCATCGTTGGCGGCCTCACATCTCCCAGAGCGACGCCTGGTACGGCCTTTGAATCGCAGCATGGCAACCTACCGCAGCCAACTTACAGAGACTTCACAACGTTTCCCTTTCCCCCCAGGCCCCGATGTGCTGCTCTCACATGCACTCGGCTTGCCATCTACAGTCCGCCGCGTGCCACTGCACCACCTGGGCTGCCTAGGCGGATACCGCTCCCTCTCGCTGGCTGGCGACATTGCAAGAGGGGACCCTGAAGCTCGCGTGCTGGTCGTCTACGGCGATGTCTCCTCTCTCATCGGAGCATCGCTGCAGAGCCCCATGAATGAGGCGGACCTGCTCAGCGTCGCCATTTTCAGCGACGGCGCGGCTGCCGCAATCGTTGGAGGCTCGTCAGCTGCTGCTGCCACTTTGTCGCGGTCGCAGGCGCATTCGAGTCGCGGTGAGCAGCTGTCAAGACCCGCAATGGCGCGCATCGTGTCGACGCGCAGTGCGCTGCTCCGCGCGCCTGGAGGGGAGTCGACGCAAGACGAGATGTGGCTCCGCGAAACGGGCTTCCGTCCCGATGGCAGCATCTTTGGCCAGAATTTCGTGGGCAAGGCGGTTCCCAAGCACCTGTTGCGCGCACTGCCGCGGTTTGTGGGCGACATGCTGGAAGAATCGCAGCGAGTCGGCGAGCAAGAAGGGGCAAGCCCAATGATGCCGCTGTCTGATATGACCTTCTTGTGCCATCCGGGTGGACCAGCCATCCTAGACGTAGCTGCTCGGGCGCTGGCGCTACAGCCGTGGCAGCTGGAGCACAGCTGGCGCGTGCTGCGCGAGCGCGGTAACATGAGTGGCGCAACCAACTTGTTTGTGCTGCACAACTGGCTACGCGCGGGCGCGCCGGGGGCGCGTCATGCGGCGGGAATCGCGTTTGGACCTGGCTTGGCGGTGGAGGGCGTTGTGCTGGAAGCGCTGTAAAATGCAAATCGCTGTGTCCCATCACTGTCTGCGTCTGTCATCCAACCAGCTGCAGCACAACTCCCTCGGCACTGAGACCCGGTCCCATGGCCACAGCGACCGCATGCGAAGGCCTCTCCTGTATCGGTCCTAACAGCGATGCCTCCGCCCCCAGCGCCAGGGACATGAGCGTGCCCGCACCCGACGGATTGCCGCGTGTGTCCAGAATAGCGCGTGACATAGCCGTCTGATGCGCTGACAGGGACAGAGCCTCTGCAGCGGCACTGAGCACACCCCGTCCAGTTGGCTGGAGCGCTATGAGGCTCGAGTGCAGGTCCGCAAGCTGCGACTTCGGAGCACTCGCGGCAATGCTCGCCTCCGCCAATAAGTCGTCTACGAACGGCCTGCGGCGCAGATGTCCATGCGTTATCCACAAAGCCGCAGTGGGTGCGTTGGACGTGCACCATGCTCACGTACCTTATCAGTGTGCCCATGTGCTGTGCGAAATCAGCAGGGTAGCGCATCTCAAGCGCCATGCCCAAAGAAGCTTCGTTGTAGCGGCCCCTCAAATGGGGACCATCCATGGGTGGCGCTTGACTGCCTCTGTGTTGCTGAGTGCCCAGAAGTGCAGACCGACAGGCCAGCACACGCGCCAGTGGCCTGACTGCATCATTGCCATCAGAGCCTGCAACAATGGCGGCTGCGCATAGACAATGGACACAGGAAATTGGCGAGAGAGACCAGTCAGTGCGGTGTCTGACATGTTTTCGTCGACGACACTTTGAGCACGCACCGGCTGCGCCATCTGTGCACACTGCGATGCTGCGTACATCATCTGCAGTAAGGGGCGTGGGCATGAATGCGCCTAGCGTGGACATCACGTCCCCGTAGACGACCAGCACACGAGCCTGTGAAGAGAGGGCACACGCACGCACGCACATTACACATTGGATGGGCTGAAATACGTGACAAGGCAATGTTGACACACCCGTGGGTCGCCCCGCGCAATCTGGGCCGCCAGCGCCAAGGCTCTCAGTCCGCCGTGGTCTCCCAGGTGGTGGCACGGCACCCGGCGCACAGCTGCGCTCAGTCCGAGGCGCGACACAAGCGCTATGTCTGGCCCTGGATCGCACATCGTGGTGTGGCCACACCACGCGCGTCAGAGGGACTGACGCAGGACAGGAAAGACACAGAGGGGTACCCAGGAGCACATGCCTGGTGCTGACCGCGGCGGCGTCAAGCTTCCCACCACAAGGTGCGTCACTCCCGACGCGCCGGAGCCGCCGCGTTGCGTCCAGCTGTGTAGCGCCCGCGAAGCAGCCACGTGAAGGCGGTCCAGAAGCGCCTCGTCTGCAAGCGCAGGCAGACCCGCTGTGTGCACGAAATACGACTCCGCGGGTCGTTGTGAGCCGCGTGTGCGGACCCCACAGGAGAGCAGAATGTCCCTGCCAGCCGCAGCTTGCTCCTCGCGGCTCGCTCCGAGAGTCGCAGAGTCACAAGCCAGTCGGCCGGAGTGCACTGCTTCACAGAACGCGTCTGCCAGTGCTGTTTGAGTGACTAGCACGCCACCAGTGGTAGCATCATCCACGCCAAGAGACACAAGTGCGGCGGGGTGCATTGCTCCAGAAGCGGCGGGTGCTGAGGCAAGTGTCCAGCGTCGGGGCTGCTGTCTGTGAGGCCCCAATAACGGCGCCGGCACGCGCGAAGACGCCTGCATGACGCGCGAATGTAGGAGTGTGTCGCCGATGGGGCTACGAATGGGTGGATTCGACACGTTCAGAGCGAAAATCAAGAGGACCCGCTTTTGCCATCAGGCGTCAGCTTCCCTACGGCCAATCTTGAGTACTTGGCCACGCCCTTGTGGTCTGGGAACGCGCGTGCAGCAGCTTCGCAGAGACGCAGTGCCCCTGCTGCGCGAGCACGCGCCTGCAGCGCAGGCTTCGACCAGCATATGTTTGCGAGAGCCCCACATCCAGCTTCCTGGACGGCGGCATTCTGTGGGAATGCAGCTAAAGCCGCTATGACAACCTCAATGGCACCTGCAGCGCCAGCACGTGCCTGCGCGCCCGCATCCATCGCAACACTCCACAGGCAGCCAACCCCTTGCTGCTGGACTCCAGGCACTGTCGGATGTTGTTTCAGCCCCTCCACCACAGCTTCTACACCGCCTGCTGATGCACAAGTGGCTTTGTTCGCAGGTGCGACAGCTAGAGCCCAGAGACATCCACAGGCGTGCTGGACCACACCCGCATGCTGCACGTGCGCTCTCAGTGCAGCCACAACCGCGGGAATGGCACCCGCCTGGGCAGCCAGCGCTTGGTTTGCTACATTCGCAGTCAAGTTGCGCAGGCAGCCGCATGCCGCCTCCAACACCGCGGGGCTGTCGCCATGAGTGCACACAGCTGCCACGATGGCTTCCACGCCGCCCAGCCGCGCTGCGCGGACCTGGTTCTCCGCTAATGCGGCCAGATTACGCAACGCAGCGGCTCCCGATTCCTGCACTCTAGCATCCTGGGGATGGCTCCGCAGTGAAGCAACCACTGCATCCACGCCTCCACACTCAGCGATGCGAGCCTTGTGCTCTGCACTGGACGCAACACTCTTGAGTGCCCGTAAACACGACTCCTGCACTGCCGGCGTGCCAGTATGTGCGCCCAGAGACTTGACCAGCAATGGCAGGAGAGCCACACTGCCTGAACCCGACTTGTGCTGCGTGGCCGCCGTCAACGCGGTGACGCACCGACATACCGCCTCCACGACAGACGTGTCAGCCATGTGATGCTGCAACGCAGCAGTCGCGAGCTGCAACGCGCCAGAGGAAACGAGCTGGGCCTCCGCATCTGGCGAGGCCGCTGCCAGAGTCGCGACAGCTGCGAACGAAGCAGCTTGCGCGTGCGCGTCATCAACGTGCGCCTCTATGCCAGAAAGTAGTACGGATATATTTCCAGAGGAAAGCGCGTCTCGAGCAGCCTGCGCAGAGGTGCACTGTGACCGAAGCTCCCTGCACTTGGCTTCGAATTGCACCGCTTCCGCGCGTCGTTCGCGCACAGGTTCAGGGACAGGCGGCTGCGCATGGTCACGCTCAGACGCGTGCTGCTGCTGCTGCTGCCGCTGCGGAGGGTCCACGCCGCCACGCAGAGCCTGCTCTTGCAAGGAAGCGGTGAGTTGCCGAGCGCGGGAGAGCGCCTCACCCAACGCTGCGGCCGCGGCTGCAGCGTCACGGGCAGAGGCTTGTGCGCGCTGAGCGCACTGCTCTGCGAGCGCTATATCTTCCGCGAGACTCATCTCAAAGCCATCGGACCGGGCAAAAAGGTGCTCTGCGACGGCGCGCTAAATCAAGAATGGTGATGTCATTTCTTCGCCTGCGGCTGAGCTTGCAGTGCCAGCGTGCCTGTAGCGCCCTCGTTCACGCACGTCTGGCACGCGAGCCGCCAAGTCGCGGGCTTCTTGTTTCCCAGATGCTTGCCTTCCGCGCCGGTGCGCTCTGAGAGCAGCTCCGCACCCGCCTTGACATCCACCGTGCACATCCCGCATTGACCTGCACCGCCGCAATTCCAGACATTGCCCCAGCCGTCATAGACAGCCACTTTCTGCGCCTGCATCAGAGCCCGCAACGTGCTGTCCACGTTTGATTTGTCCACCATCACCTTCTGCGTGGCGCCATCCACGCCGGTAATGGTGAGCTCTACACGCGTCGCGGCAGCGCCAGCTGGAGCTGCTGGCGCTGGAGCTACTACAGGAGCTGCAGGCTTAGGCGCCACAGCGTCGGCGGCGGGTGCTGCCCCTCCATCCGTCGATGCCATCGGCCGCATCAACTCCAATGTCACATCAGTGATGCCCCAGCGCGGGTTGTTGCTGCTGATTGCGCCCATGATGTTGTCAAAGCTCTGGTCTGCGCACTCGAATTCGATGCGCTCGAAGTTGGTGAACGGTGTAGCACCATATCCCTCGTTTGCGAAGGCGCCCTCCTTGCCAGTCTTGAGCACGACTGCACTGCAGCGAACCAAGACGTCCCCAGCTTGAACTCCAGCCTTCTGGGCGTTGCTGCCGGCGCCCACTTCCTCCACAAACACGCCCCCGCTGCCGCCTTTTACACGTTTAGCGAACATGATGCCCAACGGCCGCTTCAACGTGACGCTATAACTGCTGACTTGCCCTGAGGATGCAGAGCCACTAGCAGTGGCTGAAGCCTTCGAAGCTGCAGGGCGGCGCAAGCAGCGCGCGAGCGAGCGTCCAGCACTGGCATTCTCACGCTGGTTCACATGCGAGTGCAGCGCAAGGCGGCAGTCTGCAGAGTGGCGCAGCATGTTGTGAGCTTCACAACTCAACTCTCAGCACACCAACAGAGACGGACTGCCTCAGCCAGAAGCAGCGTGTGCAGCGCTCTATCAAACGCAGTGTGTAGTTGGACAAAGAGACTTGCGAGTGGAAGCAGATGTGTTTGTGCGCGACATTTTTGTTCGGTCATGCTCTGAGAGCAGCGAGCGCTTGAGAGCCGAACTGCTGCACATCCGTATTACTGGCATGTGCTTGCACGGCTGCTTCGATGGCCCTTACCGCGCCTGCGCGGATAGCCTCCGCCTTGTGAACTGCATTGTGTCTGGTGATACAGTAAATACCACTACAGCAGTCCGCCTGCAGCGTCGCGTTGTCAGCGAAATTCCACATTGCGGCGATCATGGTCGGAACTGCACCAGCAGCGCCAGCCTCGACAGAGCTCTCCACGTTGTCCACAAGCCGGCTCATTAACTTACATCCCATGAGCTGCACGCGATACGAGGCAGCATGTTTACGGATGGCTGCAATCATCTCGGCGAAGCAAGCGCCATCTCGTAGGACTATCATTTGGGCCTCTAGAACGAGTTTGCGGTGTATGACCGACAACAAGTATAGACTGGTGTGAACAATCAGGTTGTCATCGATGTGAGTCGTCAATGCTGCGCGAAAGTGCGCACGCAACGCGCGCCAAATCTCGATACCAGCCACTGGTCTGATTTTCAAGACGTGCGAGACTAAACCCGCCAGAACGGAGTGCACAAGGCGTCTGTCGCTTGCATGCTTGTCGAGCTGGCTGATAAGACCATTCACAACAGGCAACGACATCAAAGTCGTTCCAGTGAAAATGTTAATGAAGTCACCCGTCGCTTGCAGGAACAGGCAGGCGTTCATCACATCAGCAGGTGAGACATCTGGTTGAACAAGTTTATCCATCAACTCTTGCGCAGAGTCTGCCCCGAATACGTGTTCCACACTCTTTGTGCACACCTTCGAGAAGCCCAATATGAACGCCAGGTCCGGCGACTGCTGGACAATCGCTGCCAGAGTAACTTCAGAAAGCTTTGGCGTTACAGAGCCTCGGTCGTCGATTGTGAGTGCTCGCAGGCCACCTTGAGCGCGAACCACCAGATTGAGGAGCCGCTTGTGTGTAACTCGCTGAGCGACGACATTACCCAAGTCGATGACCGTCCAAAGCGTCTTGGAGCCACAAACACGACGCCACTGCCGGGAGACGCAGGCCGCGCTGCACAGGTCTGTTGCATCAAGTAGCGACAGTACACGCAGGAGCGAGTCGTCAGACAGCTCGATACCAGCCGTGCGCTGAGCGTCCTCCATGTGTGCCGAGGTTCCCACAAGTGTGATTTTCGGATGGCAGATTCCGTCCTCTTTTTTCATCCGCTTCCCCCCCTTGTCGTTAAACGTATGATCTCGCGAACATTCGACGCGCCGTCGCGCAGCTGGGCGACGGTGTCGACTCGCAGGGTGTGCTGTGCTGCAGCAGCTGCAAAGTCAGACACGCTGCCGCCCACGCCAAAGTAGAATGATTTGGCAGCCACCAGCGCTACACCACCAGGGCGCAGGCAGTGCGTGATGAGCGCTAACAACCTCGGCTGTGGGTGAGTCTCAGTCAACATCGTGGATTGCGATGCAATTTCCTCACACTCATCATCGTGCCACTCACCTGCGCGGCTGGAGAGTACAGCGTGTCGGCAGTCAATATGACGTCGTACTGCTGTGCGGGGAGCATTCCCGAATCATGGAGTGCGCCCCAGTCGCCGGAGAAGAAGCGAAGCTCCGTCTGCTGCTGCCCCGCCTCCTGCTGTGCTCTCAAGTTGGCTACAACAGTCGGGGCCGTCAAGCTGTGCAGCACGCTTGCGTTATAATCCTGCCAAGTCACGCTGGAGGCGCCAGCGAGGGCAGCAAGCACGCCGGGCAACCCGTGGCCGCAGCCAAGCTCAAGCACGCGTGCGCCCTTCAACTGCGGCGCATCAGGCGCGGTCCTCAAGTACTGGCAGAGGTCGACACTGCACTCCCACAGCTTGAAGCCGCCCTCGTAGCGTCCAGGCACGAGGTCAGAAGTGCCGGTGATGCCCGCAGCTGTCGAGGCGCCGGCAACGGTGCAGCCACTCGGCTTGAGGAGCACACGACCAGGTAATTGAAGCTCCTCAGACTGCCAGTCTTGGGGCACCTCCAACGCGGGCGTCTCCTCCCTTGCGGGCGAAACGTCGTCCTGACTGGCACTCGGTGCTGGTACCTCTCCTGGCTCGCTGCTCGCTCCAAAGTTGAAACGGAAGGACTCAGCCATCAGCAGTGCGCGGCGTGTGTCATCATCATGCGCTTGGCGGCGTCAGCAGCTTCACGTCCTCTGCTCTGACGTAAGCGCTGTGCGTCCAACAACGCGCCCCCGCCACAACGCCATGTTGTGCCTCCGACACGTGCGTGCGCAGGCCCGGGCATCATGCGTGCGCCTTCGGAGGAGTCTCCACGCACAAGCCTCTGGAAGCACACCTCCCTCACCGCAACTTCCACCACGTAAACTTCTCGTCCTCGGCGGCACTGGCTTCGTGGGTCGTGAAATCTGCAGACGCGCACTAGATGACGGCTGGTCAGTCGTCTCTTTGTCACGCAGGGGACGTCCCAGTGAAGAGGACGGCGTCGACACCCGCGTCGTCGCCTCTGTCGACTGGCGCACCGCTGACGCCACAGACGCCGACGCAGCGAGGACCGTGCTCGCTGAAGGCGGCTTCACAGCCGTCTTTCACTGCATCGGCATGCTGTTCGCTTCTGACCTGAACAGACTCGTGAGCGGCAGCAACTCAGTGCCGGCTGCAGGCGCAACCTATGACGCAGTGACTCGCCAGACGGCTCTCGCGGCCGCTGCAGCAGCGGCAGACCTGTGTGTTCGAGGCCCTGGCGACGCGCCGCCACCCTTTGGCTTTGTCTCCGCTGCCGAGGCGTCCTGGACGTTCGACGCCCCTGTTGAATGGCTCCGAGATTACTTGACTGCCAAACGAGCAGTGGAACGTGAATTGCTGGAAGGCTACGGGCCATCCAACCTGCTCCGGACGTTTGTGCTGCGGCCCAGCCTGATTTACAGCACGAACAGGCCATTCGCGTTGCCTGCTGTCGCCACCTTCTTCGTTGCAAATGCCATTGGAATCCCGTTTGTTGACCGCCCCGTGACTGTGGACACGCTCACAACAGCAGCCGTTGCTGGGCTCCGAGACGCTAGCGTGAGCGGCATTCTGGATTGGAAACGCATGGAAGCTGTTGCCGCCGCAAGGACATCATAGCAGACATGCATCCCTATGAAGTTGTGTGTGTGGGCGTGTGTGCAATGCAGTCAACACAACCGAATTCACTCGGGCACAGTCTCTAGCGGTTCTCCACCAGACACCAGGATGCCCTGCGCCCCCGCATCGCCTGAACTTGCCTCTCCAGCTGACGGCTCCTGCGCAGAACGCAACGCGGCGCCAAGGGTAAGAAGAACGGACACAGGTGGACAACAAACCAGGTGCTTCGCACGCACGTCGCTGCGTCCGCGCACTCGGATCTTGTGCTTTGTTTGGAAGTCTTTCAGCGCTTGCGTTTTCTGCTCCAACTGTGCCCCCAAGTTGCCGATGACCTGCGACCAAGAGCGATCAGACAACTGCATCATAGAACGCCGCGCAACCAGCGCCGTGACCTGCGACCAACACACGCGCGCACCTGCTCCAGCGCCTGCTTGTGTCTCTCAACAGCGGGGCAGACTTCCCCGACAGTGCGCTCCACCAGCACACCGCCTACGAGGCGGAAGCACCGCCGCCCTGCGTCCAGTGGCTGCAGCGTCTTCAGCACAAGCTCGTGCTCCTGTCGCTCCAAATCCAGCTCCGTCAGCTTTCCCCACAACGAGTCTGCTTCGCGACGCATGGCCTCGAATTGCTCCACAACGGCCTCAGCCTGCGATGCCCCATCTCCACCGTCGCGCGGGTCCACATCCGCCATTGCTGCCGTGTGCGTCACTGTCGTCGTGCTGCTCGCAACTCACCTCGTACTCGCGCCGGCGACGGACTGCAGAGACTGCCACTCTGGCGGATTGCACTTCCCTCGCCGAGCGCGTTCCGGCCTCAGCCGAGCGCCGCAATGGCGGCCAATGGCACAGACGCGAAGGGCCAGGTGCTCAAGGTGTCTGGCCCCGTCGTAGTGGGAAAGAACATGAGCGGTGCGCCACAGGGCGCTTCTGGGCTTTGCTTTTTCAGCCGCAACCTGCTCCCTGGTGCTGACTCATGTGCGCTGCAGGTGCCGCCATGTACGAGCTGGTCCGCATTGGGGCAGCCAACTTGATTGGAGAGATCATCCGGTTGGAAGGCGACAACGCCACAATTCAGTGCTATGAGGAGACGAGCGGCTTGCGCGTGGGCGACCCCATCGTTCGCACGCACCAGCCCCTGAGCGTGGAGCTCGGCCCCGGCGTCATGGGCAACATCTTCGACGGCATCCAGGTGCGCGGCGCGAGCGCGTGCCGGCCCTTTTCCTGGTGGCCCCAGTCCTCCGGCACACTGTTTGACGCCCACGCCCGCCTCCCCTGCGCCTGTTCCCACACGCAGCGTCCGCTGAAGACCATCGCGAAGG
>Ga0164296_1004706_pt1 | contig 12285 bp, 8 predicted proteins | sample GEODES057metaG_FD_113533 | JGI IMG/M metagenome (GOLD analysis project Ga0164296, IMG submission 113533) | Dystrophic lake water microbial communities from Trout Bog Lake, Wisconsin, USA - GEODES057 metaG | ecosystem: Environmental > Aquatic > Freshwater > Lake | place: USA: Trout Bog Lake...
AAACAATACTAAAACAAACAATACTAAAACAAACAATACTAAAACAAACAATACTAAAACAAACAATACTAAAACAAACAATACTAAAACAAACAATACTAAAACAAACAATACTAAAACAAATGTAGGCACAAATCTTGCTGATGTACCGAACAAAGATTACGACTCACCAACTATTTCTCGAAAGGCACAAAAAAAAATGGATTCGGTTTACCTGATTGATGGTGTAAGTTCGGTTGGTGTGCACAACGGTGTTGCGAGGATCACTTTTACAAGACTCACCACCGATGGTAAACCCGAGTTTAGTCACGAGTTGCTTGTACCGCTTGCGGCTATGAAAGCACTCAAGGAGGCTTTGAGTAAGGTGCCAGATGCACCAGCATCCGCTACGAATCGGCGTATTTGATCAGTTAATCAAAACGATATCTGACTGAAAAAATTAATGACAGTAATAAATAATAAATACAAAATAATTTTTGTTCATGTTCCCAAGAATGGGGGTACCTCCGTAACAAATTTTTTTTCACAAATATCAACTCCGCTGGATATAGAAATCGGAGGTTCCGCATTTGGAGAAATTATTCAATCTGAATTTATAAAACGCTATCATATTTCAAAACATAGTCCAGCCAAGCATTTGAAAAAAGTACTTGGAGATCAAGTTTGGACGGATTATAAAGTAGTTGCTGTAACTAGAGATCCGATATCGCGATTTGTTTCCACTTACAACTTTCTCAGAAGATGGAATTCAGGTAATGATGTCTTTTATCAGAAAATAAATAAATTTACAAATATTAATGACTTTATAGATTCTGATTTTATTTTTAATGAAAATATCCCCGATAATATTTTTTTACCACAAAGCCACTGGATTACTGATAACGGAATAATTATTGTTGATAATATATTTAGATTGAGTAATATCGAAAATGATTTAAAAAATTTCATTCAAAAAAATAAAATAAATTTAAATTTGTCACTATTCAATTTACCTTATTTGAACTCATCAGGATCAACAAATATAGTGACATCTGTTGACTTGACAGACAAATCCGTATCAAAAATAAAATATATATATTACCGTGATTATGAGTTATTTAATTTTTAAATTCAAAATTGGACTGTTATACATACGTCATGCGTAATCGATTTGTAAGTGGCCAATTCTTGCAGGTTAAAGGATCACAGATCAGAAAATTCTGATTCTTACTTTGTTCAATCCAGTTGAGTGTTACACAATCTAGGAACAGTCAAGGTGAAAATCATCTATGAACAAGTTTTTTCCAAAAATGATTATCCAACATATCAACTCAAAGTTGTGAATAGAATTAATTCAGTTTGGTATGACAACTTGAAAAAATACCAGAGCTTAGGCAATGATTTTATTCAGCGTATATTTTTGATTCAAAACGCCTGCTTTTATGGTGATTGGGGATATTCAAATGAATACGAAAGAAAATATATTAATAGTATTGGATGGTCAAATTCGCTTTTTGATAGATGTGAAAATCAAATAAAAAAAACGAGACCATCCGGCGATAAAAATCCTGTTGTCTACGAAGGTACAGGAGTCATACTATCTTGGCCCGGTGTTTTTACATTCGGCCATTGGATATATGATGTCATTCCGAGGCTATATATGGTGCACAAAAATTACCATAACATATTTGATTCCTCAATTACTTTCATTATACCTCATAACTTAAATAAAAATTTATATGAATTTTTTGATTTATTAAAAATAAAATATTTGAAATTAAATTTTGATAATGGCGTACTTGTATCTAATGCTATTATTCCCAGTCTGACATCGCGAATTTTATCTTACCCTTTTTTATTTCATAAAGAAGCTTTCCAATGGTATGTTAATGTTATTCAAATAAAATCAAATCTTCTAATGTCGGGAGAGAAAATATCAAATCGATGTTATGTAAAACATACAACAATGACGTCAAAATCAAATCCCAGGCAGATAACCAATGAAATCGATTTGATTAATGATTTAATTAAAATAGATTTTTCTATTTATAATCCACTTAATTTTGATTTAACAAATCAGGTATCGTTTTTCAAAAACCAAAAAAATATCGTAGGTTTAGACAGTTCAGCCATGCATAATATAGTTTTTTCGGAAATAGGTTCCCGCCAACTTGTAATCTCAGGAGGGGATCGAACAAACTTCAACCACTTATGCCTTAGTTCACTTTTGGATACTTCATTGTACGTCTACGACACGCAATGCCGCCCGAGCGAAATTAAGGTTGAATCTCAATTCATTCGGAAATGGATCAATAATGAAACGACATGATATTTTGAGTGCTCTGGGTAAAATAAACAATACAAGAAACTATCTTGAGATTGGTGTTGAAGCAGGATCAACATTCAATGCACTTAATTTTCAAAGTAAAACTGCAGTTGATAAGAAATTTATTTTTAAATATGAAAACAGCCCTGCAATTACATACCATGAAATGACTTCTGACGAATTTTTTATTCAAGCTATAGAAAAAAAATATAAATATGACCTAATTTTTATTGATGGTTATCACCTATTTGAATTTGTATTAAGAGACCTAGTAAACTCCTTTTTGGTTTCTCATAAAAATACAATAATTGTGCTTGATGATGTAATACCAAGTGATTATTTTTCGCAATTGCGATCACAACAGTTATGTAATAAACTTAAACAAGAAAATAAAATATCAAATAGAGATTGGATGGGAGATGTTTATAAGATAATTCCAATTATTAATATTATTTTTAATCAGTGGTCCTATAAAACTATCATAGATAGTCATAGCATGACAATTTTGTGGAATCAATCGAGAGTACCATCAACATCAGAATTATTTATCCCTGATTATGAAGGGGTTTTATCAAAAAGCATTCCATATAATATGGCCGATTTTGATCAAATATTACAAAGTCTTATATTATTCAACCAAAATAACTGATTTACTATTACTTGCGTGCGGCGGCTAGAGGTTGGCAACAACTGGTTAGTCAAAGCCACGATCTTGCTGTGCCCTCTGTCCAGCCTTGACCGATACAACACCGTCGGAGACAGGCCTATAATTCTGCAGCCCTTGGCCTTTGACAAGCAGCACTCGGTCACCATCACCTCTACCGAAGCTTGTTTTGCAGCCGGCGGTGTAACTTTCGGCTTAGGACATCTTTTATTGCCGTATTCTCTTGAGTTAGTTCGGCGTACTGCGTAGATCCCTTTGGGTCTAAGTACGGTTCTCAGCCCCTAATTCTCGTACTTCGCCTGTACTGCATGGGAAGTTGATCAAAAATTAAGATCTTGTACCTGGACTTTATCGGGTGAATAAATCGGCGTGCCCAGTGTCCTCAATGTTTGTATGGACGTAAACAAAGCACTGAAATCTTGCACTGTTATGCCTTTCAGTTGCCATGGTGCGTATTGCCACCAGGCAGACTCAAGCAGTCTTGAAATGATAGTTTCTTCAAATCTGTACTTCTTGATTACCGCTGGGCTGCCCGCAACGATGGCGTAGGGCGGCACGTCTTTTGTCACCACGGCTCTTGCTGCTACCACGGCTCCCGTGCCGATTTTGACACCCGGTAGTATGAAAGCGCCGTGTCCGATCCAGACATCATTCCCGATTTCAGTGATCTTGAGCGTAGTGGGGGGGGTTAACTGGGCAAAATCAGCACCAGGCTGGACGATATGACCACTTGGCGGGGGTTGATCGACAACAGTGCTGTAATCAGCATAAAAAAAAGGTGAGGTACTAAACCAATGTGTTGGGTGCGGGTGCCGCCCAATTTGTACGTCTTCTGCGATTGAACAGTAACGTCCAATCCTGCACGCAAAGAAGTGTCCGCTAACAGCATAACTGAATGCTCCAAGTTCGATGGAGTGTTCAATCTGCATCCACTTTATACTGCACGGAGGCTCGAAAATACTATCATCAGGCAGTTGAAAATCACGTTCAATATGAGTGGTGATCCCGAGCTCTGCCAGTTTTTGTCTATGTTTTTTTGTGATTAGCATGGGTAGGCAATTACAGCCTCGAGTACAGTTCAAGTTGTCGCTTGGTTGAGTCACTTACTCTCGAATAACCGGGTGTGTTCTTTAAGCATAGTTCAAATAAGTTAGGATCTGTTACACAACGTTCAATTGTATTTGCCAGAGCCACACTGTCCCTGGCTCGATAATTAAGTCCGCCTAGAGATGGCTTGACTTTTTCAGCCATGCCTCCGATGTCAGGCACAATCACTGGCCTTCCGAATTTGAAAGCTTCCTGGATAATCAACGGAGAATTTTCCCACCAAACAGATCCCATGATAATCCAGTCGACTTCGGCAACGAGTCTTTCCATTTCATGAGGTTCGTATGCACCGTGCAGCTTAGAGATAGTTTTTGTTTTATTTAACAGAGCGCTAATTTTTTGTTGGAATTCAACAGTTTGATTTGTAAGCGCAGAGCCAAAGATATCAAGGGTAACTTTTTTTCGAGTCTCTTTCTTCAGGTGAGCGAACGCCTCTAGCACCACATCTATGCCTTTGTAAGGGTTGATTTGTCCGAAGTAAGCGAAACGACCTCTGACGCCATCCTCGGCAAGGCTTCGAGGCGGTACTAAGTTTCCTTCGGGGATGCCATTCTCTATCACAGTAATGCGTTCAGGTATCAACCCCCAGTTCACATAGCGTTGTTTCAGAAATTCACTGGGTGAAATGAATGCATCAACGAGATCAAAAAAGCTTTTGATATAGCGTTCTCGCAAGAAGATATCCTCTTGCGATACGTGCGGGAAACAAAGATGACATTCGCGTGGGCTATATTGATGACACAAGCGACCGTCGGTTTTGACCATTTGTCCATTGTTCTGACAAATTGCAATGTACTCATGCAAGGTCAAAACAATCTTGGCTTTTGGGCAAACATTCTTTATCAGACGTATTACTTCAACACCGAGGTGAACGTAGTGATGCAGATGCACGACATCAGGATTGATATTTTTAAGTAATTGCCCAAAATCACTCTCAGCGTCCATCCGAGTGGTGGATGTCAAATCTGCAATATTCGCATTACCAGCCATCAGATAGTCCCGAGGTCCGATGACAGCTAGATCAGTAAACTTATGCAAGAGTTCTGGCTGACCGCGGCCGATGAACCATGCATCGTGCTTATCTTGACCGTTAATTTCTTGCCACAAGTAGTAGGCTGCTAACTCTCCACCTCCTTTACTGAAGGTTGGATGGGCGTGGCTCATAACAATAACTTTCATTTGTTTGCCTCAAACTCTAATGGGTTAGCTATTACACCTGTGTCAATTTTATTTTTGTATATCCAGGCATTCAGAAGCGTGAGCATTTGTCTTGTATGCCCATGATCGTTAAGAGTTTGCGACTGCCGCTCTAGGTGCCATAGTTTAGCTTCTGGAACTAAGTACAGTTTTTTTCCAAGTTTACGCAGGGCCATGCAGAGATCAGAGTCCTCAAAGTCACCCAGTCCGTAGTTTTCGTCGAGACCACCAATAGCGAGGTAGTCATTTTTTTTCAGCATGAGACAAGCCGCAGTCAACATTGAGCATTCCATAGGTTTTGTTCCGCCTAGCCATGGCAAACCCATACCGACATGTTTGTTGAGCAAAAACCCCGGGAGTTTGCTGTCAACTGAAGTGATCATGCCGGAATGTTGAACGCTATCATCAGGAAACAGTAACAAAGGTCCGACAGCACCCGCTTGAGGAAGCGTGGCGAGAGCGTTTTTTAGCTTATTGATCCAACCGGACACTTTGGGCACGACATCTGAATTAAGGAGGACAATATCTTGAGCCTCTGCAATACTCACCCCAACGTTATTCGCGCCGGCAAAGCCTAGGTTCCGGGTATAGGATACTAGTTTGAAAGGTATCTTAAAGAGTGGCTGATATCGTAATGCTAGTTCTCGAGTCGCCTCAATAATCCTCGGATCATCCACGACATAGATAAGTTCTACATCTGCAAACTCTTGATCGTTAGCAAAGTGAGCCAGTTGATACCGTACAAAATCAAATCTTCCATAAAGTGGCACAATCACCGTGGTTTGTGGGCCAGCCACTGGGTGGCCAAACTTTTCAATGTTTATGTTGACACGGCGTTTATGTGTTTTGCGTAATTCATTGAGTAAGTTGCCTAAGCCATTGTTAAAAATATCATACAGCTTGTGCCACATCGTTTCTGGTTCTGGAATTCGAGTCAATATCTCACTAATAACACCGGGTATCTGGTCTACACTAGTTCGAGGCCGAACGGGTATTTTTACGTAAACCTCACCGCGCTTTCCGAAGTCAAAACAAAGTGCCCTAAAGGCGCTTAATTCATCAGGTAATCTGCCAAAGCAATAGAAACCAACCCACTCGGTATTGATAGGCCATCTGTGCGCATAAGCCTGCAATACGTCTTTACGTTTTAAGGGCGTAAAACTATCTGTAATGTCAAACTTTTTACCATCTTGGTCCACCACTGAAACTGATTTCGCGATTTCGACAGGAAAAATAGACCAGCCAAAACACAGAATTCCGCTTGCTCCAATTTGATAGCCAACATCTACCGCTACTGCCGCAAGATCCCCTACTTCTACGTGAGGGTTGAGGGACTGCCAACGCGCGTCGAATCGAGTTTTGATAAACGCGTCGAGTGACCTTGTCCACGCATCGGTTGAGCTTTCTAGCTTAATGTCCTCGCTAATACGTCTGAGTTTTGGTAACAGAACGGATTCGAGTACCAGATTGTTTTCTAGCAAGGACACTAAATCAAACCAAGTAATTTTTTCCGAATAGATACTTAGCGAGATACTTTGACCATCTTTGTAGGAAATGGTCATCTCAACATCTGAAACATCCTCTGGAAAATCGTGAATGACTAACACGAATCCATCACACCAAGATTTTTTTTGGGCCTCAATCAGTTGGTTGACTGATGGTGTGTAGTAAGCAATATCAGAACTCACGTCAGAGGCTACACCGTCAATAGCCAAACGAATAGCTTCGACTTCATCCTCGGGTTGCTCTAGCATTCCGTTCAGGAGGAGGACGTTATCTTCTAATAAAACTGCATTCTCAACTGTCGCAATTGGTTTTGAGTAAACCTTGTCATCAATCGCGCTCCTAATTTCTTGTAAGTCTTGTAAGAGCTCGTTTTCGGTATCCAGAGTTTGCTCAAGCGATTGTTTGAGCAATTCGCCTGAATGTGGCCACAAGTCAATAAGTCTTCTTCGAATGGAAGAGCGACTAGTCAATAAGTCGATATCCAGCGTGACGTAGTTACCGTCGATCGTTGTTACTGAAACAGCACTATCCGAATCAAACTCGGGCAAGATGATGATGAAGCCATGTTGATATTCACTCTGACTTGACATCGACATGGCATAGGCAACATCGGGCCGTGATACGCGAGACAGGTTTACCCCGTCTACACCCGACTCAAGCAATTTGCCAAAATATCTCTTTTTTTTGTAAGACCCAATTTGGGTCGTATATACAAGCGCAAAATTTTTTATCGTTAGCTCTGGATCAAATATCCATCCAACGACAACAAGATTATTTTTTTTATCGACAGCTGCAAAATCAACATAAGCTTTGATATTGTTGTTAACGCCTATGCCCAACACCTGAGCCGCTTCAATTTCACGCAATGAATTGTCAGTCATTTAGGTGTTCTCTCGCATTAAGAAAGTAGTTATTTAGTTGCTGAGCCTGGTTGGCTAGGCTTAACGGTAAAAGGTATTGTCCTCTATTCAAGGCACGCAATCGCTCAGCAATCGCCCCAATATCAAATGCCGCTATCTTACAGCCCAAAGATAGAGCGATAGACAAAGTAAAACTATAGGTTTCGGGCCACAAAGACGGTAACCAAACGATATCAGGATTCAACTGTTCCAAGGTTTGTTTAGCCGTTGAGTCTTCGTATTGCCCTGTGATTTTGACACCCTGCTCCTCAAGCAAGCGATCGTTCATCGAGTATCCCATGAGGATGAATTCAAGCGGAAGATGTTTGCGTTTAGCATGCTTGGCGCACTGCAAGAGAGGCTCAAAACCTTTCATTTTCCCTAATGCACCTAAAATAATAATCCGTATTTTCTCGCCAGACTTGGGTGGTGTCCATATTGTCTGGGGAATTGTCATGTCTCTTTCGTGTGGATTTACGGTGAAATCAAGCCCCGGAAAATACCTACTCAGGCGGATACTGCAATCAGGGTTGGGTACGTTAATAGCTGTTGCGGCGAGTAGTAGTTGCTGGTTATTAGCGCGCCAATTTTCTATGCTTCTTGCACCAAAATCGTTACCGCGCCTGCCCAGACAAGTGTTACAGGATACAGAATCTGGTTCTCCGCAATAAATCCCATCCTCATCTATTAGATTAATGCGAGGGCATATGACCGTGTAGTCATGCACGTGAATATGTAGTGGTGCACGCAAGGCCATGCCAAGTTTTGTGATGTGAATTGGAGCTTGCTCAGCGAAATCAACCAGTCCGTGTACGTGGATTTCTGTGATTCGTAAATCTGCTAGTGTTTGGGATAAAGTTTCAACGTCGGACAACTGAAAACTTGGAATCGACGGCAAATCAACGCAAAGTTGATGCTTGATTTGCACATGTGAAGGTTCTCTTTTTACTGGGCGTAAGGAAAATACACCGACGCCCATTTGAGAGAAACTGGAGGTCATTAGTTGAATTTGTCGTTCGGTACCGCCTCCTCGGTTATGACAAACTATCAATACATTTTTGTGCTGGCAGTGTTTTGTCAGTCTTGCCCAGTCAAGATTCCTCCTTGCTTGAAGAAGTGGATCATCTCGGATGAATTGTTTGATTTGTAAATCATAATCTGGGTGTTTATGTTTAAGAACCTGAAGCGCTTGCGTGATACGTTCATGTTTCTCGCCTTGAAAAGACGCGCTGCCATGATGCTGCACAAATACATCTGCCGCTATGATATTAAGTAACTCGGCCTTTTTAGCTCGTTGACACCAGTCATTTTCTTCTCCGTACCCTTTTCCGAAAGACTCTAGGTCAAAGGCGCCGACGCGTTCGATGGCTGAGCGTCGCATATACATACAGAAGCCCACTCCAGTAGGCGCCTCAACCGTCAGATTTTTATTTATCAGAGCAGATAATGTATCCAGATCAGCGAAAGAAATCTCTAAGCCATACGGATTATCCTGAAGAAATCGCGGATACGAACAGATCGTTGCATTATTGGACAGAGGTGTGACACAGGCGATATTGTCTTGTTTGTAGGCTGCTTTGTGCAGACGATCTAACCATCCATCATAGACTTCGGTATCGGAGTTGAGTAAAACAACATCTTTGCTACCAGTTGATGTTATACCCAGATTTGCGGTAAAAACAAAACCTAGATTTTTCTCGTTTTTGATTAGCTTTAGCCAGCCACGGCGTTCCATATTTTCAAGAGCGATACTGATCTCCTCATCTGGCGAGCAGTCGTCAATTACTAAGATTTCGTAGGCGATCAGATTTTTCGCCTGCAGCACACTTGCAAGGCAACGCAAGGTCAAAACTTTGTTTGCGAATACTGGGATCACAACGCTCACCAGCGGTTTGCCGAAGCCACGGGTAGCCGGTTCTATATCCTCGACGGTAAGTTCCTTTGGCGTCGGTATGATTCGCTTTGAATCATTCTGGCTAAGACTTTCTTCTTGTGTAGCGAGTGTTGGTCTGCCCTCAGCTTGACCGAAAAGAATGTAATGAATTAGAGGATTTTGTCCAGAGTCGACCACATCAGGATTGTTTGATAAATAGAGTGCGCCGTCAAAATTCTCGTTTGGCGATCTCCCTTCACGCCCGCCATAATCCAAGTAATGTCTCAGCGGCTCTATTCTGTTGAGTCTGACATCTCTATTCTTGAGTAAATAGAAATTAACATCAAACCACTTGCTAGGCGATATACCGACGTAGCATCCAAATAGAAGGTAGTGAAGCACCGAGTTAACCATCAACCATCGCTGTCGGCTAGCCGCACGGTAAAACCTAGGATCAAAAAGGAGGGAGGGTTGACGGCCCTCCCGATCGCCATACGCAACATAGTGTCGGATCGGAGTCATCCCGGAGGCAGCGACATCGTGATTTGAGGCTAAATAAAACGTAGAATCAAAAAGTCCGCTGTCGTGGACATATTTTTCGAGAACTGACCAGTAGCATTTACGAAGAAATCGTGTGAATGCGATAGTTCTAAAAAGTGTGAGGCCAAGCAGAATCAGGTATGCGACGTAGCGTTGATGCTGGCGACCCACGTTGATTCCTGTTTCTATCGGTAATAATTTTAATAATATTTGACGTTACCAGATGGTAACGGTTCGATATTATAATTGGGTTTTATGCACAAAGCAGTCAACTTTATAACTAAAATGGCTTTGGCGGGAGCGACCAATCGCCATCCAAAATAGCTTGCAAAGGTGAGTAAGGACTAGCATCCCCCGATCTGAGCATTTGCTTATTTAGAATCTTTAAATCAATGACTTGATTTCGGTTACTTTGTTGTCAATCACCCAAAGTTTCATTTATGTAAGCATCAATAATATTAATTAATTTTTTAAATCGCAGTTCACAAACCACATGATTACAGCGATAGCAGATACATATTCTTTCTTCTTAGAAAATCCAGCCCACAGAAAATTTGATTTGTGTCAATTTGATATTCAATACTCCACCGCAACTTTCTCTAAAAGAACCTACGAAGAGCACCGCGGTAGAGAATTTGAAAGCTGGAGCGACGCATACCAAGATTGGATTTCCTACGGCAGAAATGCCGGACTAACCTATGCTCAAGGAAAAAATACACAATTAAAAATCGTTTTAAAAGTGAAAGACGAGCCTCAGTTGATTGTCAAATGGATAGAATACCACGCGTCGATCGTAGGATATGAAAATTTACTAATTTTGAATTGCGGATCACGAGACAGTAAATTTCTGGAGATCCTTGAGGAATACAAATCAAAAATAATCATATTCGACTATGAAGCTTATTACGACTATATTCACAGTATTCCGCTAAACGTCCATTTTTATGCTTTTCTCAAGAAGAACTGTCGCTACTTTACGGTTTTGGATGCAGACGAATTCATTGTAGGCTACAAAGATGGCAATCTTTCCCGCTCTGGGGTAATTGATATTCTTGAGTCTGGAGATGAAAACGTATACGCCGGTACCTGGATTACCAATTCTAAATATCTGCCTACTACACAGTGCGGATCTATTGATTTCAATTCACCGATTGCGTTTAGTTTGAATCATGAATCTTTGATCGACGGAACAATACGCGGAAAGGCAACGATAAAAACATCCATAGTCTCAAAAATTATACACGCGGGCCACAACTTGGCAGTTTCAGATGTAGTGGCGCAAGTCACTCCAGGTTCTTTCGGGAAGCTATTTATCTTACATATCGTAAATCCTAATCCAGAACTGATTAGAGAAAGATCCTTAAAGCATCTGCGATCAAAAGGGATATTGCTAAATGATTTGTTGGTTGATACAGAAATTGATGATTTTCTCAGGCAGAAATTGCAAGTTGGTGAAAACCCAGTACATGAAGTCGATTACATCAACAGGTATTTATTAAATAATTCGTTTGAAGACGATACTTCAGTAAGTTTTGACTGTAAATTACTCGGCGGTGCTTCCGGTAAATTTCAGTTTTCTGAAGAATTTTCAAATAAGATCAATCAATTTCCTTTTATAGAAGTTGCTATTAGCTCGGGTTTAACGTTAAACGAGTAAGTTTCGATTGGGGCTTTAGATTAGGGTGGATCGCCACCAATTTCCTAGACACTTGCAAGCTTCTGGTTGAACGGCTTTTACCGGTGACAGTCCATCGTTATGACTGTGACGGCGTATCGGGTTATAAAATCTTGTAGTGATCGCGACTTGATCTGACAGTCCCCCAGTTTGCGGTACGTGTTTGTCAGATCAAATTTAGTTGTTTAGGTTTGTTGTTTTATCCTTCCACACCTCCTTGCCGTCAATTAATGTTTCCATAGGCGTGCGGCCACAGCACATCTTGCCTTGATGCGTGCGATCGTAGTTGTAGTATTTCAACCATTCATCGAGATCGGATTGCAGCTCCTCGATTGAGCGATAAATCTTTCTGCGAAACGTGACCTGATAAAACTCTTGCAAGATCGTTTTGTGGAACCGTAGGCTTCCCTGTCAAGGCTACAACTCTAAACTAGAGACTTTTGTTTTAAAAACCCTGGGTTTGAACACTGCCGGCGGCAGGTTTCCCAAGGACTCGTGGGGTCGGTATTCGTTGTAATC
>Ga0164296_1004707_pt1 | contig 12281 bp, 10 predicted proteins | sample GEODES057metaG_FD_113533 | JGI IMG/M metagenome (GOLD analysis project Ga0164296, IMG submission 113533) | Dystrophic lake water microbial communities from Trout Bog Lake, Wisconsin, USA - GEODES057 metaG | ecosystem: Environmental > Aquatic > Freshwater > Lake | place: USA: Trout Bog Lake...
GCGCGCGAAGATGTCGGGCCTGCGGAAGGGTTTCGTCAAGCTCTTCTGCCGTCGGTCCACCGGCGTGGTCATCGGCGGCGTGGTGGTGGCGCCGATCGCCTCCGAGCTGATCCTGCCGATCGCCGTGGCGGTCACGAACCGCATCACCGTCAACGAACTGGCCCAGACGCTGGCCGTCTACCCGTCGCTGTCCGGGTCGATCACCGAGGCCGCCCGCCGGCTGATGGCGCACGACGATCTGGACTGAGGTGAACTAGCCTTGGAAGCCGTGAGCGATCCGTTCCGCGCGCCCGGCGAGCTCGGCTCGGCGGCCTCCATGCTGGGGCCGCAGCAACGCCGCGACGCGTGGGAACGGCTGGGCTCCGAACAATTCGACGTGGTGGTCATCGGCGGCGGCGTGGTGGGTTCCGGGTGCGCGTTGGACGCCGCGACCCGCGGTCTGCGCGTGGCGCTGGTCGAGGCCCGCGATTTCGCCTCGGGCACGTCGAGCCGCTCGTCCAAGATGTTCCACGGTGGGCTGCGCTACCTCGAGCAACTGGAGTTCGGCCTCGTGCGCGAAGCGCTGCACGAGCGCGAGTTGTCGCTCACGACATTGGCGCCACACCTGGTCAAGCCGATGCCGTTCCTGTTTCCCCTGACCAAACGGCTCTGGGAGCGCCCCTACACCGCCGCGGGCATCTTCCTCTACGACCGCCTCGGTGGCGCGAAATCGGTTCCGGCGCAGAAGCATCTCACCCGCGCCGGCGCGCTGCGGCTGAGCCCGGGCCTCAAGCGCGGCGCGCTGATCGGCGGGATCCGCTACTACGACACCGTTGTCGACGACGCACGCCACACTCTGACGGTCGCCCGCACCGCGGCGCACTACGGCGCGGTGGTGCGGTCGTCGACCCAGGTGGTGGCGTTGCTACGCGAGGGTGACCGGGTGACGGGCGTGCGGGTTCGCGACTCGGAGAACGGCGCGATCGCCGAGGTCCGCGGCCATGTCGTGGTCAACGCGACGGGTGTGTGGACCGACGAGATCCAGGCGCTGTCCCGGCAGCGCGGGCGCTTTCAGGTGCGCGCGTCCAAGGGTGTGCACGTGGTGGTGCCGCGGGACCGGATCGTCAGCGACGTCGCGATCATCCTGCGCACCGAGAAGTCGGTGATGTTCGTCATCCCGTGGGGCAACCACTGGATCATCGGAACCACCGACACCGACTGGAACCTCGACCTGGCCCACCCGGCGGCCACCAAGGCCGACATCGATTACATCCTCGGCACCGTGAACACCGTGCTGGCCACCCCGCTGACGCACGCCGACATCGACGGGGTCTACGCCGGGTTACGTCCGCTGCTGGCGGGGGAGAGCGAGGAGACGTCCAAGTTGTCGCGCGAACACGCGGTCGCGGTGCCCGCACCCGGGCTGGTGGCCATCGCCGGCGGCAAGTACACCACCTACCGGGTGATGGCCGCCGACGCGATCGACGTCGCGGCGGAGCCGGTCCCGGCCCGGGTGGCGCCGTCGATCACCGAGAAGGTGAGCCTGCTGGGCGCCGACGGGTATTTCGCCCTTGTCAACCAGGCCGATCACGTGGCAGCGCTGCAGGGCCTGCACCCCTACCGGGTGCGCCACCTGCTGGATCGCTACGGGTCATTGATCGGCGACGTGCTGCACCTCGCGGCCGACGATCCGGAGCTGCTGCGCCCCATCACGGCGGCCCCCGGCTATCTGAAGTTAGAAGCCCGCTACGCCGTCACTGCCGAGGGGGCCCTGCACCTCGAGGACGTGCTGGCGCGCCGCACGCGAATCTCCATCGAGTACTCCCACCGGGGCGTCGACTGTGCCCGTGAGGTGGCCGAGGTGATCGCGCCCGTGTTGGGCTGGAGCGCCGACGACGTTGACCGCGAGGTCGCGAACTACACCGCGCGGGTCGAGGCCGAGATCTTGTCGCAGGCGCAGCCCGACGACGCATCAGCCGACGAATTGCGGGCCAGCGCCCCGGAGGCGCGCTCCGAGATCCTCGAACCAGTGCCCCTCACGTGAGGGCGCGAGCTGTCGTGGCTCCGCTGCCGGTTCGCGACGGCCTCAAACCCAGCCGGGTGCGGCTGACGGGCGGGCCGGTGCTGGCCGAGCTCACCGCTCGCTTCGGCGAGCCGGCCCGCGGGAAGGTCCTAGCCGGTGAGGTCGTCGGCGCCGACGGCGCGATTGTCGGCCAGGCCACGGTGCTGCCCGCCGGGTCGTACGTCTACCTCTACCGGGAGCCGCCCGAGGAAGTGCCGGTGCCCTTCGACATGCCGGTGCTCCATCGCGACGCGGACATCGTGGTGGTCGACAAGCCGCCCTTTCTGGCCACCATGCCGCGTGGGCAGCACGTCACCCAGACCGCGCTGGTGCGGCTGCGCTGTGAGTTGGGCCTGCCGGAGCTCAGCCCGGCGCACCGGTTGGACCGGCTGACCGCCGGCGTGTTGATGTTCACCGTCCGCCGCGCCGTGCGCGGTGCGTATCAGACGCTGTTCGCCCGCGGCCTGGTGGCCAAGACCTATCTCGCGCGGGCGGCCGTCGACCCGTCCCTGGACTTGCCGCGTGTGGTCCGCAGCCGCATCGTCAAACACCGGGGTCAGCTGCAGGCCGCCTGCGAGCCGGGGGTTCCCAATGCGGAGACCTTGGTGGAGATGGTGTCCGACGGCCTCTACCGGCTGACGCCGCGCACCGGACGCACCCATCAGCTGCGGGTGCACATGGCCTCGTTGGGGATACCGATCGAGGGGGACCCGTTGTATCCCGAGGTGGTGGACGTGGCGGCCGGCAACTTCCGCACGCCGCTGCGGCTGCTGGCGCAGCGCCTCGAGTTCGACGACCCGGTGACGGGGGTGCGCCGCGAGTTCGTCAGCGCCCGGCCGGGCCCGTAGGGGTTCGCGCGGGGCACGTGCCCTTCGCGGTGTTTTCGTGGCCCGAACACCGGCGCCGGTATATCGTTCGATGGCGGGCGTCGACACGGGTTATTTCGGCACTTGTCGCCTGGTAGTTGCTGCAATTTTCCGAAGCCGTCACCTTTACTTAGGGTAGGGTAATAACTATGGACCTGTTCGCGCCGCCTGAGATTATTTCGGCGCTGATCCACACCGGCCCCGGTGCGGGCTCGATGCTCGAGGCCGCCGGCGCGTGGCAGCAGGTGGCCGTCGAGTTGGAGAGCTCCGCAGCCGGCTACGCCGCAGCGGTGTCCGGACTGATCGAGACGTGGAGCGGCCCGTCCGCGTCCGCGATGGTGCAGTCGGTGCAGCCCTACCTCATCTGGCTGCGCACCACCGCGCAGCAGGCCCAGCAGTTGGCCGGCTCCACCGAGGCGGCAGCGGCGGCGTTCAGCGCAACCCGCGCGGCCGTGGTGACGCCCGCCCAGGTCGCCGCCAACCGGACGCTGCTGGCCCAGTTGCTGGCTACCAACCGGTTCGGGACCAACACAGCGGCGATCGCCCAGGTCCAGGCCGAGTACGAGGCGATGTGGCAGGCCGCCTCGGCGGCGATGGTCCGCTATCAGGCGGCGACGGCTCAGGCCACCTCGCTGCAGCAGTTCTCGTCCCCCCTGGCGATGGCCAATCCGGCCGCGGCCGTCGCGCAACCGGCTACGGCGACCGCGGCGACAGCGGCGACCTCGACCAACGCCGCGTCGGCCCTGTCCTCGATCACGTCGGCGCTCACCTCGTTCGACCCGAACACCGGCTGGTTCGGCTACTTCAGCACCTGGGGCAACCAGTTCCTCTCCTCCGGGTTCCCCATCAACCTTCTCGGGGTGCAGGCTCAGGTGGCGACCGCCCAGGGCGTGCAGTCGGTCGGCGGGGAAGTCGGCCAGGGCCTGGCCGAGGGGGAGGCCGCGCTGGGCGATTCGAGTGGAGAAATCGCCTTCGGCACGGCGCAGGCGGAGGCCGCCGCCGCGATCCGGGCGGCCGGGTCGCCCACGGCGGCGATGAACGTGGGCGTCACGGTGGGCAAGCTGACCGCCCCGCCCGCGATCGTCGGTCTGCTGCCGGCCGCTGGGTCGCCGGTCCAGTTGGCCTCGTCGGTGTCGCCGCTGACCGCAGGCAACTCCGGTCTGGCGGCGATGCCGATGATGCCGATGATGGTGCCGCCCCCGATCTCGGCGGGCAGCGGCTGGCGCAAGAGAAAGCAGCAGCAGACTCCCGGGGACTACAGCACGGGCGGGTACGGCACGGAGCGAACGACCAAGGTGGTGCAAAGGCCCCCGAGCGGGGGATGAGGGCCGACGATGGTGCCCATCAATCGCGGCGCGGGGTGAGCCGTGACCGACTTTGGTATGTTGCCGCCCGAGATCACCTCGGCGCTGATTCACTCCGGGCCCGGGTCGGGTTCGTTGGTCCAGGCCTCGCTCGCGTGGCAACAATTGGCCATCGAATTGGAGCAATCCGCCGATAGCTATGTATCCGTGCTGTCTTTGTTGACCGCGGACTGGCGCGGCCCCTCAGCGCTCGCGATGGACAACGCCGTTGAGCCCTACCTGGCGTGGCTGCACGCCACCGCCGCGCAGTGCGAGCGGGTCGGCGCGTCGATGCGCGCGGCGGTTGCAGCGTTCGAGCTGACGCACTTCACGGTCGTGCCGCCCGCGCTCGTCGCCGCCAACCGGACGCGGCTGGCCGTGTTGCTGGCCACCAACTTCTTCGGGATCAACCTGCCCGCTATCGCTGAGACCGAGGCCGAGTACACGGCCATGTGGCTCAACAACTCGACGGCCATGTATCGGTACGCGCTGACCTCGGCGAGCGCTGTCGTACCCGCGCACTTCTCGCCGCCGCCTGCGATTGTCAATCCGGCGGCGCTGCAAACCCAGGCCGCCGCGGTGGCGAACTCCTTGCCCGGTGCCGCGAACCTCCCCTCGGCGGCCTCGATCCTGGACCAACTCACCGCGTTCAACCCCAATTCCGGGTGGTTCGGCTATATCAGCACCTGGTTGAACCAAACCTTCGCCGCGGGCGGCTGGCCCATCAACATCCTCGGGGTCGCGGCGCAATACGCCACCGCCAGGAATATCGGGAGCCTGGGCGGCGAAGTCGGGATCGGCCTGTCGCAGGGCGAGAGAAGCCTTGCCTATGCGGAGGCGGAGTTGGCCCACGCCCTCGGCTCCCTCGGAGCGGGCGAGGTGCCCAGCGGGGCGATGGGTGCGGCAGTCACGGTCGGCAGGCTCTCGGCCCCCGCAAGCGTGGTGGGCTTGATGCCCGCCGCGGAGTCCGAGGTGCAACTCGCCGCCGCGGTGTCGGCTCTGCCCGCGGAGACGTCCTCGTGGCTCGGGTTGCCGATGACTCCGATGATCGCACCGAAGGGTGGCACCGGCAACCGTCGCCGCGAGGGTCGGGATTACGATGACATCGAGCTGGGAGCGGAGCTGCTGGGCACGGTCATGCAACGACCGCCCTCAGCGGGATAGTCACTGCGCCAACGGAACTGAGTGAGGTCACATTGAGCTACACCGACGAATTCGACCCGGCATGAAGCGCCGGACGAAGTCCCTCTCGGCCGCCCTGGCCGGCGGGGGCCTGACTGCGCTCGCGGGCTGGGACCTGTGGCAGCGCGACCACACCATCCTGCGGAACTACCCCGTCATCGGGCACCTGCGGTTCATCCTGGAGGCGGTGGGCCCGGAGCTGCGTCAGTACATCGTCACCGACAACGACTCCGAACGGCCCTTCAGTCGTGACCAGCGGCGCTGGGTATACGCGTCGTCGAAGGATGAGAACCGCTACTTCGGCTTCGGCAGCGACAATGACCTGGAGCGGGTGCCGAACTACATCATCATCAAGCACTCGGCGTTCCCGGTCCCGGCCCCCGCCGGCGAACCGACACACCCGGACCCCACGCTGCCGTTACCGCCGGCGAAGATGCTCGGCGGCGCCCGCGGCCGCGCCAAAGCATTCCGGCCGTTCTCGCTGGCCAACATCTCCGCGATGAGCTTCGGATCGCTGTCCGCTGCCGCCATCACCGCGCTCAACCAGGGCGCGGCGCGGGCCGGCGCCCTGCACACCACCGGGGAGGGCGGGGTGTCTCCGTACCACCTCAACGGCGGGGACCTCGTGTGGCAGATCGGCACCGGATACTTCGGCTGCCGCAACGACGACGGCACGTTCAGCCTGCCGCGGCTGGTCGACAAGGTGGCCGCGACGCCGTCGATCAAGGCGATCGAGATCAAGCTCAGCCAGGGCGCCAAGCCCGGCCTGGGCGGCATGCTGCCCGGCGCCAAGGTCACGCCTGAGATCGCGGAGATCCGCGGCATTCCGGTCGGGGAGGACTGCAAGAGTCCCGCCGGCCACTCGGCGTTCGCCGACGTCGACGGGCTGCTGGACATGGTGGAGACCATCGCGGCCGCGACGGGGCTCCCGGTGGGTATCAAGTCGGCGGTCGGCGAGGGCGGGTTCTGGACCGAGTTGGCGGCGCGCATGGTCCGCACCGGCCGGGGCGTCGACTTCGTGACTGTCGACGGCGGTGAAGGGGGCACCGGGGCGGCTCCACTGGTGTTTGCCGACCACGTAGCGCTGCCCTTCAAATGGGCCTTCCCCCGTGTCTACCGGGCCTTCGCGGAGGAGGGCCTGCATCACGACGTGGTGTTCATCGGCTCCGGCAAGCTGGGCATCGCCGAGAATGCCCTGCTGGCCCTGGCCATGGGGTGCGACATGGTCAACGTCGGCCGCACGGCCATGTTCTCCATCGGCTGCATCCAAGCCCAGCGATGCCACACCGACCGCTGCCCGACCGGTGTCGCCACCCAGTCGGCGTGGTTGCAGCGCGGCCTCGACCCGGCCCTGAAGGCGGTGCGCTGCGCCAATTACATGGCCGCGCTGCGCTTCGAACTGCTGAGCCTGGCCCGCGCGTGCGGCCATGTGCACCCGGCCCTCGTGCCGCTCGACGCCATCGAACTGCTCGACGTCGACCTGCGCACCGCGCAGGCCGACGAGGTGTTCGACTACAAGCCGGACTGGGGTCTGCCGAGCCCGGCCGACATCGAGGCGATCACGGCACTCATGACCGCTGATGCCCGCTGATCGCTGAAGGCGTCGGCGTCGCAGGGTGAAGCGGCGGTTAACGGGCGCGCCTCGACGTCCATCTGGGTCTATATTCCGGAACGTGGGGATCATGGTCTCCGCCGCCGTCCCGGAGGGAGTTCGGACATGAGCGAAGAACACGCCCTGGTCATCGTCGCGGGCTATCAAGACCTGGACGCTGCTCGTAGCGATTTCGACACCCTGGCGAAGCGGACCAAAGACAAACAGATCCCGCTGCGGGGTGCGGTACTGGTCGGCAAAGACAGCGAGGGCAATCCCCTCGTAGTGGACACCGGCAACCGGCTCGGCCGTCGGGGTGCCGCCTGGGGAGCCGGGGCGGGTCTGGCGGTCGGATTGTTCTCGCCCGCGCTGCTGGCCTCAGCCGCCGTCGGCGCAACGGCCGGCGCCCTGGCGGGCACGTTCGCCAACCATCGGGTGAAAAGCGGTCTGGCCGAAAAGATCGGGCAAGCACTGGCTGCCGGCAGCGGGGTCGTCATCGCCGTCGTTGCGGCCGACGGCCGCCTGGCCGCCGAGCAGGCGTTGGCCGGCTCGCCGATGAAATCGGTTGCCGAGATGAGTCATTCGACGTTACGGAGCCTCAGCGCCGCGCTGGAAGAGGCGATGGGGAAGTTCAACCCGGACCGCACCAGGCTGCCCTTGCCGCAGCGAAGCTTCGGCGGCACGATCGGTCGCACCATGGCGGATTCCGTCGGCGACTGGACGATCGTTCCGGGGCCCGGGGCACCGGACGGCGCGCCCAACGTGCTGATCGTCCTCATCGACGACGCCGGCTTTGGTGGGCCGGATACCTTCGGCGGTGGCATCCGAACCCCCACGCTCAGCCGCGTGGCGAGCAACGGGTTGACCTACAACAGGTTTCATGTCACCGCGGTGTGTTCGCCCACCCGCGCAGCGCTCCTGACCGGGCGCAACCACCACCGAGTGGGTTTCGGGTCGGTGGTCGAGTTCCCCGGTCCCTTCCCGGGGTATTCGTCGGTCAAGCCACGCAGTTGTGCCGCGCTGCCGCGCATCCTGCGCGACAACGGCTATGTCACGGGCGGCTTCGGCAAGTGGCATCTGACGCCGGACCGGGTTCAGGGGGCGGCCGGGCCGTTCGACAACTGGCCGCTGGGTTGGGGATTCGACCACTTCTGGGGGTTCCTGTCCGGTGCCGCCGGCCAATACGACCCGATCATCACACAGGACAACTCGGTGATCGGGGTGCCGCCGGCACCTGACTCCGAGGACGGCCGCCCCTACTACTTTCCCGACGACCTCACCGACAAGGCGGTCGAGTGGCTACACAGCGTTCGGGCCCAGGACGTCGACAAGCCGTGGCTGATGTACTACTCCACCGGCGCCACGCACGCCCCCCACCACGTATTCGCGGAATGGGCCGACAAATATCGCGGTCAGTTCGACGAGGGCTGGGATGCCTACCGGCGCAAAACATTCGAACGGCAGAAGGAGCTGGGCATCATCCCGGCCGACACCGAGCTGACCGAGCGGCCTGATCTGTTCCCGGCGTGGGACTCTCTCTCGGACACCCAGAAGAAGCTTTACGCCCGGCAGATGGAGGTGTTCGCCGGCTTCTCCGAGAATGCCGACTTCAACGTCGGCCGGCTGCTCGACGCCATCGAGGATCTCGGCGAGACCGACAACACGCTGGTGTTCTACATCTGGGGTGACAACGGCGCGAGCATGGAGGGCACCGTCACCGGTTCGTTCAACGAGATGACGTTCCTCAATGGCCTGGTCCTCGACGCTGACCATCAACTGGAGCTGATCGAGCGGTACGGCGGAATCGAGGCGCTGGGCAACGAGCACACAGCGCCACATTTCGCGTCGGCGTGGGCCCACGCCAACAACACCCCGTTTCAGTGGGGCAAGCAGATGGCCAGCCACCTGGGCGGCGCGCGCGATCCAATGGTCGTCGCGTGGCCGGCCCGGATCAGCCCAGATGCTCGCGTGCGGTCGCAGTTCACCCACTGCATCGACATCGTGCCCACGGTGTTGGAGGCCATCGGCTTGCCTGAGCCCACTCACGTCGACGGCATCGAGCAGGAGGCCGTGGACGGTACCAGCTTCCTGCACACCTTCGACGACCCGGAGGCCGAAGAACGCCACACAGTGCAGTACTTCGAGATGTTCGGCAGCCGCGCCATCTACAAGGACGGATGGTGGGCCTGCACGCGGTTGGACAAGGCGCCGTGGGACTTCTCGCCGGAGACGCTGCAGCGGTTCGGGCCCGGAAAGTACGACCCTGACGGCGACGTGTGGGAGCTGTACTACCTGCCCGACGATTTCTCACAGGCCACTAATCGTGCGACCGAGCTTCCGGACAAGGTCACTGAGCTCGTCGCGCTGTGGTGGCAGGAGGCCGAACGCAACCGGGTGCTGCCCCTGCTCGGCGGACTGGCGGTGATTTTCGGCGATTTGCCGCCGCTGCCGACCGCCACGCGCTTCACCTTCAAAGGCACCGTGCAGAACCTTCAGCGCGGCACGGTTCCCCGCATCTTCGGCCGCTCGTACGGGATCGAGGCGAAGCTGCACGTCCCCGACTCCGGTGCGCAGGGGGTGATCGTCGCCAATGCCGACTTCATCGGCGGATTCGCGTTGTGGGTCGACCAGGATCAGCGCCTGCGCCACACCTACTCGTACCTGGGCGTGGACACTTACAAGCAGGTGTCCACCGAACCGATCCCCACCGGCGACGTCACGGTCCGGATGCTGTTCGAATCGGACCAGCCGGTTCCCGGCTCAGGTGGGCGGGTCACGTTGTGGGCCAACGATCGGCGCATCGGTGAGGGAACGATGGCGAACACGGTGTCTCTGGCCTTCACGTCGTACGCCGGGTTGGACATCGGCCGCGACAACGGGTTGGTGGTCGACCGCGACTACGAGGACAGAGCCCCGTACGCGTTCACCGGCACCGTCCACGAGGTGGTGTTCGACCTACAGCCCGTATCGGAGGACGCACAGAAGGCGTTGCACGAGCACGCGTCATCTGAAGCGGTCGGGCGCGGCGCGGCGGGCTGAGCGAGGCGCTACTGGGTGGTGACGGCGACCGCGGGCTGGATGGACAGACCCTGCTGCATCCCCTCGGTCATGTCGTCCGTGCAGGGCGGACTGCCGGGCGAGGCGTCGCCGCAGGTGCAACTCAGGACCCCGAAGACGCTGGGGTCGGCGGAGGCCGGAACAGCGAGGCTCAGACAGGCCGCGACGAGGGCGGCGCCTCCGATGGAGAGTTTCCCTAACATATGCGTCCTCCGTGATAGGTGATGGCGAAAGGGTAACCGGACCGCGCGCGGGCGGGACCCCTGCGCAGGTTTCGATCGCGTTAAGGCGTGTTAAGACCCGTTACGACGAGAAATTCGGGCAGTATGCCCGGATGCTGACGCCGACGAAGAACCCGGCGTGGTAGCCGTCCAGGTTGGAGTTGGCCTGCACGGTGGAGACGACCTGGGCCGTCGTCTTCCCGTTGCCGAGTTCGTCGCAGACCTCGTGGCCGGCGATCACGGCGTGATCCGGCGACGAGAATGCGATCCCCTTGGTCTTGAGCACCGCCACGAACGCATCATCCACGGCATCGGCGTGGGCGTTCCCTGCGAAGGGTCCGAGCAACAACCCCGCCACCAGCACCAATCCCGAAGCCGGCCGGGTGAGCTCCGACACGCGTTACTGCTGCGGAATGTCGGCGAACTGGGGGCAGTAGGCGCGTTCGGCGATGGCGACGAAATACCCGGCGTTGGCGCCGTCGAGGGTGCTGCTGCTCATCACGTCGGTGGCGATCTCTTGCTCGGGCTTGCCCTGGGCGAGCTGGTGGCAGACCAGGTGAGCGGCGATGATCTCGTTCTGATTCGACTCGTCGAGGATGCCGTGCTGCTGAAGCAGAGTGAGGAAATTCTGGTCGTTGGTGTCGGCGTGCGCAGACGGGGCCGCCGCCAGCGGGCCGAGCAGCGCGACCGCTGCGAGTGGGCCGGCGGCCAGCAGGGACAGGCGGGCTCGCCTGCGGTTACGGGTCTTGCGGTTAGGGGTTTCGGTCATGATCGTCACTCCGGTGCGATGGATGCGTATGCTCAGGCTCTCTTTTCAAGTGTTGCTGCGCAAGTGGCCAGCAGGTTACGCGACCGTGCTAACCAGGTGACGCCATGATGGTCAACGCGCCAATTCTCCGGCATGTTCCGGCATTGGCCATCGATCACTGTGATCCGCGGAACTGCGGGCAGTACGCGGTAACACTCAGGCCGACGAAGAACCCCGCGTGATAGCTGTCCATCTGGCTGTTGGACATCACCGTGGATGCTACGTCGGGCTTCTGCTTGTTGCCCTGGAGAAGCTCGTCGCACACCTCATGACCTGCGACGATCGCCGCCTGCGGGGTCGCGAACTTGATGCCTTTGGCCTGCAACGCGTTCAAGAAGGCATTGTCAATTGAATCGGCATCGGCGGGCGGCATCGTCACTGCCGCCACGGCGGGCACCGCGGCCATCAGCACCAGGCCATGGATCAGCCATCGCGCGGATCTCGGCGCGCGCAGGCGGCCAGTCGTCATCTCAGCAACCTTCCGTGAAACAGTTAGGCGAGCCTAAACTAACTGAGAACCGGGGCCCGTGCAAGAAGGCTCGGACCACCGCGCGGTCAACGCTGGCAGGACGGACACCAGTATGCCACCCGTTCGCCTGTCCCGTCGTGGACGATCGCGGCGCCGCAGCGGCGGCACGGCTGCCCGGCCCTGCCGTAGACCCACAGTCGCTGCCCGGCCCGGGTGTCGCCGGTGGTGCAGCGATCGCGGCGGGACCGATTGAGCCACAGCATGTCCCGGGCGCGGCAAACCAGTCGGTGTGCATCGCCCACCGCGCTGACGGGCGCCGCGGGCTGGTGGCCGCTCACGAAACACAGCTCGTTGCAGTAGACGTTGCCCACGCCGGCGAGCACCCGCTGATCCAATAGCGCCTGGGCCAGCGGCCGGTCCGGGTGCGCCGTCAGGTTCGCTGCGGCCCGTGCAGGATCCCAGTCCGCGCCCAACAGATCGGGTCCCAGGTGTGCAACCGCCTCGCCGTCGCGGCCCCGTTCGAGGATCTCCAGCACGCCCAGATCGACTCCGACGGCGCGCATGACGTCGTCTCCGCGGCGGGCTTCCAGGACGATCCGTGCCCGGTGGTCCACCGGCCGGTGACCGAGCTGCCAGCGGCCGTCCATCATCAGGTGCGAGTGAATGCTGGCCGGCCCGACTCGAATGAACAGGTGTTTGCCCC
>Ga0164296_1004709_pt1 | contig 12274 bp, 12 predicted proteins | sample GEODES057metaG_FD_113533 | JGI IMG/M metagenome (GOLD analysis project Ga0164296, IMG submission 113533) | Dystrophic lake water microbial communities from Trout Bog Lake, Wisconsin, USA - GEODES057 metaG | ecosystem: Environmental > Aquatic > Freshwater > Lake | place: USA: Trout Bog Lake...
AAAATGCGACCAGAAACAGCGCCCAAGGCGCATAGGCCGATTCCGCAAGTGCCGTCACGCGATCATAGAGTGTCTTTAACATGGGGTGAGTGATAGGGGGACAAAAGCGGCGTTTGGCAAGCGCAAAATCTCAAGGACGCGCTGTTGGAGCTTTATCAAGCAGCCGCAAGAAATAATCATGCTCATCCGCCGGGCGTTGTCGATCATCAAGCCGCCGCCAGAGTTCGGATGTGATGTCACGAGAGCGTTTGGCCTCTGGCGATTGGGCATCTGGATTAAAACCCCCATCGCCTGAATCCAAACCCCCATCGTCTGAATCCATGTTTTGCTTGTGGCTAGACCGTGCGAAGGGGTCGCGAGGCTCAGGCCCGGAATTTTCCTTGAGGAATTTTCGGGTCTTGCCGTTGGCATGGCCTGATTTTTGGGATGACTTTTGATCACCGCTTTGATTGGCCGCCATCGCCGTAATGGCTCGCTTGAGCGCGTCAATCGCCTTTGTTTCGGCGGTTATTGCTGCGGCCACATCGTCATCATGGAGCGATTGACGGGCGGCATCCATGGCGACCCCTGCGTCATCGAAGCTGTCTGTGTTTCCTGCTTCTGCCGCTTTGGCCAAATCTTGAAGCGCTTTGAGATGATCAAGGATCTCGCTCTGGCGATCGGCGAGTTTTGCGGGCGGTTCATTTTTTTTGCCTTGAGCCGTCTGGCTCGTGTCGTCTTTGAGCGTGCGCTCTTCCCGCAAGACCGAAAAGCTTCGATTGAGGAGATCGGTATTGGCGGCGCCATCTTGATTTTGCGCACCCAGCTGTTTGATGAGCTGATCAAGCATGGCTAACGCTTCTTGCATCGCTTCTTTCGAGCCTGACTGGATCATTTCGGCCAAGCGGTCCATGAGGGCGGCGTTCGCCTCCGCATCGCCGGTTGGGTCTGACAGCGCATCAGCGTCTTCGTCGCTTGAGGACTGCTGATCATAGGCCTCAAGCGCCTTTTTGATCCGCGCCATAAGGTCTGCGCGTTGATCGTCTGTCAGCGCTTGGTCCAATGCTTTTCTGAGCGCATTTTCCGCGCTCTCAAGGCTCTCTTGCACCTTTTGGGTATGCTCGTCCTCGAGAGCCTGTGCCAAGGCAAAGAGATCATCGCTGACCGCAAGCAAGGCTTGGCGTGAATGCGCTTTCACGAGAGTTCGGGTGATACCGCGCAAGGCGAGATAGGCTCCCACCGTCACAGGACCATAATCAGGTGCCATTTGGAGGGCCGCCAAGCGGCTTATGACCATCTCCCGTTGTGACGGATCGAATGACACAATCTGCCTCAGTTCGAGCAAGGCGCGCGCCAATCGGTCATGATAGGGCGTGCGTGGAATAAGAACCGAAACAGGCTCGGACAGTGTGTGCAAACCGGCACTGTTTTCAACATCAAGGGCGACATCAGCAGTCATGCCGGACCAGGGCGCGTTGGTCGGATCGAGCCTGACACTGAGCTCGCCCTGACGCTTATCGCTTGGTAAGGTGATGGACATCGAAAGCGGCGCAACCAACGCGTCTTGTGTCGGTAACGGATCATGCTCAGGAAGGCGGGGATTGCTCAGACGTACCGTGCCTTTCGTCACCCCATGATCATCGCTGACCTTGTAGCGCAGCAGAACCGCGCCGCTTGGCAATTGCTCCATGCGTGAAAAAGTGACATGCGGGACTGCGACAGGTGTTGCGATGATCTTGATGGTGTGATCGACCGAACGCGCATCCCGAAAGCGAACCGTGGCTTCCCCTTCAAGCACCCATTGGCGTGATTGCGTCGCGCTTTGCTTTTCTGTGAGCTGGCCACTGGTGCTGAGGGCGGGCAAAGCGTGATCAGAGCTTCGGATCGTCAAAAGCGACCCCGCCGGAACTGTCAGTGGCGGCGCGTCTTTTTGCATTTGCGCATCGCTCAAAACAATCGGCATTCCATGTGCAAAATCGGGAAGATCAATCCATGCTTCGATACGGGCGAGGAGATTGCCTTTGCTGGTTGGCTCGCTTGACAGAGCGCTTTGCAGATTGAGGCTCCAATCGGGCGCGCTCACAAAAATGCTCGCAGAAACCAACAGCCATGCCGCAACGCGAAGGCCGAAAGGATCGCGTTCTGCCATCGCGAGGGACGTGACTTTTACAGTGCCATCTTCGAACGCAGCACTCATGCGATTGCGATGGGCTTGCCACAATGTCTCTGTGTCGCGCGACGGATGCGGGGATGCGGGCTGATCGAACAGCGGTGTAATCGACAAGGGCAATTGCCCTTGGTCGCAGTCGAGCCGCTTTAAGGCCTCCATCAGTGTCGTTTGCGATGCGGCGATGATGCGAAAGAGCAAGCCACAACAGATGAGCGCAAGCAGAGCGACGAGACCTTGCCGCAAGAGGGGCGGGACAGACGCGAGAAGCCCCAAGCCCGCTATTGCGGCAAAGAGTGCGAGCAGCGTCGCGATGAGAATAAGAGGCGGAAGGCTGCGCTCAAGTGCAATGACGATGCGTGTTGCGACAATGCGCCGTTTCAACCGGTCGGACAGTAGGCCGGCCGTTCCGAAGGGATTCCGAGGGGCATCGGACTCGCGCATCAAGTGTCTTTCGAACGGAAACTCTGCAATCGAAAACTCTGCAAACGAAAAATCGGTCTCAACCTCATGGGGCGCTTCGTTCAAATCCAGGCTGGCACATGATCAAGCGCGAGAAGCTCCTCATAGCTTTGCCGTGCTCGAATGACTGCGAACTGATTTTTATGGACAAGAATTTCAGGCACGAGAGGCCGTGTATTATAGGTGCCAGCCTGCACGGCGCCATAGGCCCCGCCGGACATGATCGCCAAGAGATCCTGCGCTTCGACCTTTGCCATCTCGCGGTCCCGCGCGAGATAATCTCCTGATTCACACACGGGGCCGACGACATCTGCGGTCATGATTGGCGTGTCAGCTATAGGCTCGCGAACGGGCATAATCGCGTGATAGGCCTCATAGAGCGTCGGGCGGATCAAATCATTCATGGCCGCATCGACGATGACGAAATTTTTTCCGTCTCCCGATTTTGTATAAATCACTTCTGTGACCAGAATGCCCGCATTGGCAACGAGCAATCGGCCCGGCTCAAGGATGAGTTTTGCGCCAAGATGGCCAAGGCGATTTTTGATGACCGCGGCATAGGCATCAGGCTTTGGCGGCGGCGGCAGATCGGGCCGATATTGCACGCCCAGTCCACCGCCGAGATCGAGATGATCAATCCTGTGACCATCGGACCGCAATTGCGCAACGAAGTCGGCAAGCAAAGCGAAGGCATCATCAAAGGGCTGCAAATTCGTGATTTGACTGCCGATATGCATATCGACACCCGTCACTGAAATTCCGGGCAGCGCTGCGGCGTGGCGATAGGCTTCTCTGGCGCGTGAAATTGGGATGCCGAATTTGTCTTGCGATTTTCCCGTCGAAATTTTCGCATGGGTCTTGGCATCAATATCCGGGTTCACCCGAATAGAAATCGACGCGGTGACACCCTTCTGGCTCGCAATATCTGAAATGCGCTTGAGTTCCGGCTCGGATTCCACATTGAAGGACAGAACATTGATGTCCAAAGCGAGCGCGACTTCGCGTTCCGTTTTGCCAACACCAGAAAATGTTATTTTCGATCCGGGGACTCCGGCGGCGAGAGCGCGACGGATCTCACCTTCGGAGACGACATCCACACCAGCGCCCAAAGCGGCGAAGGTTTTGATGACGGCCTGATTGGAATTCGCTTTCATCGCGTAACAGATTTGCGCATCTGTTCCCGCAAAGGCATTGGCGAAATTCTGATAGGCCTCTGTCAGTGCTGCGGTTGAATAGCAGTAAAACGGCGTTCCAACCGCTTTGGCGATCTCTCTCACATCGACCTGTTCAGCATGAAGGGTGCTGTTCTGATAAGCAAAATGCGTCATGATGACTTTTGGAACTCACATCAAAATATCGAGCGGGAAGGATTGGTTGGGCGCAGGCGCTTGTTGCTGCTTTTGCTCTTGCTGCGGAATTGGTGTAACCGCCGTCGATGCCTTTGGCGCTCCCGCCTGAGGGGCATTCGGGACAGCGCTGGGCGGCGGCTCCAGCGGCCCTTTTCGACCACAGGCGGCCAGCGCCAAACCCGCGCAGAGAGACAGCACCAGAAGCCGGACCATGGGACGCATCAATTGAGCCATTCCTTCCTATTCAAGAGGATCATAGCGGAGATTTTGGAGCGGGCGAGCGGAATTGGGCTCACCGCGCTTCTTTTTTCAGCTTTGCGAGCCAGCGCTTCGCCTCGCGTTTGACATTGGACGGGGCGGTGCCACCAAAACTGGTGCGGCTTTTGACCGAATTTTCGACGCCGAGAACCTCGAAAACAGCGTCGGTAATCCCGGTCTCGACCGATTGCAGCTCCTTGAGCGACAATTTTTCGAGGCCCACGTTTTTTGCTGCTGCAAGGGCGACGATTTTCCCCGTCACATGATGAGCGTTGCGGAAGGGCATTTTCAAACTCCGCACAAGCCAATCTGCGAGATCGGTGGCGGTGGCATAGCCCGCGCCGGCGGCCTTTTTCATCGCTTTGCGATCAGGCGTCATATCGCGCACCATGCCGGCCATAGCGGCCAAGCAAAGCGACAAAGAGCGCAAGGCATCAAAAGTGCCTTCTTTGTCCTCTTGCATGTCCTTGGCATAAGTCAGCGGCAGGCCCTTCATGACGATGAGCAGCGCATTGAGCGACCCGATGATGCGGCCTGCTTTGGCGCGCACCAATTCGGCGGCATCCGGATTGCGCTTTTGCGGCATGATCGACGAGCCGGTGGTGAATTTGTCCGACAGCGCGACAAGGCCGAATTGCGGTGTTGTCCAGATCACAATCTCTTCGGCAAAGCGCGACAGATGGATGGCGCAGATCGACGCCATGGCGAGCGCTTCAAGCGCGAAATCGCGATCCGACACGCTGTCGAGCGAATTGGCGGTGGGACGATCAAAACCGAGCGCCTTCGCGGTCATGTGGCGATCAATCGGGAAAGAGGTTCCCGCCAAGGCTGCGGCACCGAGCGGGTTTTCATTCATCCGCTTCCGCGCGTCTGACAGGCGGCCGCGATCCCGCCCGAGCATTTCGACATAAGCGAGCAGATGATGCCCGAATGTGACGGGCTGGGCCGACTGCAAATGGGTGAAACCGGGCATGACGGTATCGGCAGAAGAGAGCGCTTTTTCAGCCAAAGCCTGTTGCAAATCCGCCATCTGGTGATCGAGCTGGTCGAGCGTGTCGCGGACCCAGAGCCGCATATCGGTGGCGACCTGATCATTGCGCGACCGGGCTGTGTGCAACCGCCCTGCAGCCGGACCAACGATCTCGGCGAGCCGCGACTCGATATTCATATGAATGTCTTCAAGCGCGCGGGAGAATGTGAATTGGCCGCCCGCGATTTCGGCTTCGACCTTGCTCAGGCCCGCCGTGATCGCTTCCGCGTCTTTGTCCTCAACAATGCCTTGTTTGGCGAGCATGGCGACATGGGCGCGTGATCCGGCGATGTCTTGTTGCCACAGGGCCTTGTCGAATTCGATGGATGCGTTGATATCTTCCATGATCGCATCGGGACCGGATTGGAACCGGCCACCCCACATTTGATTGCTCATCGTCTTCGCTTTCCGAACCCAGAGACCTTTGTGATGACTGTTGCCGCCCCGTCTGCTCTCTCCCGCCGATCAATGATTGCTATCATTGTCCTTGGGCTTCTCATTCTGGCGACACTTGGCTTTGCTCTATACGGGAGAGGAGGGGCTGCGGGCAATCAGGCAAGCGCAACTTGTGGCGATTCTGGCGCGATTTTAGCGAAATTGACCCCGGCTTTGACCGGAGACCTCGCGGCGATGCGGCCCTTGACCCATCCAAAGCCCTTGCCCGCCTTTGGCTTTACCGATGCCTCTGGGCCGGTCTCACTCGACAAATTTAAGGGCAAAACCGTGCTGTTGAATGTGTGGGCGACATGGTGTGTGCCCTGCCGCGAGGAAATGCCGGCACTTGACCATGTTGAATCAAGCCTCGGCGGCGCGGATTTCACAGTTCTGGCGCTGAATATGGACACACGCAACACAGAGCGGGTACCGGACTGGCTGAAACAGAATGGCATCGACCATCTCGCCCTTTACCGCGACAGTGATGGAAAGGCTTTCCAAGTGTTGCGCAAAGAAGGGCTGGTGACGGGGCTGCCGACAACCATGCTGATCGACAAACAAGGCTGCCTTGTGGCGATGATGGCAGGCCCCGCAAAATGGGACAGTCCAGAGGCCTTGAAGGCGCTGACCCTCGCAATCACACCGTAGCGCGGGACACTATGAGGCCGCATGGCAGAGTGCCACCGGGCCGCGACGATCACCCAGCGATCCGGTAAAGATCACCTTCATAACGCGTGCGATCAAGTAACACGATGGCCCCTTCAGGTGAAATCCGTTAAAGGGAAATTTTAGCTAAGTTATTGATTTTATTATATTTCATTTGGTAGAAAGGGCAAAAATGCGAGATTTTGCTTTTTTGCTTCTCTCAACTCCCGATCATTGTTTTTCGAGAGAAGGACAATAGTCCTAAATTGACCGAAGGTCAATCTCATGCGCATTACCGATCATAGATCTCGCTGCGATGACCCAGCTCAACCACGAGGATCACCATTTTGTGATCTTCAATTCCGCAAATCAGACGATAATCGCCGACGCGATAGCGCCATTTGCCGGCCCATTCGCCAACCATGGGCTTTGCTAAGGATAGTGGATGAGGGTGGGTCGCTACCCTCTTATCCATATAATCAACGATGCGCTGCTGCGTGCTTTTGTCGATTTTTCTGAGAGTTTTGAGCGCCTTTGGCGCATATTCAACGGTCCAAGCCAAGGATGTCTCTTACTTCGTCGGAGGTGAATGTCGTTTTGTCCGAGGCTTCCCATTCCTTCATCGCTTCATCGCCAATGAGCCCATCGTCGATGTCTTCCATTGCGGTGAGCAGGGCTTCTTCGGCGAGCGCATCGCGCGTCATGCCGAGTTTTGCAGCCAGCCTGTCGAGCTCATCAATAATGTCTTTCCGAAGCGCGATAGCGCCATAGGGCGGGGCTTTTTTGGCAGTTTGAGCCGACATGGGATGCGATCCTCTCAAAGCAAGAAGGCCCGCAGAATACACCACAAGAGTGCCTTCTGCGAGCCTTGAGATTGCGTGCGTGATGGTGAGAAGGCCTTACGCCTTCGCGGGCATGGTCGCGGCGATGCCGTGCTGGTTCAAATGCGTGACGAGTTCACCGGATTGGAACATTTCGCGCACGATGTCGCAGCCGCCGATGAATTCGCCCTTCACATAAAGCTGCGGAATGGTCGGCCAATTGGCGTAATCCTTGATGCCCTGTCTGATATCGGCGTCATCCAGCACATTGATGCCTTTGAAATTCACGCCGATATAATCGAGAATCTGGACCACTTGGCCCGAGAAACCGCACATCGGGAATTGATGCGTGCCCTTCATGAACAGCACGACATCGCTGCTTTCGATTTCCGTTTTGATCCGATCTTGAATATCCATGGTCTTCATCCTTTCCAACCGCGTTTAAGGGGCGGCGTCTTCGATTTCGAAAAAAGTCTATGCCACTGCACTCTTTGACGTCAAAGCGCGCAGCGCGGCCATGATGTCGAAACTGTCATCGAGCAGATCATTGAGTTCAAACGGGCAGAGCGGCGTGAGGCTTGCGGTGTCGGTAGCGATGCTGTCGGAGAGCGCGCTGCTCGCTTCGCGGAGCGCGCGTTGCCAGAGTGCTTGGCAATCAATTTTGGTCGCCATTGCAGGCGTGAAATCATCGCGAAGATCACCGAGCCATGTCACAATTTCTGTTCGCCAATGTGCCGTGGAGGGCGACTGCGGGAGCAGTGCAAGCTTGATCAGATGGACAAAAATAAGCCGAATGGCGCTTGCCACAGCGCGCGTTTCTGAGCGTCCCACGGTCTCGATTTCCTCGGCGACATTGTCCCAATCAATCTGGTTCGAAACGGGCGAGTGGCGCGCGATATCGCGGAGCAGGGCTGCTTGTTCCTCTGCCCAGGCGACGATATCGGTTTCGTAGGCCGCCTCTTTCCCCATTGCCGGTTCTCACATCGCTGGCGCGCTGGTCGTCAAAGCGAGCGCGTGGAGCACGCCGCCCATATTTCCTTTCAGCGCTGCATACACCATCTGATGTTGCGCGACGCGGGTTTTGCCGCGAAAGGCTTCCGAAATGACGGTGGCGGCGTAATGGTCGCCATCACCGGCCAAATCCTTGATCTCCACGTGCGCGTCGGGAAACGCGGCTTTGATCATGGTTTCGATTTCTGAGGCTTGCATCGCCATTGTTCAAACTTCCCGTCACATTTCGCCGGCCATATAGGCCGGAAGCCAAGTTTCATGCGCGTGGCGCAATGTCTCTAGCGATATGGGGTTTTCGGCAGGCAGCGTCAATGTCGCCCCGCCCGTGATGCCGATCTCGTCAATGGCAATGTCGGCTGCGCGCGCTTTGGCGATAACGGCTTGGGCGGTTGCAGCATCGCGCACGGTGACGAGATAACGGCCCTGATCTTCGCCAAACAGCGCGGCATGTTGCGGCCCGCCGCTCGGCAGCACGGTGATCTCGGCACCGATGCCGCTTGCCAACGCCATCTCGGCAACGCCGACAGCCATGCCGCCGTCTGAGAGATCATGCACGGCGGTTGCAGTGCCATCCGCGATCAACTGGCTCACAAAGGCTGCATTGGCTTTTTCTTCGGCGAGATTGACGGGCGGCGGTGCGCCGTCCTCCCGGTTGAGGATTGTCGCAAGCCATGCGGATGCGCCAAGCCAGCCAATTGTTTTACCGATCAAGAGAATAATTTCGCCTTCGGCCTTAAACGCCAAATCCATCGCTTTGGTGACGTCTTCAATCACACCGACGCCGCCGATGGTTGGCGTTGGCAAAATGCCGCGCCCATTGGTTTCGTTGTAGAGCGAGACATTGCCGGAGACGACGGGGAAATCGAGTTCGGCGCAGGCCGCACCAATGCCGCGAATGCAATAGACAAGCTGGCCCATATATTCGGGCCGCTCGGGATTGCCGAAATTGAGATTATCAGTGATCGCCCTTGGCGTGCCGCCGACTGCGATGATGTTGCGATAGGCTTCTGCGACCGCCTGTTTGCCACCTTCAAACGGATCAGCCTCGCAATAGCGCGGCGTGACATCGGAGGTGAGTGCCAAGCCATGCGGACCATCGCCGACGCGCACCACAGCCGCATCGCCGCCCGGTTGTTGAACGCTGTTGCCGAGGATCAGATGATCATATTGCTCCCAGATCCAGCGTTTTGACGCGAAGTCCGGCGAGCCCATCAATCGGATGAGCGCATCGCTGTTTGAAACAGGCGAGGCGATTGTGTTGGGCGCAAGGACGGGACGTTTCGGCGTTTCGACATAGGGGCGATCATAGAGTGGGGCTTCGTCACCCAATTCCTTGATCGGCAGATCGGCCATGACTTCGCCATGCTGCTTGATGACAAAACGCAGCGTGTCGGTGGTGTGGCCGATAATGGCGAAATCGAGACCCCATTTGATGAAGATTGCTTCGGCTTCTTTTTCCTTGCCGGGCTTCAGAACCATGAGCATGCGCTCTTGGCTCTCGGACAGCATCATCTCATAGGCCGTCATGCCCTCTTCGCGGCAAGGGACCTTATCGAGATCAAGCTCAATGCCGAGATCGCCTTTTGCGCCCATCTCGACAGCAGAGGATGTGAGGCCAGCGGCACCCATATCTTGAATGGCAATCACCGCACCCGTCTGCATCAATTCGAGGCAGGCTTCCAACAAGAGCTTTTCGGCGAAGGGATCACCGACTTGCACCGTGGGGCGCTTTTCTTCCGCTGTGTCGTCAAACGCAGCAGAGGCCATCGTCGCGCCATGGATGCCGTCACGTCCGGTTTTCGAGCCAAGATAGACGATTGGGTTACCGACGCCAGTGGCCTTTGCGTAGAAAATCTCATTGGTTTTCGCGATACCAACCGCCATCGCATTGACGAGAATATTGCCGTCATAGCGCGTGTGAAAGCCGGTTTGTCCGCCAACGGTCGGCACGCCGAAGGAATTGCCATAGCCGCCAATGCCCGCAACAACGCCCGAGACAAGATGGCGTGTTTTCGGGTGATCGGGCGCGCCAAAACGCAACGCGTTTAATGTCGCAATCGGGCGCGCGCCCATCGTGAACACATCGCGCAAAATACCGCCAACACCCGTGGCCGCACCCTGATAGGGCTCGATATAAGAGGGGTGGTTGTGGCTCTCCATTTTGAAGACGCAGGCCAAGCCATCGCCAATATCAATCACACCGGCATTTTCACCCGGGCCTTGAATAACCCACGGCGCTTTGGTGGGCAGACCGCGCAAATGCAGACGCGAGGATTTATAGGAGCAATGCTCGTTCCACATCGCCGAGAAAATGCCGAGCTCGGTGAGTGTCGGCTCGCGGCCAATGAGTTTCAAAATGCGCTGATATTCATCGGGCTTCAAACCATGCTGCGCGATGAGGTCAGGGGTGATGGTGATTTTATTGTGCATCATGCAGCCCCTTTGAAGGCTGTAACACTCGCAAACAATCCACGCCCATCAATGCCGCCGACAAGCGTCTCGATGAGATTTTCGGGATGCGGCATCATGCCGAGGACGTTAAGTTTTTCAGAATAGATCCCCGCAATGGCATTGATCGAGCCATTCGGATTGCCTTTGATTGTGTCGCCTTCAGCATCGCAATACCGGAAGGCGACGCGGCCTTCGCTTTCAAGCGCGGTGATCGTGTCAGGATCGGCGACATAATTGCCTTCACCATGGGCAATCGCGACTTTGATGATCTGATCTTTGGTGTAGGCCGATGTGAAAGGCGTGTCCGTGCGGCCGACTTTCAAATGCTGCATTTTGCAAATGAATTTGAGGCCCGCATTGCGCATAAGCACGCCCGGGAGAAGACCTGATTCAACGAGGATTTGAAAGCCATTGCAGATGCCCAACACAAGGCCGCCTTTGGCAGCATGGGCACGCACGGCATCCATCACCGGCGCGCGGCTCGCAATGGCACCGCAACGCAGATAATCGCCATAGGAAAAACCACCCGGCAACACGACAAGATCAGTGCCATGCGGCAACGTGTGATCCTGATGCCAGATTTTCATCGGAGCCACGCCGCTTGCGTGATGCAGCGCACGAATAACATCGCCTTCGCGGTTGGAACCGGGGAATGTAATGACAGCTGATTTCATCGCGTTTTAATCCCTCTTCTTAAGCATGGCTTTATCGCAAAACCGGTCGCCACTTTTGCGCGCCATGCTTCAACCGAGGATTTCGATGCGATAATTTTCAACGACGAGATTGGCGAGCAATTTTTCTGCCGCCGCTTTGAGGAGCGTTTCGGCCTCAGCTTTGTCGGTGATCGCGAGCTCGATGTCGAAGACTTTGCCTTGGCGGACGCTTTCGACGCCATGGAGGTTGAAGGATTTCAACGCGCCTTCGATGGCCTTGCCCTGCGGGTCCAGCACGCCGTTTTTGAGAGTGACTGTCACACGGGCTTTCATGCTGGGAACCTTTCGATAGGGGGCCAAAGTGGCGATGTGCGGCCGGATCAGCTCCGGTAATCGCCATTGATCTCGACATACTCCTTGGTGAGATCGCAGGTCCAGACGGTGAACTGACCTTTTCCAAGGCCAAGATCAATCTCAATCGCAATCTCCTGGCCTTTCATATAGGCCGAGACGGTTTTCTCGTCATAATTTGGGTCACGCGCGCCCTTGTGCGCCACGCGGATGCCGCCGAAGGAGATCGAGAGCCGATCCCGATCCGCGGGTTCGCCCGCTTTGCCGACAGCGGCGACAACGCGGCCCCAATTGGCGTCCTCGCCCGCAATCGCGGTTTTGAGCAAAGGCGAATCGGCGACCGATTTGGCGATTTTCTTGCCGGACGCGGCAGACACCGCGCCGGTTACTGTGACGGAGACGAAATGACGCGCGCCTTCGCCGTCTTTGACGACCTGATGCGCGAGATTTTGCAGCACGCCGTCGAGCGCCTTTTTAAACTCGGCGAGGCGGCGGTCGCTCGTGGTTTCGATATAAGGCGCGCCTTGATGGGCCGCAGCGCCGGTTGCGAACAGGATCAACGTATCCGAGGTCGACGTGTCGCTATCCACCGTGATCGCGTTGAAACTCGTGGCGGTGCTTTTGCTCAAAAGAGTTTGCAGCACGTTATGGGCAATCGGCGC
>Ga0164296_1004710_pt1 | contig 12274 bp, 13 predicted proteins | sample GEODES057metaG_FD_113533 | JGI IMG/M metagenome (GOLD analysis project Ga0164296, IMG submission 113533) | Dystrophic lake water microbial communities from Trout Bog Lake, Wisconsin, USA - GEODES057 metaG | ecosystem: Environmental > Aquatic > Freshwater > Lake | place: USA: Trout Bog Lake...
AGAACTAAACGAAATGATTGTCAAGGACATTGGTCCTGTTGACATTGTCCTGCACTTAGCCGCTGGTAGCCACGTAGATCGTAGTATTGCTTTCCCAATGGAGTTTGTATTAGATAATACAGTCGGCACAGTTAATATGCTTGATTATGCTCGCAAGTACTTGCCCAACTTGGAACGCTTTGTCTACTTCTCCACAGATGAAATCTTTGGTGTTGCTCCTCCGGGAGTTAGTTACAAAGAATACGATCGTTATAACTCGACTAATCCTTACTCAGCATCAAAAGCGGCCGCAGAAGAGTTTTGCGTAGCCTACGAAAACACCTACAAGATGCCTATTGTTGTTACACACACTATGAACGTGTTTGGTGAGCGTCAGCATCCAGAGAAGTTTATCCCCATGTGTATCCAACGTGCTAGAGATGGCGAAAAGGTTTATATCCATGCTAATGCAGATTGTACAGAAGCAGGCACACGTATGTATATCCACGCTAAAGACGTAGCAGAAGGTCTAATGTTTATTCTAAACACACTACCCAAGGACTACAAACACACGGGCGATTATGGGTGGGCCCATTGCCCTAAGTTTAACTTGGTGGGCACAGAAGAAATTGACAACCTGACACTAGCACAGATGATTGCTAGTGCTCAAGGCAAAGAGTTAAACTATGAAATGGTTGACTTCCACGGAAGCCGCCCGGGACACGACCTACGCTATGCCTTAGATGGCGGACTGCTTAAACAACTAGGTTGGGAACCTAAGATTAAACTAAGTGAGCGCATTAAAGAAATGACTCTTTGGACATTGGAGAATACACGTTGGCTCAGCAAATAAAAACTAAACACGCATTTATTGTAACATCGGCTATTAATAGCAAGTTTGGTGTATTCAAACCAGCCGAACGTTTAACACAAACAGTAGACACTATCAAAAGTATCAAGGCACGTATTCCTGATGCCAAGATTATTATACTAGAATGCTGTGGTGATCCAGTTACACCCGAACAAGAACAAGTTCTAAGAGCTAACTGTGATGTATATATTGATTACGGACAAGATGATGATGTACAAGCTATGTACGACAATGACAACTGGGACGTGGTCAAAAACGGCACAGAGATCATGGTATTTGGACGTGCTTTAGCAATCTTAAAAAATGAAAATGTATTTGACGGCATTGATCGTATTCACAAGATGTCAGGACGTTATCAGTTAAATGATATGTTTGATCCTGAAACTTATGAGCAACTTGAAACAGCAGATAAGATTATTATCGGTCCTAAATACCGTAGTCAGTTTCCTCCAGAAGTAACGCAAGTTCCATTCCAATACATGGCTCGGCTATGGTCTTGGCCTACAAACCGCATCGATGAAGTTATTCAAGTCTATTCGGACAGTTTTATCTTCTTTGCAGAACGTTTAGCCGCTGGCGGCTATGTAGATATTGAACACGTGTTAGCTAAGTTTTTAGACCCTGCTAATGTACACGAAATACAAAACCTGGGTGTAGAAGGTCAGATTGCGCCCAACGGAGCCGCGATTAAAAACTAATGGAAAACTGTACACCTATTACTGAATGTTTGGCCTGCGGTGGCTCTTGGCTAGTTCCTACATTAGATTTAGGTACACAACCATTAGCCAATAACTTTAAACCTAGTGATACGCAACCTGAACCTAGTTATCCATTAGCTATTAATCGTTGCGGAGATTGCAATCATCTACAGCTTACACACGCAGTAGATCCTGCACTAATCTACACACACTATCTATATGTAAGTAGTACAAGTAATACCTATGTTGAATACATGGATTGGTATGCTCGTTTTGTTCGTGAGCAACTTAACCATTGGCCGACTACAGTATTGGACATTGGATGTAATGATGGTAGTCAGCTCACAGCATTCAAACGTATTGGATTTAAAACATACGGAGTAGATCCAGCAGAAAACTTATATCCAAAGTCTAGTGCCGACCACCAGGTGGTATTAGGATTCTGGAATGTAGATACCGCCGCCAAACTAGATACAAAATTTGATGTGATCACTACACAAAATGCCTTTGCACATATTCCCAATCCGTTAGAATATCTTGCTTTAGCTAAGAGATATTTAAAACACGATGGTAAAATCTTTATCAGTACTAGCCAAGCAGACATGGTTGTCAATGGCGAGTTTGACACTATCTATCATGAACACATTAGTTATTACAATACTCGTTCGATGCAAAAGTTAGCAGAACGTGCCGGACTATATCTAGTAGATGTAGTTAAAACTCCTATACACGGCACAAGTTATATTTTTGTATTGGCTAAAAAACCTGCTAATGAATATCGGATTGAAAATATTTTAAAAACAGAGTTAAGATTACACGATGATTCAACTTATCAAGTTTGGGCCGACGGAGTAAATAAACTTTTAATAGATCTTAGAGAGCAAATTGCTGAGTTCCGGGGATGGGGCTATCGTTGCATTGGATACGGTGCGGCCGCCAAAGGAATGACATTGTTAAATGCATCTGGCATTCAGCTTGACTGCGTAGTAGACGACAACCCGTTAAAGCAAGGATTGTTTTGTCCGGGTACCGCTATTCCTGTAGTCAGTAGCAACTATATTCGCCAACTTGCCGACGCCGATAAGGTAGTGTTTGTACCATTGGCCTGGAACTTTTACCCAGAAATCAAACAAAAAATACAATCTATTAGAAGTAACAAAGATGATTTATTCTTACGCTACTTTCCAACTATTACAGCAGAATGACATTAGAACAACCTATTAATATCTTGGTACAACGTCGTGCCGCCATTGGCGATGTTATTATGACCACCGGAGTAGTACGCGAGCTAAAACGCAGATATGGAGACAATGCACAAATAGACATTGCCACAGACTTTGCTGAAGCATATCGCAACAATCCGCACGTTCGTAATATATTTCCTGTGGATCAAGTTCCAGATGTTAAAGATCGTTGGGACTTATATTTTAATCTTGACGACGCATATGAACTAAATCCCACTGAGCACTATGTAAAAAACTATTTTTATCGTGTATTCGGTGACACTACCATGAATATGGCCGTAGAGTTGTTTCCTACTGACGAAGATAAAAGCGTAGTAGATGCAGATCTTGCCGAGCTCGGTGATCGTTTTATTGTAGTTCATATGCGTAACTGGCACTGGACTGCTAAAAATATTAGCATGGATGTATGGTTAGAAGTGTTTGGCAAGTTATTTGAAGATCGTGCAGATTTTAAAGTTGTATGTGTGGGCGGACCGACCGATTACTTTGTTGATCATCCTTTATTTCTAGATCGCCGTTCAGTATACAACAGTCAACAACAAAAGTATCTATGTGACCATGCTCGTGCATTTGTTGGCATTGACTCTGGCCCATTTCATTGCGCCGCGGCAAGTAGCACTCACATTGTGGCTCTGCTAACACATTTAGATCCAGGGTGTATTATTCCACAGCGTAAGTATGAACTAGGCTACAACTCTACAGCTATCCCTACAGAAGAAGACTGTCGTGGATGTAATAAGGACCAAGCACGTCCTGTACGTCAACTAGTATGTAAAAAAGGTACGACACCTTGTAACAATAACTTTGACACAGACGTAATCGCACAAACAATATTAAGACAGTTAGGATAGACATGCAAACAGCATTTACAGTACCAAGTATACGATCAGGCTATCAAGTTGATGTCAACGGAACCAGTTGCTATTGGTTTGAACCTGAACATCCAGGTGAAGGGCATCGCACACTATTAGATGTGTTTGACATGTACTTAAACGATTTTCAATGGGATCGTTTTATTCGCCCTGGATCTACTGTCATTGACATTGGTGGACATTCTGGCGATACTGCTGTGCCTATGCAGTTATTATCTAGAGGAACGGTACTAGCAGTTGAACCAAATCCTACTATCAAACCGTATTTAGACATAACCTGTATTGCCAACGGGCACTTGGGTAAGTTTATTACTGCCGGTGAAGCAGTAACTACAGAAGATACAGATAGTGTTACTATATTAGATCATTGTAATGCTCTATGTAATGGCGGCATGATCGATCCAACTTGGACTCCTGCTCTACAACAGCGCATGAAAGAAATCGGGCGAGATAGTATTACAGTACCGGGATTAACATTAGAACATCTTTGCGAAAAATATCTAACCGCAGATGAAATCAACAATATTAGTTTTATTAAGACTGATACAGAAGGACACGATGTTAGTATCCTAGAGTCAAGCCGAGAGTTTATTGATCGTACTCGTCCGGTAATATTCATTGAGTGGTTTTTTGCATTCACTGATGTAGAAAGTCAACACATGTTTGAAGTAATCGAGTCTATGGACTACTTGCCTTTTTATCCGTTGACAATGAAGCCGGCTACAATCAATGAACGTAGCGACGATTTAGTATTAATACACAAATCAAAGGTTGCAGAATATCTATGAAACAATACAGACATTCTGGAACCTTTGGCGATCTAATCTATAGCCTATACATAGTTAAAAAGATGGGCGGCGGTGAGTTTCAAATAGCCTTACAAAATATTGAAAACTGTGTAAAAGCCTACGGATATGATCCTGCCAACATTGACCCTAGACACATTGGTCGTTTCACTGAGCAAGACATTGCTGGTCTAACTCCTCTATTGTTACGTCAAAGTTATATCAACAATGTTACTACCTGGCGTCAAGGTGATCCTGTTCCTGAAGTAGACCTAGATCGATATCGCGGTGTACTATATCGTACATTTGAGGGCAACATACTACAAGCATATCATATGGCATTTAACTTACCGTTTATGATGCAGGACTACGATACACCTTGGTTAGAAGCTGATCCTAAAACTGTTAAGCCTATTGTTATTGCAAGATCTAGTCAGTATATTCCCGCTGACGGAGATGACGGATGGCGTAATATTATTGGGTCGTTTGACATTACTAAGGATGCTTTTTTTATTGGAACACCTGCTGAACATTCAGCGTTTGAAACTAAGTTTGGGATTCAAGTTGACTATTACCCAGTTCGGGACTTCTTAGAAATGGCTAATGTTATTGCTGGGGCAGAGCTAATGGTTTCAAACCAAGGATTTCCCTATAGCCTAGCGATTGGTCTGGGCAAAGCAACCGTTTTAGAAGCTAATAAAATAGTGCCATTACAGATGAACGAGTGTTTCTTTCCAAGAACCAATACACAGTATTTTTAAGAGATAAATATTTTTGCGGTAGTTGTTGACAATGCCGCAATCTTGTAGTACAATAAAAAACTAACTAAATTTATTCATTTTTTAAAGGAGATCATGATGAATCTAAAACCGCTATCTGATAGGGTCGTAGTTCGCCGTGTTGACAGTGAATCTGTAACTGCTGGCGGCATCTTTATTCCTGATGCAGCCACAGAAAAAGCCGATCAAGGCACAGTACTTGCTGTTGGACCAGGTAACCGTAACGCACAAACAGGAGAACTAAATGCTCTTGATGTTGCTGTCAATGACCGAGTACTATTTGGTAAGTTCGCTGGACAGACTGTTAAAGTTGACGGCGAGGAATTATTAATTTTGCGTGAGGAAGATATCCTCGGCGTAATCACACAAGGAGAATAAGATGGCTGCAAAAGACGTACAATTTGGGAATGATTCCCGTTTAAAAATGGTTCAAGGCGTAAATGTCTTAGCCGATGCTGTAAAAGTAACACTAGGTCCTAAGGGACGTAACGTAGTTATTGAACGCAGTTTTGGTGGCCCACACATTACCAAGGACGGTGTAACTGTAGCTAAAGAGATTGAGCTACAAGACAAACTTCAAAATATGGGCGCACAGATGGTCAAGGAAGTTGCTAGTAAAACAGCTTCAGATGCAGGTGATGGTACTACTACCGCTACTGTACTTGCACAGGCCATTGTTAAAGAAGGTATGAAGTACGTGACCTCTGGACACAACCCAATGGACTTGAAACGTGGTATTGACAAGGCTACTACTGCCGCAGTTGAAGCACTATCTGCTATTAGCAAACCATGTGATACTTCTGAAGAGATTGCACAAGTAGGTACTATTAGTGCCAACTCAGATGCAAGCATTGGTAAGATGATTGCTGATGCTATGGATAAAGTAGGCAAAGAAGGTGTTATCACTGTTGAGTCTGGCAAGAGCTTGCAAGACGAATTAGAAGTAGTTGAAGGTATGCAGTTTGATCGTGGCTACCTAAGTCCTTACTTTATTACTAATCAAGACAAACAAACAGTAGAATTGGATCAACCTTTTGTGTTGTTGTTTGACAAAAAGATTAGCAACATCCGTGACATGATTCCCGTATTGGAACAGGTAAACAAAGCTGGTAAGCCATTGCTTATTGTTGCTGAAGATGTTGAAGGCGAAGCACTAGCCACTCTAGTAGTAAACTCAATGCGTGGCATTGTTAAGACTTGTGCTATCAAGGCTCCAGGCTTTGGCGACCGTCGTAAAGCTATGTTAGAAGATTTAGCAATCCTAACAGGCGGACAAGTAGTTGCTGAAGAACTAGGTCTTACACTAGATAAGGTTACACTAGAGCATTTAGGTATGGCCGGTCGTGTTGAGATCAGCAAAGAAAATACTATCATTATTGATGGTGCTGGTGATGCTACAGCGATTGAAAATCGTGTCAAAGCTATCCGTGTACAAATCGAAGAAGCCACAAACGAATACGATAAAGAAAAGCTACAAGAACGTGTTGCTAAACTAGCAGGCGGTGTTGCTGTTCTACGTATTGGTGCCGCTACCGAAGTAGAAATGAAAGAGAAGAAAGATCGCATTGATGACGCTCTACATGCTACTAAAGCCGCAGTCGAAGATGGTATTGTTCCTGGAGGTGGTGTTGCTCTAGTACGTGCAAAACAATCTATTCTAGGCCTACAGGGCGATAATGCAGATCAAAATGCTGGAATCCAGATTGTACTACGTGCAATGGAAGAGCCACTACGCATTATCGTTAGTAACGCAGGTGAATCGGCAGATGTTGTATTGAATGCAGTTGCATCAGGCACAGGTAACTATGGTTACAATGCCGCAACAGAAGAATACGGCGATATGTTGACAGCTGGTGTTATTGATCCAACTAAGGTAACTAAAACTGCCCTAGTCAATGCCGCATCAGTTGCAGGTTTGTTATTGACTACAGATTGCGCTATTTACGATCTTCCAAAAGATCCTAGCAATCCACAGCCACAAATGCCTAACATGATGTAAATAGTATTATTGCCCTTTGAGGTCTTAGTAGTAAACGGCCCTAACCTCTGCGGATTGATCATCCTGGCACGTTAGGGTTTTCTTTTGGCCAAACGTATAAATATAGTATATTAGGAGATTATTATGATCCGTTTATTTGCACTAAGTTCACAAGCCGACCACGTACATCAAGTATTAGAGTTTTTACGCTCTAAGGAGTTACCTCTTGAGCATTGGTTTACTGACAAAGATCCTAACTCTGAAGAAATCCTTGCGAAGAACAACCTAACAATCCAGCCAGTGTTATTTGACGTCAGTCATGTAAACGGAGTGGATGTATTGACCAAGTTTGCTGAAGGTTCCGCTATTATGCAAATGGGCGATGAGCTCATCGAGCAGGTCAAAGCAAAACTATAAGTTAGCACACACTAACATACCAAACCCGCTTCGGCGGGTTTTTTATTGACCATTAAATCAGTTAAATGTATACTTGTAGTATGAAATATTTTGCATATGGTATGAATACCAACCTAGCCCAAATGGCCCAGCGATGCCCTAATGCCAAGAGCTTAGGCAAGGCTGTACTTTACGGACATGAATTCCGTTTTGCACGACACGCTGATATTATTGAAAATCCCGAGTTTGCCACACAAGGAGTATTATGGGAAATAACCCCAGATTGTGAAATGGCATTAGACGCATTAGAAGGTTATCCGACTTATTATCTAAAGAAACAGGTTAATGTTTTCCATAATGGTAAATCGGTTAACTGTATGGTATATTATATGACCGGAGAACAAATAGACGAAAATCCTAGTAATGGATATTTAGAAATGTTATTTGATGGTTATAAAGAACATAATCTAGATACTCAACAAATGTACGAAAGTTTAGCATTAATTGATAGTATTAAAAAGCGTCAAATAGATTTACAAGCCAAGTATTTTCCATTGTTTAACTAAGGATTATAATGAAACTCAAGAATATGATTATCGATAATGAATATAATGATGCTTTCCCTGAAGAACGAGAGTTTATCGATTGGGTTAATAATATCGATTATGAATATAATGAATCCGATAATGTACCAGCATTAACCGTAGATAATCGTACTAATATTGTGTTGCGTAAAGACGACACCGAAGCCTACAGTCCTTACGCTACATCAAACAGTTGACCCATAAATCCGTTTAATGTATAATAGTTGTATTAAGTTAATAAGGAGCAGTTATGGAAAACCATTTAGCCCAGTACAATGTAGAACAGTTGCAAGGTTACTTTAGCGATTTTCATAAAGACTTTTTTGGTTTCCGTCCACGTTATGCTACTCCTGAACAATGGCGTGACCGTGAGTATTTAGAAGCCGCTATCAATGCGATCCATAATACAATGGACAAGATGAAGGAAACAGCCGAGGGTCGTGCAGAACTTCGTGCTAATGGGTGGGTAATCGATGAGTCGGATTTTGACGTGTTAGAACAGGCCGAAGAGTCTGCTGATGCTGATGCAGTATATTATGGCGCTTGACCATAAAATCCATTTAATGTATAATAGTTGTATTGTTAATAAAGAAGGAGCTAAGTATGTCAGTATCTTTTATTCGTATTAAATCTGGCGCATATCGCACAACAGATGTGAGCAGTCAGGTATTCCAGTTAGTTGAGCAATATAAGTTCACAGCCAAGGGTGGCTATGTTACTGTAAAAAATGGCGGCCGTTTTCCTGGCATGCCAGTTGACATTCGTGTTAAGGTTAATGGTATGAGTGATTACGACTTTGTAACAGAAGCAGAGTTTGTTGAAGCTGGTAACACTCCTGTAGCTGAAGCAGTTGCATTAGAAACTGCACAAGAGAGCGACGAAGAAGTTATTGAGCGCATTCGTCAGCGTTTTGAGATCTTGGACGAAATGACCACTGCCGCTACAAATGGCGAAATCCGTGCAATGATTGTTAGTGGCCCCCCTGGTGTTGGTAAGAGCTTTGGTGTAGAACGCATTGTAGAAAAGGCCTGTTTGTTCGATCAAATCTCAGGCAAGCGTCTACGTGCCGAAGTAGTCAAAGGTAGTGCCACAGCACTGGGTTTATATAGTACACTTTACAAGTATTCGGACTCTAACTGTATGTTGGTGTTTGATGACTGTGACAGTATCTTGTTAGATGACGTTGCTTTGAACTTGCTCAAAGGTGCATTGGACTCAGGTAAGAAACGTAAGATTTCTTGGTTGAGTGACAGCAGTTTATTGCGTCGCGAAGGCATTCCAGATAGCTTCAACTTCAACGGTAGCGTAGTGTTTATTACCAACCTTAAGTTTGATCAAATGAAATCACAGAAGTTGCGTGATCACTTGGATGCACTTCAGTCACGTTGTCACTATCTTGATCTTACACTGGACACAATGCGTGATAAAGTACTCCGTATCAAACAGATTGCCAAAGATGGTGAGTTGTTTGCAGAATACGATTTTGAACAATGTGAGCAAGACGAGATCATTGCGTTCTTGGAAGAAAACAAAAACAAGTTCCGCGAAATGAGCTTGCGTATGGCAATCAAGATTGCAGACTTGCGTAAGAGCTTTCCACTTAAATGGAAGGCTATGGCAGAAGTAACTTGTATGAAAACTGCATAAGTTTCTGTAGCCGAAAGGCTATAGACCATAACTCTCTTTAGCTCCTGAGTTATGGTTTTTATGCCCCGGGTTTAACCACTCGGGGCTTTTTTTGTTTGCAATAGACTTAAATATATAGTATAATAACTTTATCATGGCTCAATATAAACACCCACACATAGAAGACTACATCGAAATCATTGCTGGTTACCGAGAGCCAAATGGCAAAAGTAACTACAGCATTTTTACAGTAGTAGAAAGTCCTATTAGTCTAGCTAGGTACGATATGAAGGTTATACCTAGTTTAGCCGAGCAAACTATGGCCAATAAGGGATATACTGACAAACAGGCCGCACTAGCACTACAGTTAATCATCAAATATGAACGTCAGTTAAACAAACTTGGCCTAGATATTACTCCAGTACATACTCCGCAGTATCGTATACCCTTGCGTGAAATAGATCGCGAAAGTCGTGTATGGATTGAAGACGACATTATCAAACTCAAGTTTCCCTATGATGTTAAACTGATCGAAGCAGTACGTGATGCTGGCCGTGCAAGCAAAGGTGGTATACAGTTTAACAGAGAAAAACGTGTACAGGAACTATCCTTAACCGAGTGGAATGTAAACTGGGTTTATACTTTTGCACAAGTCAACAACTTTATCATTGATACTAGCTTAAAAACTGTGATGCAAAAGTTATTAGACGCCGAACATACTCCTTATGCAATTGAACTAACTTATAACGATGGCCAGTTAGCTATTAATAATGCCGCAGATAGTCTTAAAGAATACATTAGAGATAACATTGGATTCGATGACTTATTAAAGCTGATAGATCATGCTCCTATACTTGGCTATACCGTAAGTCGTGCTATTCAAGATACAGTTATTGAACAATGCGGAACACGATTTTGGAGCCTCTGTGCTAATCGCGAACTTAAAGTTGATCCACTAACGAGTAATAACCTGATTCAAGATTTAGCAGACTATGCAAAACAAACTAATCGCTTTCCTATATATGTTTTTGAACCAGATATGAGCGATAGGTTGTTAAATGAGTTTAATCGTTTCTTCCCAGGGCAGATACTACGTCTTGGAAATCAAAAAACATCGAGCATTACAGTAGATCCAGAAGTTAAAATAATCTATACCACAAAGATTCCTCGCACTCCTATCACAGGACGTATTCCATTACTAGTTAGCTCTGCAGGTATGCTACACGGCGGTGATCGTCAAATATGGATTCAAACAGCCGAAAAGATTGTATACTTTGCCAAAGACGTGTATACTAAAAACTCCAAAGGACCTGAAGTTTGCAAGCTAGACTAATAATTCGAGATGAAGTAAATGTAAAGATTGAAGGACTAGATCTTAGTGATCGTACGGCGCTAGTAAAGAAGTTTAAGTATGAAATCCCAGGCGCCCGATATCAACCTAGTGTTAGACTAGGACGGTGGGATGGCAAGGTTGCGTTCTTTCAACTTGGTGGTAGCAGTTATATTAACCTGTTACCCGAGATCATTGAGTATCTAGAGAGTCGAAACTACGATATTGAGATCGAAGATCTGCGTGACTACTCAACTAACTTCTCATTCAATCAAGTAACAGAAGATACATTTAGTGATACTCTATGGCCTAAAGGGCATCCACAAGAAGGTAAGCCTATTGTACTCCGTGACTATCAGATACAAATCTTAAACAACTTCCTGGCTAATCCGCAAAGTATACAAGAAGTAGCTACAGGTGCTGGTAAGACTATTATGACCGCGGCCTTGAGTAAAAGTGTAGAGCCATATGGACGAAGTATTGTTATTGTACCTAATAAAAGTCTAGTAACGCAAACAGAAGATGACTATGTTAATATGGGCTTGGATGTTGGGGTTTACTTTGGCGATCGTAAAGAATGGGGCAAAACACATACTATTTGTACATGGCAAAGTTTAAATGTTCTGCTAAAGAATACACAAGCTGGCATCGGCGATGTAACAATACAAGACTTTATTGAAGATGTAGTTTGTATTATGGTAGATGAAGTACACATGGCCAAAGCAGATGCTCTTAAGACTCTGCTTACAGGTGTATTTGCTCGTGTACCTATTCGTTGGGGATTAACTGGTACTATCCCTAAAGAAGATTACGAGTTTGTTAGCCTACGTTGTAGCCTAGGCGATGTTATTGGTAAACTAACTGCTAGCGAACTACAAGAAGCTGGGCACTTGGCTAACTGTCACGTTAATGTAGTGCAAATGGTAGATCACGTTGAGTATAAAGATTATCAGTCTGAGCTTAAATACTTAACAACCACAACAGAGCGTTTGGCCTATCTAGCCAAAATGATCGATTCGATTAAAGAAGGTGGCAATACACTTATCCTAGTAGATCGTATCGAAACAGGCAAGATATTACAAGCAGAACTAAGCACCTTGTTTAGTTTGCTACACGATAAACCCGACGTGGC
>Ga0164296_1004711_pt1 | contig 12272 bp, 8 predicted proteins | sample GEODES057metaG_FD_113533 | JGI IMG/M metagenome (GOLD analysis project Ga0164296, IMG submission 113533) | Dystrophic lake water microbial communities from Trout Bog Lake, Wisconsin, USA - GEODES057 metaG | ecosystem: Environmental > Aquatic > Freshwater > Lake | place: USA: Trout Bog Lake...
AGGCATGAAAGCATACTATGCTGCGTGGCACCACAAGCATCCATATCCCGGGGATCTGCAAGCTTGCCTGCAACAAAATACCAAGAAGGATGTTAGCTGGTTTTTTGATGTAATACTGCATACTGATAAAAAAATTGATTTTAAGATCACCAATGCCAAGGTAGGTGATCACAGTACAGAAGTAACAGTGCAAAATAATACAGGAGTAATGTCGCCCGCCAAGGTGGATGTATACAATAGGGATAGTTTGGTTTATTCGTTCTTTACTGATCCGACTGCAACGGAGATAACCCAAACAATTCCGGTGGCAGCATTGGAAAAAATGGTGATAGACAGGGTTGTGCCCGATGCAAAAACTACCAATAATGAATACAGGCGTTCGAGCATGTTTCATGACTTTGGTCTGAAATTAAAGCCGGTATTGGGGCTCAATATCTCCCATTTTAATAAGATATTTTTAAGCCCTGCTGTAGGCTACAATCAGTATGATGGAACCATGCTTGGCATATTGCTGCACGATCTTTCTTATCCGCAAGACCGGTTTCGTTACGCAATAGCGCCGCTGTATTCTTTTGAGACCAATAAGTTGGTTGGTACTGGTTCTGTAGATTATATGTGGTATCCTAACGGCCTTTTCAGTCAAATTTTATTGCAAGCCGATGCCAAGACATTTCATTACAATGAGACAGGAATCAATCTGTCCAAGCCATTGTATGCAGGGTACACAAAAATAGCGCCGTCTTTACATTTTACATTTACGCCATCAGATGCGCTGAGCACAGTAGAGCGTACATTAACGCTGAAAACTTACTTTATTAACGAGCAAAATTTCACACCTGATCCAATCACTGCTGCAGCTGCTTATCAGAATCCGGGAACGATACCGGTACTGCAAAGTGGCGCAAAAACCTATGGACTGATCAGGTATACACACAACAACGACCGAACCTACAACCCTTTCAGCTATGATGCACGGGTGGAGGGAAATGGCGACTATGCCAAAATAAGCGCGGAGGGAAAAATAAGGGTTGACTATAATGCCAAGAACAAAGCTTTGTATGTCAGGGCATTTGCCGGCAAATTCTTCCCGATCAATAATGATCCGGCAGTAACAGACCGATATCAGTTCAATGCCGGCTATTCCGGCGTGAATGACTATTTGTATGATGATTATTTTTTAGGGCGTAATGCCATGAATAATTTGGCTGCACAGCAGATCACTATTCAGGACGGAGGGTTTAAGATCCCTGTATTCAGCAATGCCGACCGGAGCGATAATTGGATGACAACAGTGAACCTTTCATCTGATCTGCCCCGCACGCATTTACCTGTAAGATTGTTTTTTGACGCGGGACTAATTCCCAATGCCGATCCTACGCTGACCAACTCATCGGCAACAACCTTGTTGTACGATGGTGGTGTGTCGGTGCGGTTGTTCTTTAATGCTGTTACAGTATATGTGCCATTCATTATGAGCAATGACTTTCAGAATTACCTGTCCAACAGTTTCGGGCATAAGAATGTTTTTGCCCGAAGTATATCCTTTACTATCAATATTCAGGATATCAACTGGTTACTGTTGCCCGAATGGGGTATAAAGAAAGCAGAGGACGGAATGTGATCATTCCTTCACGCTGACAACCGGAATTTTATTTTCCCTGATCATAATATTGAAGTCGGAGACTTCATTTTTTATTATTGCGGCGTACTTATTTAACTGAATATCGGTTTCTGCTGCCAATTCTTTGAACGCGTCCTTAACCTGTTGGGTAGGTTTGTTGTAGCCACTGGCTGCAAAATTGTATAGCCCCGCCATTCGGTCATTGAGCCTCATCGGGAAGTTAAGAATATCTTCGCCCGCTTTGGCTTTGGTCTGATAAAGCGCTTCTTCAACAGTGGTAAGTTTTTTACAAATAGAATCAGCCAGCACTTTCATTTTTTTCAATGCAAGCGTATCGCTTTTGTTAACCATATCGGTGACCTGATTGCGAATACTGCGAATGTTTTTGATCGTCTTCTGAATTGCATTGAACTTATCACGTACATCCAACAAGAAAGCAACTTGTTCATCGTCATCCGCTTCTGAGATTTTATAATTGGGGTCGGGTTTTATGGTAAATGGCACATCTACAGAATCCTTATTGTACCTGAATCGCGCAATGTATTTACCGCAGGCTGCTCTTGGTCCGCCTGCATTGCCGTTCCATAACACCATACCGTCTATTTTTTCTCCGCCTTCATAATTCATATCCCATACCCAACGGTTCATACCACTGCTACATTCTACTTTGCCGTCTTTATCGGTTTTGCTGTAAGTTTTAATAGGCTTTTGTTTTTTATCAAAAATGGTGACAGAGATCTTATCTGTATCGGTAGCGTTTTTCAGGTAATAGTTGAACGCCACACCATTGGGCGGATTCATGCCGCCATTGCGGATGTTACTGTCTACCCAGCCATTGGTGCGGTAGGCGTCGTTCACATTAAATACCTGCCAGTTTTTTTGATCCAGATCTTTTTCATCAGTTTGCAACAGGCTAAGGTCATCAAGTACCCAAAATGACCTGCCCTGTGTGGCTACCACAAGATCATTGTCTTTAATAGTAAGATCGGTAATGGGCACTTGCGGTAAATTGAGCTGAAATTTTTGCCAGGAAGCGCCATCATCGTTACTGATGTACATGCCATATTCAGTGCCCGCATATAACAATCCTGCTCTTTTTTTGTCTGCTCGTACCACACGGGCAAAACTGTTATTGTCGATCCCCTTAGTTGCAAGGCGCCATGTTTTGCCATAATCTTCGGTAATAAAAATGTAAGGCGTATAGTCATCTGTCTTATACTTGGTGCCTACCAAATACGCTTTGCCTTTCTTAAACGGGTCGGTCTCAATACTGTTCCACATCATCCATTTGCCTGCTGCCGGTGGGGTTACATTGTCCCAGTGCTTACCTGCATCCTTGCTGATGTACACTAAACCATCGTCGCTGCCGGTCCATAAAAGGTCTTTTTCAATACCCGATTCTGCGGCAGTAAATATGGTACAATAAAATTCTGCTGTGGTATTGTCTTTTGTAATTGGGCCGCCACTGGCAGTTTGTTTTGATTTATCGTCAGTGGTCAGGTCAGGGCTGATCATTTCCCAGCTTTGGCCGTCATTCTCTGTCACAAACAAATGGTTGCCTGCTGCATAAAGCCTTTTAGGGTTGCCGGGGGAGAAGAAGATCGGGAAGTTCCACTGAAAGCGATATTTCTGTACATCGGCTCCGGTGCCTATCGGGTTGTCGGGCCACACATTGATTGAGCGGTTCTCGCCCGTTTTGTGGTTCATTCTGGAAAGATATCCGCCATAGTTGCCGCCATAAACAATATTGGCATCCAGCGGGTCTGCTACTACATATCCGCTTTCAAAGCCGGCAGTACTTTCCCAGTCACGGTCGCTGATGCCATTGCCATAGGTGCGGCTTTTTATGCGCACCGTACTGTTGTCCTGCTGTGCGCCAAGTATGTGATAGGGAAAAGCATTGTCTGTTGAAACGCGGTAGAACTGGGCTGTCGGTTGGTTATAGTAGGTGCTCCAATCATGCCCGCCATTAAAACTGATCTGTGCGCCACCGTCATCTGCTATGATCATTCTGCTGCCGTTTTCAGGGTCTATCCAAAGGTCATGATGATCGCTGTGTGGCGTGTTGATAGGATGAAAAGTTCGCCCGCCATCACTGCTACCCATAAATTCAAGGTTAGGACAGTAAACCTGATTTTCATTTTTAGGATCAACGAAAATGCGGTTAAAATACCAGGAGCGTTGTCTGATCTCATTGTCATTACTTATCAGCCCCCATGTTACACCGGCATCGTTGCTCACATACAACCCGCCATTTTCATTTTCAATGAGTGCGTAAACTTTATCGGTATTCGAAGGTGCTACAGCTACACACACCATGCCCCAAATGCCTTTGGGCAGCCCTTTGTTGGCGCTTAAATTTGTCCATGTTTCGCCGCCATCGGTGCTTTTATACAACCCGCTGCCTGCACCGCCGCTCTCCATGCTGTAGGGGGTGCGTTTAACGTGCCACATGCCGGCATACAAAACATTTGGGTCGCCGGGCACAGTTATCAGGTCGCTGCAATCGGTACTATCATTTACATACAGCACTTTGCGCCACGTTTTACCGCCGTCAGTGGTCTTAAAAACACCCCGTTCCGTATTAGGGCCGAATAGATGCCCCATAGCGGCAACCCAAACTGTATTCGGATCTTTGGGGTGCACCACTATCCTTGCGATGTGTTTGCTGTCTTTGAGTCCGATATTTTTCCAGCTCATACCACCATTATCGCTCCGCCACATGCCGTTAATGCCTTCCGATACATTGCTTCTCAATGTATTTTCGCCTTCTCCTACATATATCACAGACTCGTCTGAGGGTGCAAGTGCTATTGCTCCTATTGAGCCGCCAAAGTATTTGTCACTGATGTTTTTCCAATTACTGCCCCCATCGGTTGTTTTCCACACACCGCCTCCGGTAGCGCCAAAGTAAAATTCATTTTTGTGCGTAATACTGCCTGCTACCGCACAACTGCGGCCTCCTCTGAAAGGGCCTACCAACCGGTAGTGCATGGCACTGTGTAGCAAAGAATCGGTATTTGTTGTGTTTGCCGGTTTAGTATCAGATTTTTTATGTGCTAAGACAGGTACAGTCAGTGCTAAACCTATCAGGAAAAAGAACCATTTTTTCATTGGATAAAGTTAATCAATGTTTTGAAGTCGGTCATAATTCAGCCCTTTTGACTCCTGTTTTTTCAGTATTTGTCGCGGGAGGCACATCCTCGGAAGTTAAAAAAAAGGTAACTGATGTCAAAAAATCGTACCTTGTGTGAGTATTCAAGATCGTGCGATGTATGAGTATTAAGCCAACCATTTCCACTTCATTTTCGTATATTCCGTTGGAGGAAACATTACAGATCCTGCCTAAAAAGAAGAATTTGTATATCGGTATTCCCAAAGAAAATTCTTTTCAGGAAAACCGCGTTGCACTGACACCGGAAGCGATCTCGGTATTGGTGAACAGGGGGCATGAAGTACTTGTGGAACACGGAGCAGGCGAAGGTTCGTTTTATTTTGATACCGAGTACAGTGAAGTGGGAGCCAGAATAGTGTATGATAAACCAACACTTTTTAAAGCTACTACGATCATCAAATCAGCGCCGATATCTGAAGAAGAAGTTGCATTGTTGCAGCCGGGTCATGTGGTGATCTCGCCAATTCATTTGCCTACCCTAAAGGCCGAGGTACTGGAGCAATTGGTTGCCAAAAAGATCATTTCCATTGCGTTTGAGTCTATACAGGACGATTCAGGTACTTATCCTGTGGTGCGCAGCATGAGCGAGATAGCCGGTAATTATGCTATTCTGATAGCTGCCAATTATCTGAGCAATAAAGACAATGGGAAAGGGGTATTGTTAGGGGGTATTTCAGGTGTGCCGCCTGCACGGGTCATTATTTTGGGAGCGGGAACCGTGAGCGAGTTTGCTGCACGGGCAGCATTTGGACTCGGCGCCAATGTAAAGATATTTGATAATTCCATCTACAGGCTGATGCGGCTGCAAAATAACATAGGCCGGCGTTGCTTTACTTCCGTTTTAGATCCGGTGGCGCTGGCCGAGGAACTGAAAAATGCCGATGTGGCCATCGGGGCTTTAAAGCCGATCAACGGCGTTACTCCGGTAGTTGTTACCGATGAGATGGTGAGCAATATGAAAGCCGGGTCGGTAGTTATAGATGTTAGTATAGATCGTGGGGGCTGTTTCGAAACTTCAATGGTCACTACGCATGAAAACCCTGTATTTAAAAAGTACGATGTCATTCACTATTGTGTGCCGAATATTGCATCAGGTGTGCCCCGCACAGCCAGTCGCTCCATCAGTAATGTACTGTTACCTATTCTTCAGGAGTTCTCCGACATGGGTGGGGTAGAGGAAGTGATCAAATTCAAAAGTGGTATTCGTAAGGGCGTATACATGTACAAGGGCTGCGTTACAAATCCCACAATAGCCCGCCGTTTTAAATTCAAATATACCGACCTCGATCTTTTATTGGCTGCTCAGGGTTAAGCTCTTGAATTGCTTTGCCGGGTGAACAGTAGCACATAGGCTATGATAAACAGCATAGAGGTGACACCCGATGCAAATGTTTTCAATAGTATCATTCCGATACCGGAAAATGTCCACATCTCAAAGGTGAAAAATACTAAATGATGTATGGTGATCAGAAAGGCGCTGTAGACCAGAAATGGCGACCAGCCCATATTTTTTACCGACGGTTGTAGTCCTTCATATTCCGACATGTTTCTGGGGAGGAGTGCGCTCAGTACATTGGTCCTGAGATACGCCATCAACACAGTAGCCGCAGCATGCATGCCGGCAGTATTGGTGAAGGTGTCAATAGTAATACCCAATCCAAATCCGGCAAGTAGCAATGTCCAAACCGGTGTTTCAAAGGGCAACAATAAAATGAATAATGGATAGATATAAGGAATGAACATCGGAAAGCCGGGTGGGTAGGTCCACCACATCAGATTGATCTTGTTCAGTATCAGGACCTGAAGCAATACCAGCACTGTAAAACGCAATATGTTCTTTACCGCCTGATTCATGGTTTAGTTTTAACGTTGATCGAATCCTCTAATTGCTTTTTTTCGCCCGCCATTTTATTTTCTATCACATACACATATTGCAGGTTCCTGAAGTTGGTCGAAGATCGCAAGTATAACAACTGCATACCTGTTTTCTTGTTCACATTGATATTTTCTACCGTACCGATCAAAATGTCGGGAGTGAAGATCGAATACTCAGATGTAAATACCGAATCCCCTTTTTGTACCTTGGCCTGTTGCGGTATGTCGGTCATTAAAAGTATGTCCGGATTTTTTTCATCCCACACTATATAACCGGTAAGCCCATCCTTGAGTTTTGCAGCCACCTTCTGTTTGGAACTGAGTACGGAAAGTACGCTTGAAAAATGTGCCGAAACGTGTTCCACACGGCCTACTATACCAGATCCGGATATCACTGCCATATTTCTGGCTACGCCCTCCTTGCTGCCTATGTTCAGGGTAATGTAGTTGTCGGGTAGTGAGGTTGAGTTGTTGATCACTCGGGCAGTATGGTATACAAAATCAGCGTATCGTACATATTTTTTAACGGAGTCGCCGCCCCGCCATTCTTTATGAATAATGGAATCTTTCACCGGGTCAAGTGTTTTGAAACTTGAAACCAATTGACGCAGCCGCGCGTTTTCGTTGATCAGGCTGTCGTTCATTTTTCGCAGCCCGAAATATTCTACAATGTCGCTTTGTTTTTTGTAAACTACACCCGCCACTGCATTGGCCGAACTGGTGATATCATTGCCTTGAATGGTCTGTGTGCCCGACACCAACACAATACATACGATCTCCAGGCTCAAAAACAAAATCAGATTGAAAAAGCGCCGTATTAAAAGTATGAAATTATGCATCGGTATAGTACCTCCTGCGGCCCTTGCAGGCTTCGCTCATTTATTGTGATGTAAGGATGGGTATACTCAAGTGTTTCTGAAATTTATTTCATCAGGAATGGCATTCTCGCAATATTCTTTAGTGCCATACCGGTACCGCGAACAACAGCACGCAGCGGATCATCTGCTACATGAACGGCAAGTTTTATTTTGTGCGACAGACGCTTGTCAAGCCCGCGCAGCAATGCACCTCCGCCTGTCAGGTAAAGCCCGCGGCGGTAAATATCTGCAGCCAGTTCAGGTGGTGTGCTTTCCAATGCTTTCAGAATTGCTTCTTCTATTTTAAAGATCGATTTGTCCAGCGCTTCCGCAACTTCCTGATACGATACCATGATCTGTTTAGGAATACCGGTCACAAGGTCACGGCCATTGACTGCTATATCATCGGGTGGATTGTCCAGCTCTTTCAGTGCAGAACCTACATGTATTTTGATCTGTTCAGCCGTACGCTCGCCGATCATTAAACTATGATACCTGCGCATGGCTTCCATAATATCTCCCGTGAACTCATCACCCGCAATTCTTATTGATTGATCGCAAACAATTCCGGCCAATGCTATCACCGAGATGCCGGTAGTACCACCGCCAATATCAATGATCATGTTACCGGTCGGTTCTTCAACATCAATACCTATACCCAATGCAGCGGCCATAGGTTCATGTATCATATATACCTCTTTGGCGCCCGCTTGTTCTGCCGAGTCTCTTACCGCACGTTTTTCCACTTCTGTAATGCTGGATGGTATACAAATTACCATGCGCCAACTGGGAGGGAACATTGGTTTTTTAGGATACACCATTTTGATCATCTCGCGCAGCATTCCTTCTGCAGCGTTAAAGTCTGCTATAACGCCATCTTTTAACGGACGAATGGTCTTTAAATTCTCGTGTGTTTTTTCATGCATCATCATGGCCTTTTTTCCTACGGCCACAATTTTATTCGACAGGCGATCTATAGCAACAATAGACGGCTCGTCCACAACTACCTGATCATTATGTATGATCAACGTATTTGCAGTGCCAAGGTCTATTGCTATTTCCTGGGTAAGGAATTTAAAAAATCCTAAAAAACTCATTATAAATGTCTTTTATTAATTTACTGCAAAAGTGCAAAAAATCTTGTTGAAATTGGCAAAAGAAAATAGCAAATAATTAATCAGTAAAGGTAGCTTTTATTCTTTTATAACAACAAATTTGCGTTTACTTAATGCAAGATAAGGCAATAGAAATATTGTAATATTATCATGTGTAACGCCCGCCAATTCACCTATTCCCATCCGGGGTATAATTCGAATTGGGTCATGAACTCATTGACTTCGCCTCTCACCTTACCGATGATCTGTTCATCATCAGGAGCCATAAGTACGCGGTCTAACCAATTCACTATCAATGACATGTGTTGCTCTTTCAGGCCGCGTGTGGTGATGGCCGGCACGCCAATGCGGATACCCGACGTGATGAATGGCGACTTGTCGTCAAATGGAACCATATTCTTATTAATGGTAATATCGGCTTTTACCAATGTGTTCTCCGCTTTTTTACCGCTGATGTTTTTGTTGCGCAAGTCTATGAGCATCAGGTGGTTGTCGGTGCCACCTGAAACAATTTCATATCCTTTTGCTGTAAATGCATCTGCCAATGTTTTAGCGTTAGCAATGATCTGTTTGGCATAGCCCATATATTCATCTTGCAGGATCTCGAAGAATGAAACGGCTTTAGCTGCTATCACATGTTCCAACGGTCCGCCCTGTACTCCCGGGAACAATGAAAGATCCAGCAAGGAACTCATCATCCGTGTTTCACCTTTCGGGCCTTTTAATCCGAACGGATTTTCAAAATCATGTTTCATCATAATGATACCCCCTCTTGGCCCCCTCAGGGTCTTGTGTGTAGTAGAGGTCACAAAATGACAATGTTCAAACGGGCTGCTCAACAATCCCTTGGCTATTAGGCCGGCAGGGTGGGCTATATCAGCCATCACCATAGCACCTACGCTGTCTGCAATACTTCTGATGCGGGCATAATCCCAATCCCGGCTATAGGCCGAGGCGCCACAAATGATCAATTTTGGATTATGGGTTTTCGCCATTTGTTCCATCATGTCATAGTCCACCAACCCTGTTTCGCGGATCACACCGTAATGAACTGCCTTATATAATTTTCCGGAAAAATTGACGGGTGAACCGTGCGTAAGGTGCCCGCCCATGCTCAGGTCCAGCCCTAAGATCGTATCGCCGGGTTGCAGTACGGCAAATGCAACTGCCATATTGGCCTGCGCACCGCTGTGTGGCTGAACGTTTGCGTATTCTATACCAAATATCGTTTTTAGTCTGTCTATTGCTAATTGTTCACTGACGTCAACTACCTCGCAACCGCCATAGTAACGCCTGCCCGGATAGCCTTCAGCATATTTATTGGTCATTACATTTCCCATGGCTTTCATTACCTGCATGCTGGTAAAATTTTCAGAGGCAATGAGCTCTAAACCACGCCTTTGGCGTCCCAGTTCTTCATGTATCAGTTCAAATATCGCTGTATCTTTTTGCATTATAGCTGTAAATTGAAATACAAACCTAAGCGAAAATTGTGATTCCTCTATGGGTCATAGCATGTATTTATTTTGGGTGCAATTTTTTACTTCAGACATTCAGTTCGTATTAATATCATTTTGGTTCTTAGTGCGTTATTGGGTGATGTATATGTTTTTATTCAATAAAAATAAAGATAAAAAATTATGTTTATTTGAAACTATTTTGCGGTGTTTTCATAGTATCGTAAGTAAACCAAAGATTTATAATTTTAAATAATAACAATTAGATCGTATTTTGAGATTGCATCGGCTAATTATTTTTCGTGTCGGTTATATTTATTTATTTTGTTTTATATAAAAGAAAATTTTAGAAAAAATCAATTTTATGATTTATTTTTACCCCGTTTACGTGCCGGCGACAACCCGGTAAATCTGTATACCCTAGTTAATAAAAAGCTAAAGAGCGGAAATATGTGTAATAAAACGGGGTTAATAAATTCAGCTTTTTTCATTCTTTGTTGTTTTTTATTGCCTTGGCGAACGATTGCACAGGTGACCGATTATGACGAAGATAGAAGAGGTGCGCTTTATCTGTCCTTAGGTACTGATGTGCCCACAGGTTACGGCTCTTCTACCATTCATATTGATCAAAGTGCTTTGGGTAATAGTTACGACATTGTTAACGCAAAAGCTACGGGAACAACCAGTGGCAGTGCTGCCGGCTTTCCAATGAATATCGATTTTCGCTTGGGGTATTATGTAAATTACAATCAAAACTTTGGTATAGAGATCAATTACGATGCTGCCAAGTATGGTGTAACTGATGGTCAGATGGTGCAGATCAAAGGGACTGTGAACGGTGCAGCCTATAATAAAGTGATCGCTTTCTCACAGCTAAATGGATTTCAATATTCTTATAACGGCATTGGCATACTGGATTTTAATATTCTCAGGCGATTTGGCATTTACCGTAGCCTTGACCATAACTGGGCGTTCGACCTTACGCCAAAGATCGGCATAGGGCCGGTGATGTCTTATGCACAGGCTAATTTGTTCTCGGTTGCCGACAAGCCATCTTCAAAAATGAGTGGATGGAATTATGGCGCAGAGATAGCTGCTAAGGCCACTTTTAGAAAACATTTCTATGGTGAGGTTTCCTATAAGTACAATGAAGTTAACGAGACCGCTGTCAACATTCCTAACGGAACCGCTACGCAACAATTTAATTCCAAAATGGTTGTAGTTACTGTGGGTTGTATCATTTCCACATTTAAGCGCAATCCATTGTTCTCATCGGGCATGAAGCGTAAACGCGTACCGCGCGGACCTCAACCCATGTACCATGGCGAAAAGGGCATCAAATAATTAACCATTTTCCTTATTCAGCTTCAAATTTAAACGTCTACCTTATTGGTGGTGGCTTTGTTCCATTATTCCCGAATTGGTGAGGTAGTTTGCCCAGTCGGTATATTGCCCGTTTTTAAGCACCCTCGGAAATTTATTCATAGCCCCTACTTTACCTTTCGATCGCATATAATTAATGAAAACCTCTGATGGAAGCACCTCTACGAATACCTCGGTAAGTGCCGACGTACGCTCTACTTCATAATCATCATTCAGTTGGCACAGCGTTTCATCTAAAAGCTGTTTTATCATCTGGTTATCTACATGTTTATCGTCGCAACCTATATACCACTGATGAGCAAAGCGGTTTTGATGCTTTAGGCCGGTAACTGCAAATTCACGAATGGTAATGTTCAGTTTTTTTGATACAAGGTCAATAGCTTTATTCATATTGTCTATTGACAAATGCTCACCGCAAAGGCTTAAGAATTGCTTGGTGCGTCCTACAATTTTGATCTCATATTCCTTAGCATTGGTAAAACTGATCACGTCGCCAATGATGTACCGCCAGGCACCCGAACAAGTGCTGATAAGGATCACGTAGTCTACGTCCTGTTTTACTTCATGCACCATCACTGTCTTCAGGTGCTGGTTTGGATTGCCGTCTTCGTCAAAGTTCTCTCTGTTGAACTCGGCAAATTCGTAAAAAACGCCTGAATTAAGCACTAATTTGATGCCGCCGCCCGGCTTGGCCTGAAATCCGAAAGAGCCTTCAGATGCCATATAGGTTTCAATGAACGACACGTTCTTGCTGAACAGCTTTTTAAAACTTTCTCTGTAAGGTTCCAA
>Ga0164296_1004713_pt1 | contig 12267 bp, 15 predicted proteins | sample GEODES057metaG_FD_113533 | JGI IMG/M metagenome (GOLD analysis project Ga0164296, IMG submission 113533) | Dystrophic lake water microbial communities from Trout Bog Lake, Wisconsin, USA - GEODES057 metaG | ecosystem: Environmental > Aquatic > Freshwater > Lake | place: USA: Trout Bog Lake...
GGGACGGCCACATGTGTCGCTTGCACAGCCGCATCGTGCAGCACTGCAGAGATGCAGGCACAAGCAGCGGACGCTCTGCGGCAGCGCGGGCGGCGCCTCTAGTCGCAGCTGAGGACATTGAGTCTGAGCTGCGTGAGGCTGGCATGCAATTCCGCGTCGCCGAATTCGGGCACACGACCGCCATTCCGGCAGCAGACACGGCCCTTCTGGAGGCTTACGTCCAGGGCTGCGCTCTGGGTGGCGGCACCGTGGCGCCCAGACTGATCGACATGCAGCGGTCCCATGCTGTGGGCCAATACCTACGAAGCCAGCGGGACTTCCAGCGGACGACGTACCACTTCGCACAGCGCGTGAAGCTCATCTTTGCGCACGTGTAGAATACACGTGTAGTAGAATATCATTCAGCATCCGTCTTGGGCCTCTTCGGCTCAGGCGCTTCCGCTTCCAAGTCCATAAGGTCCTCCTCCTCCCCGGGTGCAGCAGCGGACTTATCGTGCAGCCACTTCTCAAGCAATTCACGCATTGGCCCTTTTGCTAAATCAAGCGGCGACTTCTTCGCCTTGTTCTGGACGTGCACGTCGGCACCTCTCTTGCGCAGCAGAGAGCTCACTAGACGCTCGTTGCCGCTTTGAACAGCGAAGTGAAGCGGCGTCTGGCCTTTTGCATTCGCGACGTGAACCCTCGCGCCGCCTGCTAGGAGTGCCTGCGCGCACTCGGCCTGTCCCTTCATGCAGGCAAAGTGGAGGGCAGTGACGCCGTCCGTGGCAGCCAGCCCGACGTTGGCGCCTGCCGCTAAGAGCAGCTTCACAGCTTGTGCGTGTCCGCTCCACGCGGCGAGGTGCAGCGGCGTGCGTTTTAGCGAGTCCTGTGAGTTCAGGTTCTGTTTCTGCCCGATGGCCTGGTTCAACTGCGCTATATCCCCATTGCGAGACGCTGCGTGGATGTCCACACTCATTCGTTCTTGCTCAATAACCCACTCTTACGTCGCCAACGTGGCAGCCAATGCAACAGTTGCTTCCTTCCGTAGATTGCTACCATGTCCACCATCTACACGCTCGAGCCGCCTACAGTGGGGAAGGTGGTGCTGGTCACAACCGCTGGCGAAATAGAGATTGAGCTCTGGTCTAAGGAGGCGCCAAAGGCCTGCCGCAACTTCGTGCAGCTCTGTCTGGAGCGCTACTACGACAACGTCGTCTTCCACAGAGTCATCAAGGACTTCATGGTCCAGACAGGCGACCCGACAGGCACTGGAGAAGGTGCGGCGTCGCCTCAGGCTTGACAGTCGCGCTTGGTCGTCGAATCTGAGCGTTGCCGTGTGAGCAGGCGGTGAGAGCGTGTATGGCGAGGAGTTTCAGGACGAGTTCCACAGCAGACTTCACTTCAACCACCGTGGACAAGTCGCGATGGCGAACCAGAACAAGGCGAACACTAACGCTAGCCAGGCACGACGAACAGGGTGCTGTCCTTCCTCGGCATCAGGATCTGACACGCGCTACCCTCCCGTTCCAGTTCTTCATCACTCTTGACAAGTGCCCATGGTTGGACAAGAAGCACACAATCTTCGGCAAGGTGCGTACCGTCGCTCTCGTCTTGTTTGCTCTCTCCACAGCACAGCTGCTGACCGACGTCTGCTCGGCGAGCAGGTCGCCGGGACGACCATCTACAACTGCATCAAAATGGGGGAGCTGGAATGCATCGAGTCTACAGACAGGCCGGCAGAGCCGCCTCGCATCCTCCGTTGTGATGTTGTTTGGAACCCATTCGAGGACATAGTGCCGCGCAATCTGCGTCCGCAGGGTGCGGATGTAGTGCTTGTTGACAACGCTGCCGAACTCGGCGGCGCAAAAAAGCGGAAAAACCTAGCGCTGCTGTCCTTTGGCGACGACGAGGTGGTTGAGGAGGAGGACGCGCAAGCGCCGCCGCCCAAGCGCGCTGGCAAGAGCATTCACGACGTTGTAGAGGATGATGCGCGCCTTGTGAAGGCGGGCACCGCGGACGAGGAGCAGGTGAAGGCACAGCTTGATGCGGAATGGGAGCGGGAGCAAGCAGCCCGAGCTGTCCGCAGTAAGCTCGCCGGACCAAGCGTAGAGGGCGAGCCAGATGATGGTGGGGATTTTGAGGCGCGCATGAAGCGTAAAATCCAGGAGAAGCGGAAAGAATTACTGGATGCTGCTGGCCTACCCCCACCTCCGCCGCCGCCGCCACTGCCGCCGCCACCAGCTGCTGCGCCTAGAGATGTTGTTGACAAGGAGGCTAGACGACGTGAAAAAGAGGAGGCAACGAAGCGCGCTGAGGCTGAGAAGCTGCACCGATTAGGCTTGACAAAGCTTGCGGCGGAATCAGGGCTGTACAGCGCTGGCGAAACGAAGCGCCGTGAGATCAAGTACCGCAAAGATGCGATCGCAGAGCGCGAGCGGGAGACATTGGCTAAGTTATCACGCTTCCAGGAGAGCCTGCACAGCAAACCACATGCAGAGCCAGTTGCTCCTGAATCTGCAGCGGGTGCAGACGGTGATGCGGACGAGCGTGAAGGTGGCATTGGCCTGACACGCTTCCGCAGCGAGGGCCTCTATTACGATGACGACGATGATGACAAGGACTGGCGAGGCCACGCTCTCCACTTCAAGCCAACAGGCGGAAGCGCCAAATCGTTTGCACCATCTACCGACGACTATGTGGTGTTAGATCCCTTGTTGGAGAAGGGAAAGGCCGCCTTCCTGAAGAGCAAGGAGGCAAAACGCAAAACAGAATGGGCAGGGCGCTCACGGACTTAGGATTGCGAATTGCAGAAATGCTTGCTATCAAGACCTATACGTCGGTGACGCCAGCCCCGTCCCCGTCGCTATCGGACATCGCTTCATCATCGCCGTCGGTGTAAACGCGGTCCGTGCGTGCGCGCAGCGACCGCCGCGGTGCCTCCTCTTGAAGTTCCACCACCGGTGCTTGCTGTTTCTCTGTGGCTAAGCCAGCACCAGGCGGCGGCAGGAGACCTTCCAGCTCCACTCTGTTGACAGTCACCTGCAGTCAGCGCGGGCGTCAGACTCTAGTGTGTCTCTTGAGCAACTGCAGGGTACGCAAGATGCATGCGCGACGCACCGGCACATATTTCCGTCGCCCTTGCGTTTTCTCCAGCACAGTGCGTGTGTCTGTGCCTGTTGGGAGTGTGAGCCTCGGACTGCGCCAGCGTGCACAGCGCCCTCGCTGACGCACCGAGTGGCGCCCATTTGAACACAGGTATGGGCGCGTTCTGCTCCTTCACCCACCTTGCAGGGCAGTGAGAAGGATTAGAGCGTTCTTGATGGGCGGACGAGACAGGAGACGGGTGTGGACGGGCGCATACTTCTTCTCCCAGCGCTGCACAACGCCGTTAAAATGCACGCCGAGTCTTGACATCTCAAAGCCGTGGAGCGGAACCACGAGAGTGGCGAAGGGACTTTTTCCTGCGGTGACGGGGCACACTTACCGTCTCTTTCGACGCTCTTCGCCAGAGCGAGAGATAGTCGTGTGGAGTGGATGTGATCTATTTTGGAGCGCCTGGTGAGTGTACACACATGCCTCCGCAGTCGCCGTCGAGCTTGGTGAGAGGCCTGCCGCTGGATGCAGTGAAGTCTCTGTGGAGACGCACACTGACGAGCGTTGTGCATCGCAACGCGGAGTCTGTTCTGGACGGGGCACACTACGATTACGTGGTTGTTGGCGCAGGAGTCCACGGCAGCGCAACTGCAGCAGAGCTGGCTAGCAGAGGACAGCGTGTTCTTTTGGTAGAGCAGTTCGACTGGCTGCACCGGCGCGGGAGTAGTCACGGCGAGTCGCGCATCACGCGCTCGACGTACCCGCAGACGCACTATACACAGATGATGAAGAAGTCATTCCTGTGCTGGGAGCAGGCATGCAATGCATATGGCTCGAGCTGCTTCACTCTCACCGGTGGCCTTGACTTTGCTATGGCCGGTAATCCAGCTATCACAGCCTTGATTAAATCTGCCGCTGAGAACGGGGTGCCTCACGAAGTCCTCACGCCACAGGACGTGGCCGCTCGCTTTCCTGCGTATTCATTGCCAGAAGGCTGCACTGCCGTCTATCATCCGCAGGCGGGTGTTCTTGCTGCGACCAAAGCTGTCGCCATGTTCCAGTCGCTGTGCAGACAAAGAGGTGGCGTGTTGGTGGACAGGACGGCTGTGCTGTCGATGCATGCCACCTCCGGAGGTGTGGAAGTCAGAACGTCGAAGGGGAATGTCACCGCGGAGCGCTGCGTCATCGCTGCTGGCGCGTGGACATCAGGATTGCTGCGCAGTTCCTTCGGCTGCGACCTCAGTCGAGTGCTCACAGCAGTGCCAGTGGCAGTGTCTTACTGGAGGTGCAAGGACGCGGCATCGGCGGAGCAGCTGTCTGCTCGGAACTGCCCAGTGTCCATTTTCTACACCGGAGCTGGCCTGGGCAATGCGGACAGCCACGGCGCGGATGCGGAGATGTACACAACTCCTGTGCTGGAGATGCCTGGCCTTGTCAAGATCAGCCTCCACCTGCCAGAGCACCTGTGGGGCGCTCTAGTGATCGGTGACCCCAGCGCTCGTTTGGTAGTCCCGCCGGAGGAAGTTGTTCGCCATCATGTGACATCTTTCGTCGCCACGCACTTTCCCGGCGTGGATTCCAGTCGTGGCCCGGCGCTTATCGAGCCCTGCATGTACACGATGACACCTGACCACAGTTTCATCATCGACACTGTGCCGAACTCGCACGGACGATGCTGGCTGGTCAGCGCCTGCAGCGGACACGGCTTCAAATTTGGGGCGCTGATAGGGCAGGTCATGGCAGACTTGGCTATTACTGGCACCACTGACGCAGCGCCCGTGGATGAGTTCCGGCTAGCTCGCTTTAGTGACTTACAGATAGATGCCTTGCCTTCACGGCTGTAACAAACGAATTTGTCATCTGTTTTGGGCTGCAGCCAACAACACTTCGCTCGCGCGCTCTAAATTGTTGTTCGTCTGCAGCAGGGCGCCGCAGACAGAGTCCAGGGAGAAGCCCATGGCTCGCAGCTTGCCGACGTTAAGCGCAAATGCATGCGCCTCGTCGCTGGCCAGCGCCGTTGCCAGACGCGCCTCCTCTGCAGTGACTCCCTGTGACAGCAGACTGTCGGCGTTCACTCGCTCGTGCGCCTGGACAGTTGCCAGGATGACTGCCCCAGCCTTGGGAGGCTCTGTACCGCCGTCACTCCCGCGCTGACGACTCCGAGACAGGACCTGGCGCTCAAACTCCGTGTCGGTGGGCCCTGAAGGCTGACCCTGTGGTGCCGGGGGCGCCTCATCTCTGAAGAGGCGCACCTGCAAGACGGTGTCGCTGTCAGTGCCCGAACCGCAGACTGGAAGACAATGTCGGGAAACACACCGGTGCAGTCAGTCTATATTGTGATTGCAACACAACGCGGTCACCAGGCACAGCCATGGAGCAACAGACGTGCGAGGGAGAAAAGGAGCATCTAGCAATGCCAGCGTCAGCACGCTCATGCGCATTCCTTCGCAAGTGCGCTCGTGGGAGTAGGGGACAACTTTGGGGGCATCGCCGCATGCTGTCGCCGGCGTCTGCGGCGCCACGCGCAGCACAAATTTGTAGCAGGCGAGGGGCAAGGCAGCGCGCTAATGGCAACTCCTTCACACATGGCTGCTGCAGTGCAGACGCTATACATGCAGCGATGCGGCATGCGTCATCAGTCAGAGCTCCTGCTCGCAGAAGGGGTCACGGCGGCGTGAGGCTGCGTCATGTTGCTGTCTTTGCAAAGAAGGCTGGCGGCAGCCCACAAGAGCCACAAGAGCCGCCTGCTCCGAGCCAGGAGGACGACGAGGACCTTTTCTTTGGAGGTGACGGTGTTCGCCAGTGGATGGCGTTGGAAGAGGAGACGCGCAGTGTCATTCAACTCAGTGCGGGGTTCTTTCTGCTCCCGGCGCTGCTGAGCTGGGCGCTGCGCGCGACGGTGATCGACCCGCTGCTCTTCCTGCTTCAGGTGCGTCTGCACGACTGCGCGCGTCTCCGGGCGCTGCGTTCTCACAACCCCTCCTTATTCCTTGGCCTCTTCGGTTGGCCACCACAGCCCAACTACCGGGACCTGAACTTGACGCAGCGCCAGTGGAACGAGGTCACCATGGAGGTGGAGGTGCTGGAGCGGCGCCTCAGATACGACGCACGCATGGGCCACGCACCGCCACTGAGCGACACGCAGCTGGAGGAGCGCCTAGTAGAGGAGGGCCGCCGCTTGGAGGATGCACAGCGCTTGCACTGCCGCGAGTCCGTGGGGAACACACTCAGTGATGGGCTGGGAACGGTGCTGCTGTTTACCGGCTTCTGGTTGAACAGAGGCCGGCTCAGGGCCCTGCGCACGGGTCTGGCTGCGCGCTTTCTGGCCCTGGAGGTGTCCACGCAGGCATTCATTCTGCTGCTCGCTGCCGATGTGACGGTGGGTTATCACAGCAGCGATGGGTGGGTCACCTTCGTCGAGGTCCTCGTGTCCAGGTACAACGTCGATGGTTCCGAAGGCGCAGACAACGCCATCCGCCTGTTTGTGGCCGTCGTGCCCGTCGTCATCGACGTCACATTCAAGTGGTGGTGCTACAAGTACCTCCGCAAGCTGTCGCCGGGAACGCAAATCATTTTGAGTGAGATTGAACGCCATTAGCGCTGCTGACATTTAGACTGAAGTAATTTCGACACACTCTACATTCAGTGATGATGCGTAGTTACCCGTCTGTCCGTTTTGTGAACGAGAAAAGCTCGGCAGAGTGTAGCAGCGCTTCCTTCGCGGACCGCTTGTGAGGCGCCGGTCGTCCCTGCGGGCGCCGGCGGTCCTCGCTCCCTGTTCATGGCCAAAAAGGAGCTTGCCGCTGGATACGCGGGTCTCGGAGACGACCTTGAGGACGATGTTGCAACTCCAGTGCCGGGCCAGGGCATGCCGCTTTCACCTAGCCGAAACAACCTGTTCCACGCAGGCACGGACGCGGCACAACAGAGCCTGGACGAGCTGGCGAAGCTGCTCCAAAGCGCGTACACGCAGCTGCGTGACCCCCATCTGGCAAACCCCGTGGAGGTTGCGCGCAAGATGCGCGACGGCATGAAGACGCTGACGGAGGTGAACATCCACCGCGACAAGAAGAAGGCGGCGGAGTTCGAGACGATAGACTACATGCCGCAGGACAGCGAGATGTATCGCAAGTGGCTCCACACGCAGCCACTGCAACGCATCTGGGACCGCTGGCTTATGATGTTTCTCGTCGGCATTGTGGTCGGCCTCTGTGCCTTCTCGCTGCACGTGTGCTTCAACTCGCTGGCCACGTGGAAGGTATGCGCTCGCAACAATGGCCCCGGTTTCTGTGGCGTTCCCCAAGCCCTGCGATTTGAGGCCACCAGCAGCGGTCTCGTCCCCACCGCGTGCCGCACTCACACGCACACGTTTGCCACCCACACAGACGAACGTGCTGCGCTACATCATCAGCAAGAACGTCGGCCTCGCGTGGCTCTTCAACGTCAGCTACTCTCTTGCCCTCGTTGCCGTCTCTGCTGGAAGCGTCCTCTGGATCTCGCCTGCGGCAGCAGGCTCCGGCGTCCCCGAGGTCATGGCTTACCTGAACGGGTGTCACATTCCGAAGGTGCGTGCGCGCGTCGCTCTTGCAGGAGACTTGCATCGTTGCTCCAACTCATGCTCACCCACGCCACAGATGTTTGAGTGGAAGACGTCAGCCATCAAATTTTTGTCGTGCGCCACCTGTGTGGGCGCTGGTTTGCCTGTTGGGCCAGAGGTGACCGCCCATTCAATACATGTTATACCCTGCACTCATTCCCTGACGTCAAACTCTCGCTGGCTTGCGCAGGGTCCCATGATCTTCCTCGGCGCCACACTTGGCGGGCTTGTCTCACAAGGCACTGTCAACTTTGGCCTGCTGCCGCCCGGGCCCCGGCGAGATCAAGCGGAGGCAGTCATGGCGACTGTGGGCAGCGCCATGTGGCCGTTCAAGCGCTTCCGCAACAAGTGCGACCAGCGTGACTTCATGACCGCAGGCTGTGCTGCTGGCGTGGCGGGCGCTTTCGGCGCCCCCATCGGAGGCTTGCTGTTTGCCATGGAGGAGGTTGCCTCATTCTGGAGCACCGGTCTGGGATGGCAAATTTTCTTTGCATGCATGACCAGCGTCTTTGCCCGTGCGTTTGCAGAGTCCCTGGCTGAGGGCGAGAACCCGGGACTGTTCAGCAACACCATCGCATACGAGGCGTCCCGCATGGTGACCACTCACGTGCTCGCCATGGGCGTGGCCGTTTTCATCGGCGCTGCCTGCGGCCTGGCAGCGTCCATGTTCACGCGCACCAACTTGAAGTGGTCCCAGTGGCGCGCCAAGTACGTGGGCACGAACAAAATGCGCCGCTTTGCTGAGCCGATGCTGTACATGTTCATTTTCAGCACCATCGCCATGACTCTGCCATTCGCATTCCAATGCCGCGAGAGTGCGTGCTTCACAACGGCGGAGGGTACCATCGAGTGCTCCACACGTGTTGGGGCATCGCTCCAAACGGTCGTCGAGTCAACTACGGAGACATTCATTTGCCGATCAGACATTCAGGACGCGTTCAAAGGGCGGCCCCATTTCCAAGAGACCGGCTTTGAGCCGTCGGTGCAGCGGTACAACGAGCTGGCAACACTCATGACAGTCTCAGGCAACCAAGCCATCAAGCACTTGCTGTCGCGCAACACACACCTGCAGTTTGGCTTCGCCTCTCTGTGCACGTACTTCATCATCTATTACTTCGGGGCGGCCATCGTGGCCGGCTCGTGCATTAGTAGTGGCCTGTTCGTGCCCATGTTGCTCATGGGCGCTTGCATTGGCCGCTTCTGGGGTCTAGTGGCGGTGCGCATCGCCATCAACGCCGGATTTACAGCCGTCGACTTCCAGTCCGAGCAGTGGGCCTGGATTGACCCTGGCGTGTTTGCCATGGTGGGAGCGGGGGCATACATGGCCGGAGTCTCGCGCCTCACGCTGTCGCTGGCGGTCATCGTCATGGAGATGACAAACGAGGTGCACTTCCTGCTGCCGCTGCTCATCGCAATCATGGTCGCAAAGTGGGTGGCTGACGCCCTGGAACATGCACTGTACCACTCGCTCCTCGAGTTCAAGAACGTGCCCTTCCTGCCCGCGGCGCCGTTTGGAGGGGCGACACTGGACATGTTGAGCGTGCGGGATATCATGTGCCAGGGGCCCGTCATCACGCTGCAGGAGACGGAGAACTTGTTGAAGGCAACCGATGTGTTGCGCAACACCAAGTTCCATGCCTTCCCGGTTGTGCGGCCCTCGACCGAGGGCGACGTGTACGTCGGCACAATCACGCGCGAGCACTTGACGGTGCGCACTCCCCTTTATCCGACAGTAGCGCGCGCGCTTCACTGTTGCTCACACGTGCCCTTCTCCTCCAGATCATCTTGTTCCACTCGGCGCTGATACAGACTGGTGAGCTCGTGGACACGCTGGTAAGTTACGAGCAGCTGGAGGGCAAGCGCCCTCTTAAAGCGGGGCAGCAACGCAAGATCCGGGACCAGAGCACAGAAGAGCTTGAGTTGCACGTCATCAGCAGCCCGATGGCGAATGGCAACGGGCACCGCCACCAGGAGCAGCAGGCGCTATTGAGTGACACCAACGGCAAAGTCTCGGATGCGCCGGTCTCGAGCGCGGCTCTCAAGGCGATGGAGATTGATCTGCGGCAGTACGTGAACCGGAGTGGTGTGTGCGTACCTCACCACTTCAGCGCCATGCGCGCGTTCATCATGTTCCGCACGCTCGGCCTTCGTCACCTGCCGGTGGTGGACGAGCACAATCACGTGGTGGGCATCGTCACACGTAAGGAGCTACTCGACGAAAGTCTGGGAGAGAAGCTCGCAGCGCTTGGAATCCATGTCCACCATTAATTAGAGACTCACTCGCGTTTTCTGTAAACCGTCGTATAGTCCACCCTCTGCTCGTCTCGCAGAATGATGCGCGAACGAGCTGTGAGCGTGCTTCCTCCGTCCGTGAGAAAGAAATGTGACCATTCTCGGCCAGCTGTGCGCGCAAACAAAGGCTGTAAGCACGCCAGTAGAAGACGATGAGCACATGGGGATGCGCACCGAATGGATCACCCCATTCGACGGCCAGCCACACGCCCTCAGCCGTGATTGCACATCTTCCGGTTGCTCCCCCTCCTCGCAGATCTCGACGCTGGAAGCGCCGCCCCTCGCCGCCAATGGCGAATACCTCTCGAATCTTGAACCACTGGATGCGAGAGCAGACGATGAAATGGAAATCGCCGCCTATCAACTTGAGTTCCAGGCCGACTATGAAATGCACAGCCTGGCGCAGCAGCCACGGCGCCTGAATCACATTCAGCGGGCCGTCCATGGAGTCTGATGCGTCATTATCCTTGTGCCAATACCTGAGAGGCGCACGCGTCAGCAACAGCCGCATGTGAAGGTACAGCGAGCCTTTGGCGCACCCAGACAGCTGCCGCGCCAACTCGTCAAGTCCTTCCTGCGGCAGTGGTCTCAGCAGCTTCGCCTCAAAGTTGCACAAGTCGTCCTCCAGCCGCTTGGCTGGCAGCTTTGACGGGCGCTTGACGACTCGCAAACTGCGCTGAAGTCTCACCAGCAACACCAACGTCAACGCGTTGCACACGGCACACGCGACAGCCACAGACAGCACCCTGTCTCGTGACTGCTCGAGAACAACACCAGCAGTGACCTGGAGGAGAAGCGAACGCGTGAGAGCAACCCATAAGAGTTGTCAGACGACGTCAACCCACCGCCAGGGACAGCAAACAGCAGAGGAGGCAGAGAAGTAGCGGGTAGCGGAAGCGGCGAATTGCTCGTGGCGGAGGTGTGCTGCGTGGTTTGCCTGCAGACCTTGGAGACGCGTCCAGTGGAGGCGTCTGAGGCGGACTATAAAGTGGAGAGACCTCTCCTTGCTGCTCGGCAGACGATGGCGGCTTGCGTCGCGAGTGGAGGACAGCCCCTGCGATGCCCAGCACAAGAGGCGCCGCTTGCATCTTGCATGCGACAGACGATGGGGAAGGCGAGGGGCGTGGGCGTGCTTTGTGTACTTTGGAGGGTACTGTCCCTACATGCGCGAGCTTGTAGCCACCATGCCCTGCATGCGCGCGTACCTGCGCACGTGGGATGTCGCAAGTCAGTCAATCTGCATCGGCAGTGCATTTCGGGCTTCCCGTCTGTACACGCACCAAGGCCGCAGGTCGGTGTTCGCGAGCACGTCCTTGTGCGTGTCGAACCCCTCCACGGCGCGCAGAACGCCGAAGAAAGCAATGTCTGAGAGGCACGAGCATGGCCAAATCGTCAGGCGCATGAAGTTAGTAAAGCCTCTTCCAGCAACGCACCTGCAAGGTTGGGTGTCTCGCCGCCCATGAATTTGCGGCTACCAAGAGCTGCCAGCCACGAGTTAACCTAACACGTCCGCCGGCACATGCATTGCGAGTTAGAGCAGTCACAGCAAGGGAGCAGGAAGCAGGAAAATATACCTCCTCATACAGCGCCTTGCGCTCATCCGTGATGCCGTGCTTCTTTTTCAGACGCGTGTGTGACAAAGTGTACTGCAGCGACGGACAATGGGTAAGCCACGACGCGTGAGATGGAAAGCACAGCACGCACCATGATTGCCACGCCGCTCCACCGGGCCAGCTCACGGTCGAAATACCCGAAGTTGCCCTTGTCCGTAATGTAGTTAAACGTCTGCTTGGCCTCGCCCAGAGTGCGGTATATGTTGGGCGTCAACACGTGCACAAAGCGACCATCCACCCACCTGCAGCACGGTACAAACGTGAGTCAGCGTCGGCGTTTCGCGTCCAGCCCAGCACTGCCGGCAGCATGCGCACTTGAACCACTTTTCCTCCTCCGCCTTGGCGTCGGCTGACGCAGGGCGCCACAACCGCGGGTTCCGCTTCCCACTTTCACGCAGCTTCGCGTCCAGCGCTTTGATAATGAAGCTGCTGTCGTTGAGCTGCTCGCCATCGACAACAAGGACAGGGACCTGAGAAACAAATCGCGTGAGAACAGAAGCCGTCAGAAGTGAGCGCCGTCTTGCGGTGCGTTGACAACTAGCTATACTTTTGCGGCCACGCACCTTGGTGTACGCGCTCCACTTCAGCTCCTTCTTTGTAAGAGGATTTACCTCCACTACCTTGTAGGGGATCTGGTGGAAGTCTAGGAAAGCGCGCAGCTGGCACCGAAAAAAGCAGGCGGTTGCGGTGTTA
>Ga0164296_1004714_pt1 | contig 12267 bp, 19 predicted proteins | sample GEODES057metaG_FD_113533 | JGI IMG/M metagenome (GOLD analysis project Ga0164296, IMG submission 113533) | Dystrophic lake water microbial communities from Trout Bog Lake, Wisconsin, USA - GEODES057 metaG | ecosystem: Environmental > Aquatic > Freshwater > Lake | place: USA: Trout Bog Lake...
ACCACTTGCCCAACGCTGATATGTTGAGTAATCATAGAGTCCTTGTATGCGTTCCCAATCCATATAACTTTTAACACGTGCAGGACATTCGGCATCAATAGAGAATACAAAGATATTACTGCCACCATGAATAGTTCCCTTGACTACATCAATGAGATGTAAGCCAATATTGTTAGCAAGGGTATTAAGGCTACTAACGCTAAAAAAGTTTCTGTGCTCATGGTAAATCGTATCAAACTCGTTGTTTTGTATCATATCGCTTTGCGAGTTCTGTATAAACAACAGCGTATTAGGATTCATTACCTGTTTGCAAAGTTCTAGGAATTGTTGTGGGTTGTCTTGATGCGCAAAAACATTTTGTGCGTATATAATATCAACAGGATGCTTGACTTTATCAATAGCATCTTGTGTTAAAAAGTCACAAATGATATTATGATTTTTGGAAGAGATTGGATAGATGTTTTCCGCAGGATCAATGCCCCACGTTTCCAATCCATATTTCTTAAAATAGTTTAACTGTGTGCCATCATTGCAGCCGATTTCTAATACACGGCGAGGTGCAACATCTTGGAAATATTCCATAACGTATGCCGCAAACCACTTAAAGTATTCTTGCATAGTAAGCGATGTGCCGCTAACATAAACATAATCCTTAAAAATAATATTAGCATCAACGGCATGAGTAAGTTGCAGATGATGACAATGCGGACAATAGTTTACCGCAAGTGGATATGACTCTTCGGGTTCTGTTATCGTTGCCTTAAAACTATTGGCAAGTGGTTGAGAACCTAAATCTAATGTTAGCTTGAGATTGTTACTGCCACAACATAGGCAGCGTTTAAGTGGTTTGCAATCGGTCATATTGTAGTTATTACAAACCGATCATCTTGCTAGAATATTTGAAGCCACCACCACGATAGTCTTCTACTAGATAGTCTGCAAGGATTTCAAAACGAATAGCAGCATCTTGATCACCGCACTTTTCCAAATCGTTCTTGGCTTCTTTTAGAAACTTAATAAGCGACGTAAGGGAAACTTTGTCACTATCAACTAGGGCTGCACTGTGGGTTTTGCCTGCACGTTGGTTACTCATAGTATTCTCTCCTATCAAAGATGTCCGAGGTAGATAATAGTGTCCCAGATTTTGCCGCTTCCTACGAAATAGGCTAGGAAAGCAAACCCAAGAAGCATAAAGAAATCATCATATGTAAGACGCATAGCTTTCTCCATTGCTTATAACCCAATATAGCATATTTTAAAGGGTTGTCAAGTGAAAAATAATGCTTGACAGCCGTATTTTTTGTGTTATATTTGGTTATAAGGAGAACGCAAACGATGTATGACATGGAAAAACTACGCTTTTTGGTATCCACTTATTGTGACAAAAAGAACATGATTTATGACTCGTATATGGCGGGTCTCCTATCCAACGGCGAACTTAGCCAAGCCCAAATTAAGACGCTTATCGGCTATCACAAGGAATGGTTAAAGTGAACAAGATTATTTTCTAACAGCGGTTCTTCCAACGAAAAATCCATTTTGTTCGTATAATGGTAAATTTTCTTGTAAAATTAATTTATCAATAACTCCATCGGTAACCCATTTTTTAGGTAATAAATTTCTAGCGGAAACTTCTGGACGCCTTGCACCAAACATACCGTTTTTTTCACCAACACTTTTTCTACCATGTTTTCTTTTTTCGCTCAATTGTTTTCTTTTTTCAAGTGACCAATTATTGCCATAATTTGGATTATTTTTTCCTCTGTGCTTTATTTTTTGTTCTTCCGTCCATGCATAACCAGAAGTTCCATCGCCACCATTGGTGCGATTATGTAGAATACCAGTTCCTAAATCTTTACGACCATGTTTGGTAATGAGTTCTATTTCTAAATTAAATGCTTCCTCTTCTGTGAGGTTTTCTGCTATTATGATAATTCGGGTTTTATCTTTTGGCATAGAAACTAATCTTTGTTTAGAGTATGCTCTATTACCTTTTCCCTTACCGACATAATATGGGGTTAAATCTTCACGCAGATACTGATAGACATAATAAATATTTGTCATTGCTGTTGCTCCTTAAAGCGATAGAGTAGGTGGGAATTGGCGTTCCGTGACCTATACTATTATTTATCATTTTTCCCTTGACAGTTTGTAAAAGTGTGCTATTCTAATAATTGAGAATGGTTTGTGGAGATAATATTATGGCAAATAAAATAATAGTCGTGGACATTGATGGCACGATTGCCAACACTGAACACCGAAAGCATTGGGTTGCGAGCAAGCCAAAGAATTGGGCAGCTTGGAACGCTGGTATGGTTAATGACACGCCACATACCGATATCAAGTTTATTATGGATATGTTGTGGTTTGCCAATGTAAACCATCCAGACCACGAAGATGAAATTGCTATTATTTTGTGCAGTGGTCGTGGCGAGGAAACCCGTGAAGTTACTCGTCGTTGGTTGAGCGATAATGGTTTTACATATGAACAACTGTATATGCGAAGCGAGGGTGACTATCGCAAGGATAGCATCGTCAAGGTAGAACTTCTACAACAAATCCGCAAGGATTATGGCGAACCGTATCTGTGGTTTGATGACCGTCAGCAAGTAGTAAATGCAATCCGTGCGCAAGGTGTGCGTGTTTTACAAGTAGCACCAGGAGATTTCTAATGAACTTTTGGACAAGTATGCTGGCAGTTTTTATTGCAGATGCAGTAATGAGTGCTATGAAGTTTAATCAAGCTGAAATGTTTTTTGTGTTGATTATAACAACTGTAATTTACTTTTTTGTGCAATTTGTGCTTACAGTTGCTAATCGTTGGGATAATGTAGGATAATATGGCTACTCTTTATATGTTAGTTGGTGTTCCTGGTTCGGGTAAGTCAACTTGGATTAAGAACCAAAAGTTTGAAGATGTAATTATTGCGTCAAGCGATGATTACATTGACACTGTTGCACAAAAGTCTGGCAAAACTTATAACGAAATCTTTAGCCGTGCTATTGGTTATGCACAGAAGTTTTGTGATGCACAAGTGCAGACTGCTATTAATCTTGATAAAACTCTTATTTGGGATCAAACCAATACGACTGCAAAGGGTCGTAAGGTCAAGTTAGGTCGTATTCCTAGCGATTGGCGCAAGATTTGTGTCTTTTTTGCTACACCTGAACCTGACGAATTGCAACGCCGTCTTGATAGTCGAGTAGGCAAAAGCATCCCAAAAGATGTTATGTCAAGCATGATTGATAACTTGGAAGTTCCTGATTTAAAAGAAGGTTGGGACGAAATAATTTGGGCTTGACAAAGCCCAAATTTATATTATTCTATCATGACAACTGGAGAACAGCTATGTATTTGACCATTACTGGCAGATGTCCTTCTGTGGACCGCGCAACCCTTAAACGGGCTGTAGTTTTCTATGCAGAATATCTTAAGATTGCCAATTCAAAAGCTGATTTAGAATTAGACTTTGAGCGTAACCTGTGCAAAAATACAGGCGACGAAGGCTTTTGTGTGAACGAGGGTGATGGCAACTATAACATTACAATCGATCCAAAGTTCAGCAAGCGCAAAATTTTAATTGCACTTGCACATGAAATGGTGCATCTTAAACAACAAATCAAGCGTGAATTGTCTTGGAACGAACGCTATAAAATGCATCGTTATAAAGGACAAATGTATCACGAGGATACAAACTATTGGGATTGTCCATGGGAAATTGAAGCCTTTGGTCGTGAACTTGGTTTGTATAAAATGTTTATGGAAAATGAAAAGAAAGTAAAATGAACTTCAAATATCATCGCAACACACTTATTAAAACTGATTATGAACATCCTATGGTGCAGGAAGCACTAACATTGATTGATGCAATGGAAGATGTTCAAGCGCGGTTTGCAGAGGGTGCAATAACTGTTGAAGAATACGTTGTTGGTATGCGTGATTATGATCGTTTCATGTTTATGAACGCAAGAGCAAAACCACAAAAAACTAATCCTATTAACACTATGCAAAATAAAAAGTATAGTAGTTATCGTGAACAAATTTGGTTGCCAGTATGGTATAGGATTTATAAAACGTTAAAATCAGTAGAAGCATGGCAGAAAGCAAATCTTGTTGTTATTCAAAATATGCGTATAGTTGAACGAATTTACGCCGATGGTTACATGGCATTTAAGGACGTTGACGGCGGCATTGCTATCGAAATTGCAGTGAATGGAAAGAATGTTTTAATTCCAATTATTGCCGTTGAAGACAAGGGCGGTCATGCTTGTAAAACTACACACAGTGGCGTAGATGCGCAAGGCGAGCGCATTCATAAATCATTTCCGAATGCAATTCATGTTTTTATAACTGATAATCATGTTACTGTTGGTCGTGATGCACAAGAATTTGCACATACTAATCTAACAATAAGTGAACGTGGCATTGAAGGTGCGCGAGAAGATTATCCTGAACTTCGCGCTGATCGTTTTGCATTTGTAGAAGAATATTTGATTAAACAACTTTCGCAAATGCGACCTATTGATTTTACAAATTATAATTCTGTGTTTGAAGAAAATCGTAACTATTGGTCTGCTCGTGCGCCCGATGGCGATAAACCAGATGGCATCACAGTAAATTATCATCCGAAAATATTAGTTGAATAATTACACATGCTGTGTTATAACTTATATATTAAGGAAAAGTAATGGTTGATGGATATAAGAGTTACACTAAACAGTTTTCAACTGTAAACAATGATTTTCCATTGGCTTATACCAATAAAATCGTAAATGCAAATAGTTTGGATGTTCTGCGTCAACTTCCAGATAATTGTGTTGATTTGACTTTTACAAGCCCACCATATAACTTTGGTATGGGTTACGATACTCACGAAGATAAAACAGATTGGCCCACATATTTCAAAATGCTTTGGGAAATCTTTGACGAATGTATTCGTGTTACCAAACATGGCGGTAGAATTATTGTTAATACACAACCGCTATTCAGTGAATACATCCCAAGCCACCACTTAATAAGTGCGGGCTTTATTGAACGTGGTCTTACTTGGAAAGCAGAAATTCTTTGGGAAAAAAATAACCGAAACTGTGCTTATACAGCATGGGGAAGTTGGCGTAGTCCAAGTGGTCCATATCTCAAATATACATGGGAATTTATTGAGGTTTTTTGTAAGGGTGATATCAAACATAGCGGTGATAGCAAACTTATTGATATTACAGGCAATGAATTTAAAACATGGGTAGATGCAAAATGGAGTATTGCGCCTGAACGTAATATGAAAGATTATGGACATCCCGCAATGTTTCCAGTAGAACTTGCTTATCGTGCATTAAAATTGTTTTCATATCAAAATGATGTAATTCTTGATCCATTTAACGGAGCAGGCACTACTACTTTTGTTGCGGAAAAAACAGGTCGTCGTTATCTTGGTATTGATTTAAGTAAAGATTATTGTGATACTGCGCAAGTTCGCATTGATACTGAAACGATGAAGGATTTTTCTGCTGCACTTGATGAAAAGCTTGCACTTGAAGGACGTGACAAGAGTCTTAAAGAAAGAGGCGAAACACCAAATAACAAAAAACCTAAAATTAATATTCATCCACTTTTTGAGGAAGGAAAATAAAACATGGCAAGAATACATTATGCAGAAGTAACATATGATATTGGTGAGTTCGATGATGATGAACTTATTGAAGAAATGAAACTGCGTAAATTGGATTATAATCCGCCAAAGAATGATCCGCTACTCTATGAATTGTACTTGGCTCGCGTTGAGGGAAATGCTGTGCAATTTGAAAAAGCACTGCAAAAACTTTTCCTTGACAGATTAGATAAAAGATTGTAATATATAGTTAAAGCCGACCGCTGTATAAATACTATATGGAGTTTATTATGTATTCGGTTTACAAAATTACAAATAAAATAAACAATAAGATTTATATAGGTGTTCATAAAACAAACAATATACATGACTCTTATATGGGTAGTGGAATTGCTATTAAAAACGCAATCAAATTACATGGATTAGAAAATTTTACTAAAGAAATTTTATTTGTTTATGAAAAAAAAGAAGATGCATTTGCAAAAGAAAAAGAATTAACACTTGACTTTTTTGAACGAAACAATTATAATATGAAAATTGGTGTAGTTGGTGGCTTTACTAAAGAGAATGCTAAAAAAGGATATATTGCTGCATCTTTTACTAAAGAAATGTTGTCTGAAAATGGTAAAAAAAATGTTAAAAAGTTTACTAATGACCAGTTAAAAGAAAATGGTAGAAAAGGTGGTTTAGCTTTAAAAGGCAAACCAAAAAGTGAAATACATAAACAAGCATTGCGTGATGCTTGGATAAAGAAGAAAATGGGCGTGTCGTATAATGGTTAGTACCTGCTCCTCATAAGAGCACCAGTGTCCGTTCAAATCGGGCCACGCCTACCAATATTAGAAATTAAAAGGTAATTTATGACAGCATATATTGAGTTTAATGAGCAAGTTCAACCAAGCATTGATATGCTACGCGGCATGTTGCACGAAAGCGTGTGTGAAGTAACTTTTACCAAAGTCAATGGTGATTTACGCACAATGCCTTGCACCCTTAAACCAGATATGTTGCCGCCTGTCGTTGTTGCAGAAGGCGAAGAGAAGAAGGAACGCAAAACGAGTGACAAATCACTTGCGGTTTTTGTAACTGATATTGGCGAATGGCGTTCTTTTAGACTTGACAGCATACATAGTATTAGTGTAAAGTAAAGATAATGCGCTCTTGGTGGAATAGGTAGACACAAGAGACTTCGGAGAAAGGGTAAACGCCCACTATGGTTCAAGTCCAGAATCTCCGCCGTAAAATCTCTCGCTTCGGCGTACCAGTTCGATTCTGGTAGAGCGCACCAATTTTTTAAGGCAACCATGAAAAAAACATTTGACATAGACATTACACTGCCAATTGCACATGCCGTATATGCTAAGCAATGGTGGATTGATCAAATGGTTATTTGGTGCTTAGAAAATAATATTGATTACAAGTTAAATGAATGGCCATATGCTAATGAAAAAAATGGTTGGACTAGTAAGTGGACATTTACAAATAGCGAAGATGCTGTGCTATTTGGACTGCGTTGGAAAAATTATGATTGGGGCTTGCCACACTTTCCAGTTTAATCTGTGATGTGGTCAAGATTTGTTGGAATATCAGGGTCTTCTTCACCCTTGCGCAACACACGATTGCTCAGCAATTCAACCCATAGTTTGCTATTATCGTTGTTAAGTTTCCAAAAATTAAAAGTAATATTACTTTGAATAGGACGCACAAACATAGTAAGTTCTTTTGGCACTAACATAAGTTGCGCTGTAGTGCGCATCATTTTCTTTTCGTCTGTTAAACGCAGTGCATTTAACTGCCAGTTATCTACATACTTCTTTGTTAGCAAATCAATTAACTGTGCTGGCGTTTCTGCACTATCTACAACATGCTGTGCAATCATTAAACGACTGCGGCTGCTTATAGCACTGGCAGTTTCATTATCATCATGACTGTATTGATAGCCAGCCCACTTTAACCATACACCATGATTTGTGCGAGCAACTGTGGTATCATGTGGAATTTCTTCAATTTTATATTTGTATTTTTCATCTTCATAGCCGCCTGGTTCCCATGCTCCTTCAAGCATATAGCAAGTTTCACTATCAAATATAAGTGTGCAACCTGGTAGCTTTTGCTTAATTAAACTCATAGCAACTGCTTTTACATCAGTAAATTGCAGTGATTTCTTAATTTTAATGCCATCTTTACTTGGTGTTTTGGTGCGAACTGTAATTTCTTTTTCATCGTCCAAAACCATAAGGCTTGCGCTTAACACACAAACGCCACTATCGTTCATACCTTCGCAATATTGTGTAATGTCGTCCCAAAAGTATAGCACTTCTGTATTTTTATTTTTCTTTTTACGAAATGACAAATCAGGAACATAGTTGCGGTCACGATTTTTAACACCAACCCAACCAACATTATCAAAATATTTTGCAACTACTACACACATAATGATATTTATATGACTATTCTAATATGTTAAATACTCCTGTAAACCATAAAGGAAATCAAAAAATGGCAAGTTTAGACCAACTTAAAGAAATTTTTCCACATGCCAAAGAAGAAAATTTAGAAAAATATTGTGATGCTCTTAATGAAGCAATGAACGAATTTCAGATCAATACAACAGGTCGCGAGGCAATGTTTCTTGCACAATGCGCACATGAAAGTGGATTGTTTAGTGCAGTAAGTGAAAATCTAAACTATCGTGCAGAAACACTCTCAAAAGTATTTCCAAAATATTTCCGTGATGTAAATCCAGAAGATTATGAAAAGCAACCAGAAAAAATTGCTAACCGTGTTTATGCTAACCGCATGGGCAATGGCGATGAAAGCAGCGGCGACGGTTATCGCTTCCGTGGTCGTGGTTTAATTCAGTTGACTGGTCGTGACAACTATACAAAGTTTGGCAACGATATTGGTACAGATGTTACACAAAATGCCGATTATCTTTCAACACCAGAAGGTGCTGCTCGCAGTGCTGCATGGTTCTGGGATGAAAATGATCTTAACGATGTTGCCGACCAAAATGACATTGTTCTTTGCACCAAGAAAGTCAACGGCGGAACGCTAGGTTTAGAAGAACGCACAGCTTTCTGGAAAAAGGCAGTAGAAGTTTTAGGTGGCTAATGCCTATACTTATAGCGGGTGGTGATAGTTTTACTTGGGGTAGCGAATTAGGTGATGATAAGTTTGATCACACAGAACATACTCCAAGTAAAAAAACATGGTCAGCACTTTTAGCAAAGCATTTTGATTATGAATATAAATGTGTCGCTAAACCAGGCGGCGCAAACAATACAATTACTCGTCGTGTTGTGCAAGCAATTAATCAATATACAGACCAAGAAATTTATGTAGCTGTTATGTGGACATTTACACATCGCAGTGAAATCAGATTGCGAAACATGCATCCCTATAACACAATTGTGCATGATAAGGTAACTGCTGCTCGTTATGATATTGATGACTATTGGATTAATTTTAATGCATGGCACGGATTGCAATTTGATGAAAAAATGAAATTTTTTCCAAGAGGCATGGATGAGTCGTCACGCAAATTTTTTCGTGAACAACATGATAAATTGAGTGAGATTGGTGTTGTGCAAGCAAGTGATGCCTACTACAAAGTAACAGGCGATTACAGTTATCATAATTATAATTCATTAAAAGAAATGATGTTTTTAGAAATGTATTGCAAGCAACGCAAAATTCCATACTTCTTTTGCAGTGCAAGCGATGAATTGTTTAAACCGCAACCGCGTGATATATTAGAAAGTGGATTATATAATTTAGATTGGAATTATTGGTATAAAGATAATGGTTTTAATGTATGGAGTGAATCATTACCAAAAAGTGGTAACCATCCTGGTCCACTGGCGCACAGCGATTGGTTTAATTTGATATTACAAAAGGTCAATCAATGTTTTCAAAAATAATTTGTAGTGGTGATAGTTTCAGTAGTTGACACAAACTAATTGATTCCAAACTATCTTGGCCACATATTTTAGGAAATAAGCTTAACACAAGCGTTGTAAATCTTTCACTTCAAGGTATGGGAAATGAATATATTTTTAATTCTATTATTGATTATTTTATATGTAACCCAGATCATAAAAAAGATAGTTTAGTAATATGTGGGATTTCAAATATTGATAGAGTTGAATTTATTAATACTCGCACAAATAAAATATTTGCAACTTTAGTTAAAAACATGGATAGCGATCCATTAATAAAATTATTTTATGAAAAATATTATGACGAAAGATATTATTTTATTAGATTTTTAAGAAATTGTATTTTAACGCAAAATTATCTAGAATCAAATAATATAAATTATATTTTTTTAACGCATTACCACTTTTGCATCCAAAAAAAAATGGATGATGATAAATTGATAAAAAATTTATTAAAAAATATTAATTATAAAAATTACTTGTGGTTTTATACAAAAAATATGTGTGATATAATATATCCAAATAATTTACCAGATGGGCATCCCAATGAGGTAGGCCATGAGATTATGGCTGAAACTTTATATAAAATAATGCTTGACAAATTTGGATAATATAAGTATATTAAAGAACATGGGCGGTTAACTCAGTTGGTAGAGTGTTTGCTTTACACGCAAAATGTCAGCGGTTCGAACCCGTTACCGCCTACCATGTGGTGAGGTGCCTGAGAGGCCGAAAGGAGCGGTTTGCTAAACCGTCGTACCCCTAATACGGGTACCCAGGGTTCGAATCCCTGTCTCACCGCCATTTATTTTTTGGGTGTTATATGAAAGCATTATTCTTAGTTGAAACACCACAGTGTGTAAAATTATTAGACGAAATTTCAGATATTAAAATTATTCGCGAAAGCGAACTTGTAGAAGATACGCCATGGAGACATGGATTATCTCAAATTGGTTACAGTAATTATATTGTAAGTCGTGCATCAAATTTAAGCAAGATTTATAGATTTAGTAAACCACTTGCATTTGTGTTAGATCAGCGTCATCATGATGCGATTGATAAAATTCCTTACGATATAAGTATTCGTGTTGTAAATGATTTTGTTGCAAAACGTTTGAGTGATAGCGTTACATATAAGTGTGATAAAACATATCTTGCAAATGATTTGACATTACAAGAATTGCGTAATATATTAGGTTTAACGGTCTCGTAGTCTAACTGGACAAGGCATCAGCCTTCTAAGCTGTCATATGCAGGTTCGAATCCTGCCGAGATCGCCAATAAATAACATATGCGAATTGTAGATATCATAAACGAAGCGGGCGGCGAACCAATATATTATTTTGCATATGGTATGCTAACCGATCCATCTCATATGCGTGGCGCAAGATTTGTTGATCGTGCTGCGTTACTTAATCATAAATTTGAATTTCGCAGATATGCAAATGTAGTTGAAACTGCTGGTAATCAAGTTGATGGTGTGCTATGGGAACTGCCAACTGATATGATACGTGAATTAGACCAGGTTGAAGGTTATCCAAGTCTTTACGGTCGCAAAACCGTTCCTGTTTATACAGAAGATGGTCAACGTTATGAAGCATGGGTTTACTACATGACACCAGAAACAGTCAATAGAACAAAACACGACCGTATGCCAAGTAATAGTTATATCACTACAATATTAAATGGTTATCGTCATGCTGGTATTGCATCACAGCAAGTAAATGATGCCTATTATGAATTGCTTGATAATAAGCCATAAATTCCTATAAAAAACGGAAAAAAATGTAGCAATTTCAATGTTAAAAAAACTCTTGACAACCATAAAATCTGTGTTATATTAGATTATAAGCTGATTTATGGAGCCAAAAATGTTTAACTCGCTGCCAAAATATTCATATAGTTCTGCGTCAAAAAGCACGGATAAGTTGCGAGTTCTTACAGAAACTCTGCAAACTATTGATCCAGCAGTGCTTGCTCGTGTTAAAGAATTCAAGCTAACCTGGAATATGATTTGTGATACCGTAGTGCCAGAAGTAACGGTAGTTTTCAAAGATTAAGGATACACAATGTTTTATGATTTTCCCCGTATCACCCACCTTGATCAGGTTCGACCTGCTATTGAAGGTCGTGATGAGTTTATCATTGCAGAGCGTGATTGGGGCTATGTAGTCAACTACATGGTGTCGATATCGGATACTTTTCCGCCTGTTGAGACGGAGTTGGATGCAATCCGCCGTGAATGTCGTGGTATGCTGTTCAACAAGGACGGCACTATCATGTCACGCCGTCTGCACAAGTTCTTTAACATTGGTGAGCGTGAAGAAACGCAGTTCGCTGCAATCAACTTTTCACTGCCGCATGTTATCTTGGAGAAGTTAGACGGCTCCATGATCACGCCTATCTATATGTCTGATGGTGGTATCCGTTGGGGAACAAAAATGGGGATCACCGAAGTTTCTATGCAAGCAGAAGAATTTGTTGCTCGTCATCCACAGTATGAGCAATTTGCTCGTTGGTGTGAAGACAAGACAGGTTACACGCCTATCTTTGAATGGTGTTCACGCAAGCAACGTATTGTTGTGGACTATCCAGAAGATCGTCTTGTGCTGATTGCTGCTCGTGAAACCGAAAGCGGCAAATATGCAAGCCTGCAATGGTTGCAAGAATATGGTGATATGTTTGAAATAGAAGTAGTAAAGACCTATCAGGGTTCTGCA
>Ga0164296_1004715_pt1 | contig 12263 bp, 9 predicted proteins | sample GEODES057metaG_FD_113533 | JGI IMG/M metagenome (GOLD analysis project Ga0164296, IMG submission 113533) | Dystrophic lake water microbial communities from Trout Bog Lake, Wisconsin, USA - GEODES057 metaG | ecosystem: Environmental > Aquatic > Freshwater > Lake | place: USA: Trout Bog Lake...
CAAGGTATTGGCGATGGGAGCGTACTGGGGAGCTGATAAAGAAGGCGATCAAAAGCCCACTTTGAACTTGGCTGTCGCCCGAAAGCGAAGGCCTTGGTTTGAGGGTTTATGGGCTAATGCAAAAGAACCGGTTGACTGGTCATATCGACCTCAGCCGGCCTAATGGACAATGTCGGTTAATTATGTCCCGCAAAATAAAAACGATCAGCTACTGGTCAGCAGCCTCTTTGGCCCTAGGCATCGCAATTGCAACTGGCTTTGGCCGCTTTGCCTACGCGTTAATTCTTCCAGAAATGAGGCTGGATCTAGGGTGGAACTACGCACTTGCAGGTCTGCCCAACACGTGGAACGCCATCGGTAATTTTGCAGGCGCCCTCATAGCCTTGGTTGCGCTCAGAAAAACAGAGCCCAGGTGGGTCTTCATCACAGGTTTGCTGTTGACGTGCTCCGCCCTCTTACTCACCGGCATCTCCCCCCGCATCGAGATCATCGGTTTAATGCGGTTTGTAGCGGGCCTGGGTGGTTCAGCCGCCTTTGCCTCTGGTGGCGCATTGGTAGCCAAACTCTTTGAGCCCTACCCAAAGCGATCAGGCACTGCAATTGCCATTTACTTTGGGGGAGGGGGGTTTGGAATCGCTTTATCTTCTATCACGGTTCCACTACTAGACTCCTACCTCGGCGCGTCGGGTTGGCCCTACAGTTGGTTTCTCTTGGGCGTCCTCGCGTTGGCCAGCTCGAGCGCACCCATTTTGGTTGCGCTGCGTGTTCGGATAAAAAACCAGAGCGGAGCTCCCGAATCTTTCTCCCTCACATCCTCTTGGCCAACCATTGCCTCCTACTCACTGTACGGGGGAGGCTATATTGTTTACCTCACCTTTGCCTTTGCATGGATGCGTGAAAATCATGTCTCCGTATTAGGGTCCTCCTTCGTCTGGGTGCTGCTGGGTGTCGCCAGCATGTTGTCGCCAAGAATATGGCGCTACCCCATGACTCATTGGTATCCCTCCAACGTACTCGCCTTCTCTGCTTTGGTGACCAGCGCTGCAGGCGTACTGCCCCTCACGAGCCCCAGTTACGCAGTGGTTGCCCTGTCAGCCGTGCTCTTTGGTGGCTCCTTTTATATGGCTCCCGCCTCCGTGACCGCTTTCACACGCAAACATTTTGCACCCACCACTTGGGCCCCCATCATCACGATATTGACAGTGCTTTTTTCATCCTTTCAAGCAGTCTCTCCACTGATCGCGGGTATCGTGGCCGATATGTATGGACTCGAAGTGGGGTTTATCTTAGGCTCCGCCTTATTGCTCTTGAGTGCCCTCATCGCTTTAAAGCAAAAGCAATTGGATGACTATGCACCAATTTATCGCTCCACAACAAAATAGTTCCGATAGATTATTTTTTTAGTCATCCTATAAAACGTTTTTAATTTTGCTGAACTTAAAGCTAGAGGAAAAAGTACCATCTCTGTCACACATATGATTGATAATGTATGAATTCTCTGTAATTTGATTAAAGGTTCGTATGCCAATCCTAATTCCTACCTATGAAAGGTGGATGAATGAAACAAATCCAACGATGTCATTTGGCGTTAGGGGCAATGAACTTAGAGCGGTCGACAATGCCCTTAAAGCTTTTTGGGCTGATATGTCTACGCTTCATCTTGAAATTTTAAAAAGTGCCTTACTTGCCTACGAAGAAAAGAAAAATCATTTCGAAATAGGGGCTGATGGGAAAGAACACGCAACTAGAAATTGGCGATCAGACATAAGAAACCGCAAAGGGGTTGTGTCTTTACTCCATGACTCTTTATTCCAAGAGCGTAAACCCCTAACTGAGGAAGACAAAGAAGGATTAGAGTTAATTCGAGCAGCCAGCATAAGTCCAGTAAAAGATTTACTGAGCGGCAAACAGATCCAAGTCAAAAAAACAGCAATCGCTTCTTTAATTCAAAGTGCTTACTCTGAATCAAAAGAAATTGTTACTGAGCTCTCGACTATCCCGTTGCCCAAAATTGATCCTTTTCAATTAATGCGTATTTTTATTGGATGGATAAAATATAAACTACCCTCTTACGACATTGACTTGCACCTACCCAATTTATTAGCATGGTTCAAGGGTATAAATTTTGAAATTCCATCCATAAATTTTTTAGAACTCTTGGTTGAGTGGTTGAAAATTCATATGCCAGATTTGTCGGTACACCTGCCCGATATTTTGGCCTATTTCAAATTTAAATTCCCCACACTAAACTTTGATTTTTTACCGCATCTTCACATTACTCTACCCTCGCTTCCAAGTATCACCCTGGACCTTCCAAGTATTCGCATCCCGGACTTAGACATCTTACTCCCGAGTATTCCTAGTATTGAGCTAAATTTGAGAGAGATTTTCGGTGTTGACTTTAGAATTCTCGAGCACTTTCCAGACTTATTAAATGGATTCTTAGAAAGCTTACATGATATTTATCTCGAGGCAGTTCCATTTTTAGGGCCCGCTAAAAGCGCGGGCAAAGCATTTGTGGGATACGCTGAGGCAGTCCTTGCACGGTATAACGAATACAGCTTGAGACAAGAGGGTGAGAATTTATTTTCCTCTAATGGTGCCTCTGATGCGTTTGAAGCTGTTTTGGACGTTATAGTTAGACAGGCCAATAGAACTGCCGCTGGGGCTACCGTTGATCTTGTTACTGCTGGCGCTCAAACGGGCGGCATTTTCCTTGACGGCGGAACTGCTACAGGCTTAGCAATTGCCGCTGGCAATCGGCTTGCAAAATTCATTATTAAAATTCAGATCTTTATTAATGACTATAAGGAAATGGAAAAAGCAAACACTATTTTGGCCGACTGGTCCAAAAGCAATAGTTCAAGTGTCCTTGATCTTTTCAAGGCTTGCCCCCTATTAGGTTGTTTCGTTATCCACTGTTGTGAGATTAGTGCTCTATTAAGCGGAGTTCTCGAAAACTTTGGCGAAGCTGGCTTTGTTGCAGAAATCGACTCTCAAGTAAAAAAAGCGAGAGCATTAAAAGAAACTGCCTATGGATTTATAACTGCTAGCAAATTCGAAATTCCTAATTTACCCTTTTTGGCAAGAGCAGAAGCTGATCCTGTTGCATCTTTAAATGCCGTTAAAAACGCCTACGCATTCAAACTCAAAGGCAAAGCGAAGTCTTGGGGATTTATCTGATATTTGAATTAACTTCTCACGAAGTGGTTATTAAAACTATGCACTCAAAAAGGTTTCTAAGACCTCTTTGTTGTTCATCAAGTTAGCCGGTGTGTCGTGAAATTTAACCTCTCCCGCAGACAGGACGTAAATTTCGTCAGCCACTTTAGTGGTGAGACTTGCGTTTTGTTCTACAAGAAAAACGGTTAGCTCTTGCTTCTTAAGCGATATAAGCGCCTCTCCGATCTGCTCAATCACAATGGGCGCCAACCCCAAAGATGGCTCATCAAAGATACAAAGCCTTGGGTCCGACATCAAACCCACCGCGACAGCAACCATCTGTTGCTGCCCACCCGACATAGTACCCACCAACTGGTGGCGTCTTTCTTTTAGGATGGGAAATAAAGCAAAATTTCTGTCCATTAGATCTTGAAATAAGGCTTTATTTTGTAAGGAGTAGGCACCCATCATTAGATTTTCTTCAACAGACATTCGAGGAAATAAGCCCCTTCCCTCTGGGACGATGGAGAGACCCTTGACGATGCGCAAATGGGGCTTGACGTTGGACAAATTTTCATTCAAAAAAGATAAATGCCCTGACTCAAAAGAGTTGAGTCCGCCAATGGCTCTTACTATTGAACTCTTACCCGCACCATTAGGACCAATGAGAGCGGTGATTTGCCCTTTGCCAACGCTAATTGAAACGCTGTTTACTGCAAGAAAGTTGCCGTACCGGATCGTCAAGTCTTTTATTTCAAGCATGTGCAGATCCCAAGTATTCTTTAATAACCCGCTGATTAGAGAGAATCTGCGAGGGCGGGCCATCCGCAATTTTCTCACCCGCAATTAAAACCACGACCCGGTCCGCTAGCTCCTTAATCACTCGCATCGTGTGCTCAATTACGAATACGCTTGAGTACGCCTTAAGCTCATGAAGGAGTTGAATCATCTCACTAACCTCAGACGTAGCCAATCCTCCTACGGGCTCGTCCAGCATTATTAGCTTTGGTTTAAGGACCAGTCGCATCATCAGCTCTAGCTTTCTTTGCTCAAACAAAGTAATGTCTTTCGCGGTCTTACCGAGTACAGGGGTAAGCTTTAGCCAATCTAAATACTGAGCGTATTGATGCTCCGTAATACCTTCCTCTGCAAAAAACAGACGCGCGGTGTCGATATTTCTTTGAACCGATAAGTTCCCAAAGACTCTCACTGCTTGATACGTTCTACAAAGACCCAACCCAACAAGCTGATGTGCACTCTTGCCAAGCATCGATTGACCTGCAAACTGCATCTCACCAGAAAAAGGCTTGAAATGTCCAGTCAACACATTCACAAAGGATGATTTGCCAGATCCGTTGGGACCAATCATCCCCAATGATTCATTTGCATGCATCTCGAAGTTAATTTTATTGAGAGCGTACAGGCCCCCAAAGCGAAGCGTTAAGTCTTTAACACTCAAGAGTGGTATTGCGCCTGGTTGATTCATTTATTTGCATTTCTCCACGCAAGGTATGTGCCGTAGATACCGCCTGGCATCAAAAGCGTAATCAGTACAATTAAAACCCCCGAGAGAATATCCTTATACGCCTCCAAACTCTGCAACAAAAACGGCAAAGGCGCCAATAATATAGATCCAATAACGGGACCCGCAATAGTGGCTTTACCGCCAAACGCTACAAATAACCAAATATTTAAAGACGAAAGTACGTCAAAAGAGCGCGGCGATATGAATCCAATATAGGTCGCGTAAAAGCATCCCCCAAGGGCTGCATATAAAGAGACAATAAAGAAGGCAACCACTCGGTTGATCACCACATTAATTCCTAGCGACTCGGCGAGCACATCATCCTCTCGGATAGCAACAAACCTTTGTCCTAAATTAGATTGATATACGAAATAAGAAACCCCAATACCCACAACAGCCATAAGGGCCAACATGCACTCGAAAGCATATCCCTTTATAGGTTCACCAAACCAAAGCGGTGGGCTGATTTGGTTAATTCCAGTGTCCCCGTTGGTGAATTTGGGAAAGAATATAAATGCCAAGGTTAAAGTGCTTTGAATAATTAATGAGCACAGGGTAAAGTAAAAACCCTTTAATCTAAGAGAAGGTAATCCAAGTAACACTCCAATGAAAGACGCAAACAAAGTTGCAACAGGCAGGGCAAACCAAAAATTAATATGCCACTCCGCTATAAAGTACAACAAAGCATAAGCGGCAATCCCAGATATAGCCGCAAACATCAACGGCATGAGACCCACGAATCCGTAGAGGATATTCATCCCCGTAGCCCAAAATATATTTAAATATGTAATGCCTAGAATAAAACCCAAAAAACGGTTGTCTTTAAATAAAAAAGGCAACACCAAAAGCGCAAGTGTCAGTAGCGCATGTAGGGGTTTGATCTTCATTTTAAGAAAAGTCCGTTGGGTTTAACAAGTAAAATCAAAAGCATTGCGATAAGGTAAGAAAATGTCGCCACAGTTGGACTTGTGAAATTACTCACGATTGCCTGTGTAAATCCAAATACCAATCCAATCACCAACGCGCCTAGGACTGAACCCGGGCCCCCCACAATCATGATTGCAAAAGCTGTGATTGACATTGTCCATGCAATCGTTAAATCAAAGCTATAGGCGAGGGCGTATAACAAACCGCCTAGGTAAATAATAGAAGATCCCAGTACAAAAGAGATCTTATAGATCGAGTGGACATCAACCCCACGCAGCAAAGCAGCCTCCCTGTTTTGAAATACGGCTCTAAGAGCGCGACCCAACGGGTGGTAACGAAGTAAGATAAAAAGCAAAGCAATACTCAGGTAAGCAATCCCCAAGACTAAAATTCTATTGTTGGTCATTGGAAAAGGACCAATCATCGTGACCCCCGAGACAAGAGGGGGCAAGGAGAATTGGTCACTCCATTTGGCAAATGTCATAGAAAAAATCCCCGACATTATTTGAGTCAACCCAAGTGTGATCACAAAGTAAGAGATATTTCTGTCCGGCACATTGTAAAGACGTCGAAATAACAGTTTCTCGAAAAGAAGGGACAAACCCACACTCGCAATAAGTACCAGTAAACAGGCTGTAAAACTGTTTAAGCCGTACGATGAGGTAAGTCCCCAAGCAACCAGCGCAGATAAGAGAAAAAATTGACCATTACTTGCATTGGGCAACCAAATGCATCCATAAACAATGGTCACCCCTGCCGCGACGAGCGCGAAAACCGCCCCTAAAAGTAGACCAGTAGAGACAGTAGAGGCGAGTAAGAGCAAAAATGAGTCCACGGCGATATCTCTTCTTTAAATGCGCTTACTTGACCAAGTCATAAACAGGTATCACCTCGGGATTCCATTCAAAATAGGAAAGCTGCTTGGATTTATAGTTGCGTTTGCCGTCAACAGAGACAATTTGCATAAAGTACATGTACTCTTTTCTGGCACCATTGCTGTCAAAGTGAATGGGCGTTCCACTTGTGAGCTCTTTGATATTCATTTTGGTGAATGCCTCCCTTAATTTCTCTCTATCCACGACGCCTGCAGCTTCAAAGGCGGATTTAAAAATATACGGCGTGTTGTAACAGTAATTTTCGATGTAGGACGGTGGGCGGTTATTTGCGGCGTCATATTTTGCAATAAAGTCTTTGCCCTCTTTGGGTAAACTCTCAATACCTTGATCAAAGAAGGTTCCGTAAATTGAGCCTACGCTTTTGGAGCCCCAGTTAAAGACCTGCGTCGTAATTCCAAAGGGATGAATGATCTGCTCTGGCTTGACACCTAAATCTAATAATTGGTTGTTGAGTACGGTGTCAAATGCACCCGCACCACTGATAATGACGTAGTCTGCGTTTGTGGCCTTGACCTGAGCCGACTGCACAGTTGCGTCGCTAGAGCCCTGGGGAAAGACAATGTCGGAGACCACTTTCAGCTTAGATTTTTCAGCTTGGTATTTGAAACCAGCAAAAATAGCCCTCATCAATGCAGCATCGGAGTACATAAGAGCAACTGTCGCACCTGGTTTCCTTTGCTCTATGAATTTGGCCATTGAATAACCCCACCCCACCGCGTCAGGCTCTATGCGAAAAGAGTACTTCGTGCCCGGCTTGGTCAACTGCGGAAAGGCAGCAACCGGGATAAGGAACGGTAATTTATTTTGCTCTGCATAGCCGTACATGGCCAACGAAACATCAGAATTGGTGGTTCCGCTGATTGCAAGTACTTTATCGTTGACATCAAAGTTCCTAACAGAGGCGAGCGCCTGAGTTGGATTGGTTTGATTGTCCTGAACAATGAATTCCAGGGGGCGTTTTAGCACGCCCCCGCTGCTATTGATTTCGTCTACTGCAAACTTCAAACCCGCTGCGCAACTGGTGCCGAAAAAGGTCCACGGGCCGGTAAGCTCAGTGGAGAATCCAATTTTAATAGGCTCCCCCGAGGGGGTCTGCGCTGATGCGCCAAGACCCGTTAAACCAAACGCTGCAATCAAAAGGGATTGAAGCAAATTACTCTTTAAAAGTTGTTTCATATGTTTCTCCATTGAATTTTTTTTCTGAACACAGAAGTCTTCTCCCATTTTTAAGAAGAGTAGACTTTTTTTACCCTCACTTACTCTACATCTCAACATCTCGAATAGGCCAAATCTTTGCAAGAGCCTGCGTTTTCTCGATCAAAAGTGGCGCCATGGCTTGCAATTCTTTTTTACTGGTCCTGTAAACGGGCGCGCCCACACTCACCACCGCAACGCAGCGTTTAATCTTTTTTGTATCCGTTATGAAAAGCGGCGCAGCAATAGCGCCTACCCCAAGCTCATTTTCCTCATAGCTAACAGCAAAGCCTTTTTTTTGAACCCATTTCCAATCCGCTTCAATCTCTTTTTTAGTTGACTTTGAGTTTTCCGTGCATTTTTGTATCCCCTGTTGATGTATCAATGACCAGGCTATTTCAGGGTACAAAGTGGATAACCAAGCTTTTCCTGCGGCGTGAGTGGTAAGCCCAATCTCTAGCCTGTAATTGGGGTCGATTTGCAAAGACCGCTTAGACCCCGCTTGGACAAGCACCCAAGTAATCTTGTCCACCCCTTCAACCACAGCCAATCGGACTAGCTCACCAGTGGCGCTGGCGAGCTCTTTAAGTACCTCACTGGATTGATCCAAAAGCCGCGTTTGCGATAGCTTTCTCAACCCCAAATTACTAAGTTTAAAAGTCAACTCATACAGACCATTATCGGAGCGGCAATATATGTATCCTGCAGCAACGAGCTCGTTTAATAGTCTAAGCACAATCACTTTGTTTACGTTCAACATTCTCGCCAACTCAGACAACGACCAGCCCGACTCTCCCTCTGAGATGATCTCAATTAACTGAAGGCCACGGCGCATCGACACCACGCCTGAAGCTTGGTTCGTAATCTCAGTGATCGATTTAGATTTCATGGCATTTAGCTACAGCATCTCCAACGCATCAAACCCTGTTCATTTGCTTGTCTGTATAAACTCTCCGCCGCTAAGCGCACTTTATGAGACTCTCTTTTATGAACAACAATCCTCTCACTGCGTTTAGGGCTTTGAGCAGCGACGTCTTTGGGGAGCCCAAGATCGAACATTTTTTTCCTAAGCTCTACTGACTCCGCAAACTTTACTCGCCCCGTTGATGAGTCAATCACCGTCCCGTAAAGCTGCGCTGCAGCCGCAGCCGATACATAGCCGTTTTTTACGTCTCTCTCTACGTCCTCTAACCCTCTCTCAAGGGGCGAACCAAAACCACCCCCCCCTCCCGAGCGCAAGATCCACTCGTTATCTTTTGTCAATAACTTAGAGAATACTTTGCCCGTGGAGTAGATCTGTGTCTTACCGTCTTTTGTAATACCCACTTGGTTGCCCATCGCAGACAAGCCCCCAAACAACCCCCAAGGCTTACACTCCACGCGCTCTATTTGGCAATTAAACATAATGTCGGATTTGACCCGTACGATTTGCTCTGTACCCAACCCCCCCCTTTGTCGCCCAGCACCGCCAGAGTCATCTCTTAGTCCGTATTTTTCTACAATGAGCGGATATTTAGCCTCGACTTGTTCGGAGGGACCGTTGTGGGTATCACCGTCGTTAATGGCGATCGTGGCACTCATCCCGTCTTCATTGTGTTTAGCCCCCCAGCCCCCCCCAATGAGTCCACCCAGATAAAGAAATAGTTTGTTCTCGATCGGCGTTTTACCGTGAACACTTGCGATCACAAGATCGGCGTGATGACCGGCAATCACTTTTTCTGGAATCGCTGTAGATAAAGCTTTAAACACTGTATCCACCACAGTCATCGGAAAAGTCATCCACCAGCGCATCGGAGCAGGACGTGTTGCGCTGATCACTTTGCCCGGGGGTAAGATCACTTTTAAAGCCTTAAAGCAACCATCGTTAATAGGCAACTCATTGGCTGCAGTCAGACATTTAAATGCAACTTGAGCGCATGCAATACCCGCCGCCTCCCCCGAGTTATAAAAACCTTTAACCTGATTGCTCACCTCAGTGAGATCAATCGTCATCTGATCCCCGACTACTAAGACTTTAACCCTAATAGGTATTTTTTTGCCCAACTCAATCCCGTCGTCATCCATAAAAGATTCAGCAAAGTACGCTCCGTCAGGGATGGTTTTAACGACCTCGCGAACACTTGCCTCACTTTGCTTAAAAATTTGTTGAATCGATTGATCTACCGCTTGTAATTCAAATTTACCCAACAATTCAAGGTAGCGACGCTCACCCGTTTTAACGGCTGCAATTTGGGCCCTAAAGTCCCCCATTGCCCGTTCAGGTATGCGTACATTCATCTCAATGATATCGACCAAATCTTGATTGAGTTTGCCCTTTATATAGGCTTTAAGAATAGGAACTTGAAGTCCCTCTGAGTAAATATCGCTGGTCATGCCGTCAAGCGTACCGCCCACATCCTGCCAGTGCGCCATGCATGCAGAAAAAGCAACGACTTCCCCTTTCCAAAAAATAGGAACAACAAACGTCATGTGATTAAGATGACTGCCCGTAATGTAGGCGTCATTCGTCAAGAGCACATCGCCGTCCTCGAGCCCCGTATGATCAAACTTTGAGATCATGCGTTTGACCGTGTTGCTCATCCCGCGAATAAACATAGGAAGACCAATACCAATAGAGACCGTGTTTCCCTCTCTATCAAAGAGCCCAACCGTAAAGTCCAGGGCCTCATAGATAATCATGTTGTAGGCTGTGCGCATGAGGTTGGATTTCATCTCCTCCGTAATCGCGACAACTGCGTTGCGAATGATCTCCGTTACCACAGGATCGGACAACGATGCTTGTGCATTGGATTGAGTCTGTTTAGTCATTTGCAACCTCGATGCGTAAGTTACCCACCTCATCAACGCGTAGCACGTCGTTTTGAAAAAGCGTGGTTGTGGAGGCGTATTCTTCAATAAATGCGGGACCCGTTACTTCAAAACCTGCCCCTAAGCTGGGTCTCCAATAGACGGGTACAAGTCGCTCTTTGCCGTCAATGTAGGCCTGTCGCATGCTGGGTGGGCTGGTTAAGGTGGGTGCGGAGCCGCCTTCATGGGGCTCTAATTTTGATAGGCTTGGTTTGGGCATATGCCCCGTCACTGAGGTGCGAACGCTTACGATTTCGGCGGCCTCTTTTTCTGAAAAATAGCCGTACCTCTGCAAATGCACTTTATCAAATGCAGCCTTTATTGCCACAGTATCTTTTTGCTCATACGCTGACATCGCAATCTCAACCGTCACCGCGTGCTCTTGGCCTACATAACGCATGTCAAGCCCTCTGGAGACCGACAAATTTGCAACCGAAGGGGATGCGTTCTTTATCTCCTGTGAACCCTCTAACTCCATGGCTTTTAAAATAGTCTCAACGTGATCGAAATCAAAATTCTCTAAATGGATGAATAAAGTTCTTACATAATCCCGTCTCAAATTTGCAACCAACATACCGTAAGCGGAGAAGTGTCCGGGTGCGTTCGGTATGATTACTTCCCGGATCTTGAGCTCTTTGGCGACCAACAAAGCGTGAAGCGGTCCCGCTCCTCCAAATGCGACCATGGGGAAGTCGCGTGCGTCTACTCCTCTTTCTGTGGTGACGCGCTTGACCACGTTGGACATCGTGGCTGCTGCGATCTTAATGACCCCTTCCGCAGCCTGCTCCACACTTAAACCGAGCGGGTGAGCAAGCTTTTCCTCAAAAACCGATTTGCACAACGCCGCATCCAGCTTCATGTCACCGCCTAAAAAACGTTCTGCGGACAACCTTCCAAGAATCAAATTAGCGTCTGTCACGGTTGGCTCATCCCCACCCAATCCGTAGCAAATTGGGCCTGGCTCGGAGCCGGCACTTTGAGGGCCAACCCGAAGTGAATTTGCAGGTCCTATTCTTGCAATGCTTCCGCCCCCCGTTCCGACCTCTTGGATATCGATCATAGGAATTTGAATCGGCAGCCCCTCCGCGTACCCGCCAATCATAGAGTTGGTGGTCATCAATACGTCGCCGTTTAGAATCACACCTGACTTGGCGGTCGTACCCCCCATATCAAAGGCGATGGCATCATGAATGCCCATATAGCGACAAAGCTCTTTGGTGGCGATGAGTCCAGCCGCGGGGCCGGACTCTATCATCCGAATACACTCGCGCTGCGCCTGCTCAACGCTATAAAGCCCACCCGTTGACTGTACGATTAGAAATCGACCCGTAAAGTCGTGCTCTTTTAAATGCGAGACAACGCCGCTTAGGTAAGACTTTACTTTAGGTCCAATGTACGCGTTCGCCGCAACCGTGGAGGTTCTCTCAAACTCTCTGTATTCCTGGGATAACTCATTCGATGCGGATACAAAGATGTTGGGCAATCTTTTAACTAAAAATTCTTTGGCCTTAAGCTCATGTTCTGGGCTGGAATAGGAGTGCATAAAGAGAATACATATGGCCTCAATTTGATGGGTCTCCAACTCTTTTGCAATGTGCTCTAGCTCCTCTATTTTTAATGGCCTTAAAACAGTACCGTCGCTTGTCAAACGCTCGGAGACCTCAAAGCGCAAATACCGATCGATCAATGGTTTGTGCTTTTTAAAAAAGAGG
>Ga0164296_1004716_pt1 | contig 12263 bp, 14 predicted proteins | sample GEODES057metaG_FD_113533 | JGI IMG/M metagenome (GOLD analysis project Ga0164296, IMG submission 113533) | Dystrophic lake water microbial communities from Trout Bog Lake, Wisconsin, USA - GEODES057 metaG | ecosystem: Environmental > Aquatic > Freshwater > Lake | place: USA: Trout Bog Lake...
CACGGAGCTGGGCGTTTTTGGCGACGCCAGGCACTGGTGGGTGGGCGAGCATGGCTGCCAGCAGGCGTTCAATCTCCGCTTGTGTGAGTGTCCAAGCGCGCACAGCTTCTTGTTTGTATGCCATCGATGGCGGCGTGCCCGTCAGATTGCCCTTGACGTGCTGCCAAGCTGATGGCGACTCCACCACTCGTCTTTGGGCACGCAGGTATGCGCGCAGGGCATCCAAGCACGCGACGCACACATTCTCGAGTGCCTCCACAGCAGGCGAGTCCGCGACCGCGAGCAGCAGCGCTTGCGATGGAGGGCCGTTGCCTGCAGAGCGCAAAGCATTCGCCAAAGATGACGAGTGCGACCCTCCGCCGCCTTTGCTGCTCCGTGGCACTGCGCGTGCTAGATGAGACGCAATGAGACCACGGAGCGCGTCTCCATGTTTCTGTGCCAGCGCATCTCGAACAGCGGCAGCGCCACCCACGCCGCTTTCAGCAGGCGTGCAGAGCCGCAGCATCGCGTCAACCAGCTCTTCAAGCGACACGCCCGATGATGGTTGCATGGCACCAGGCTCAGCTTGGCTCGCATCTTCGCCAGATGGTGGTGCGGCGGCAGAAGCAGTGGCGGCCGCAGCTGCAGCTCGGAATTGCGCTAATCCCATTTGCAAGCCACTAAAACCAGCATCTGTGGGTGTTTTACTCCTATCTGTTTGTGTGGCAGTAGCAGAAGGAGCCGCCGCTGCTGTGAGCGGATTCAGATGCTGCGGCGCTGCAGATGCAGAAGAGGCTAGTGCATTGAACGATGTCCGTCCTGGGACGCCGCCAAGGAGCGCATCGTCCGAGGCTGAGGCAGCCGCGCCATTGGCATCGTAGATGCGAGCTGCTAAGCGTGAAAGGAGCTCATCGAAGAGGGAGCCTTTGCGCGCCGCCAGGTTCAGTCTGAGACCCCTTAATCCAGGCACGGCGCGCATATCTTCCCGCTCTAGAGCTGCCGCCGTTTCTAGCAGCGCTGTGACCGCGTCTCCAGGCCGGTTGTCTCGCAAACAGGCGGCCACACGGTCCTCATATGAGCAGCAGTTTGCAACAGAGTCCAGCGTCCGACACACTGCTGCCGCCGTAGCGGCGCGCAGCCATTGAGCTTGCAGCGCAGGTTTGCGACTGCTCAAGTGCGTGCCAGCTTCATCCAGGTTGCGCGTCGCTTTCGATATATGAGTGGAGCCTTCAGTGAAGAGGCCCAGGATGCGGCTGTAGTTCTGCAATGCGCGGCTGAAACCGGTGCTGTATGCAGCCACCACGTCGGTGACTAACCCATCGATGGACACCTGCAAGTCTTGCAGCTGTCGGCGGAAATACAAAAAGTCAGAGGTTGCAAACCAAGTGTCATGTTTCTGTGTGCCCCACTGCGGCGCACCTTGTCCAACTCCGTCTCTGGGTGCGCTGCGTTCAGAATCTCCACCACGTGCGGTACCGGGTCGAACGCAGGCTGCTTGAACGGCGGCGGCACTGCAGCCAGTTGACGCTCCACCAGCGCCCAGTCTATGTGTCCGCCATCACCGCGCGCAGTGGCCACACGCGGCGCAGCCGCCCCACCCCCTCGACCGCCTCCTGAACTGAGCCTTGAGAATGAAGCGCCGCCGCTCCCAGCGCCAGCAGCGCGCAGTCCCTGTGCTTTCCCTCGTTCAGACTCAACACGTTCACTGTCGTCGCTCTCGCCCTCTTCGTCCTCCTCATCACTACTCGTCGTATCATCGTCAGATGACGCCGCGCCACGAGCAGCGCCGCCGCGGTGGCCAGCAGCGCCGGAGTCTGACATCAAGGACACGGAGCTCTTGTCACTGTCCTCAGCCTCGCTTGTCGCCGGAGTGTCGTCCTCCTCCTCCTCTTCTTCATCTTCGTCATCGCTATGAGGGGCAGCAGCAGCGCCTCGCCGGGTTGAAGCCACAGGAGGCGCACTGCGTTGACGAGCACTCGTCGGCGGCGGAGCTGCGGGCGCTGCGGACCCCTTGCGCTTGACGGGTGCAGCTACCGGCGGCTCGTCCTGCTCTTCCTCGTCTTCACTGTCATCGTCCCAGTTGACAGTGCCCGCTTTCTCACGCAGGCGATTCATCGATGTTTCGCCGGGCGGCGATATGTGACGCTTCGGAGTGACGTCAGAGCGCGCATGGATGGATGTATTCGCTGCATGAATTTCATTCGTTCAAGCGTCTGCCCCTTCCTTGGAACGCCCCGCCCCGAGGCGGCGGCGCCGCTGCTGTCCTTGCCGCAGGTCCCTGTTGCCTCTGGAAGGAGGCCTGCACTGACGGATGTCCCCTGCAGAAGCCAGGATATGGCATGGTCATGGGTGTAAGATCGATTGAACAAAATGGATGGAAAGTTGAGAGTGTGTCACGCACCCGAATGCCCAGCCAATGAACTGTCTCACCAGCTCTGGTGTAGCCATCAAGCCCTGTGGCCCACCCGCACGGGGCCATCCGGTGGCGAGGAACCAGTAGATGTGTGCAGCCATGATGCCACGCAGCTCTTCGATGGGGGAGCCACCGCTGACGAGGGTCCAACCGACCATGACCCAGGGCAAGTAGAACCCGTCCACTGTGAACAGGCCGAAGAAGCTGACACGCGCGGCTTGGTTCTCACGGCTCCACAGGTACAAGAGCACCGCGATGAGGGCGCTGCTCAAGAAATAGTTGGGAAGCACCACTGTGCTCGCCAGCAGGACTGCGCAGCTGAACAGGAGCGCCCACGCAAAGTCCGGCGCCCGGTTCACGAACGCCACCGTCTCAAGCTGCACGCCGTAACGGAAACTGTGCGTATCGAGGCCAAGGTGTGCATTGGGCGTTGACACAGTCAGAAAGGACACAATGCCCCAAGAGGGAGGTGCACGCAGCGCGGCTGACAGGCACGCACGCACATCCACATCAGCTGGATGATGAAGTTCATGTTCACGTCGCCCGTGTAGAGGAAGCAAGAGAAGAGGCGCCAGAGCTGCGTGGGCGTGGTTGTTCAGAAGGCAGTTGTGTTCACCGGTCAGAGTCACTTCGCCGAGACTGTACATATACAACAGGGGCTTGTTTTGTGTGCTTGCCCGCCAGAGTTCACACCTGCAGTTTCTGTGTCACCGCTGGCCAGGAGAGGAGGAGTGCGTAGGGGCTGATGAGGCCGAACTTGGCGCCCACTGTGGCGACCACGACGCCAGTGCCGTATGCGCGCGTCACGGGCGGCAAGCTTGCGTACCATTCCGTCGGAGACGACATGATTCGCCGTCGCACTCGCTTCAGGGACAGGGGCAACCGAGTGCTGCCACGCTGGCGCACTGAAGTACCCATCGATGAAACGGTAGACGGTATGGCTGCCGAGACGCAGCCAGACGAGCTGGAGTTGGATTGCCCCGTGTGTCACAACATCTTGTGCGAGCCTGTCACGACGCCTTGTGGCCATGCCTTCTGCCGCAATTGCCTCGTCGACGTTCTCAACTCCTTGTTCAAGCGCTGCCCGACATGTCGCGGCGCGTTGGATACAGCGACTGTGCCCGCAGTGTCGGTTCTTCTTGCTGCACTAATACAGGCGAAGCAGCCTGACGCGTACGCGGCACGCCAACGCGAGCTCGCCGTCGAAGCTGAGCAGCGGCGCGAGGCTCTCGCACACGGCGCACTGCCTGTAGGCGCAGCACACGTGCATTCTGTCGCTTGCGAGGCCTTAGCACCTGGCCAAGAGGCCTTGGTGACTTGGACTCGTGCCGAAGACTTGCGTTTCTTGCACGCAGTCTACACGCATCTCCCGGCTGCTCAAAGGTGCTTCGTTCAGCCATGGCCGTGGAGGAGCGATGCTGCTCAACGCGCGTCATGTGCTGGTGTCCTGGTCAGAGTGGTTGCCTGTGCCCCGACTCGCGGCCTGGGCGCTGGGGCCGCGGTTAATGTGCGCCTGCAGGGCATCTCGCGTGTCTCTCTGGGCCGATGTTTGAATGAGAACGCGGATGATGAAGAAGCTGATGAACTGGGCCCGCTGCACCAACTCATCTCTGTCCGTGATGCCTTGCCCTCATCGCCAGCTGAGGACCAAGAGCTGACGGGACTGTGCGATGCGGTGAATGATGCGATGCGCCAGTGGGCATCTCGGGCAAGGACCTGGGATCTTGGACCACATGTCCGGGTTCAACTCAGTGCATTGGACCCGACACAGCAACGGAATGAGCCGCCGCCGGGTTCTGGTCCAGAGCACGTGTCTTGGAGAGCTTTATGCCTGCTGAATCCGCTACCGCCTTGGCCGCCTGCGCTGTGTGTTCCTTCCATCAAGAAGGCAGCACTGTCGGAGACCAGCACAGCGCAGCGGCTGCGGTTGCTTCTTACGGCATACAACGCCAGTATCACGCAGCTTGACGCGCTCGCGCAAACCAATGGCGTCGTGGCTGGGACGATAGCAAATCTAGCCTCAGGGGCCACAAGAGTGCGGAGCCTCTTCACTGGTCTCTGGCCTCAGGGCGGAGGCACGGCTGCTGCGCAGCAGCCATCCCAGCCGCAAGAGTCACGAGCAGACGAATGATGAGCGAGAGATTTAGATTGATGAAAATTTTGTGAGCCGTGTCCGTGCGCTATGCGCGGGCTAACAGCCCGAGGCCGGACGGCCACCGACCAGGCACGAGACTGGACACATAGCCAGCAGGCGCCGCGTCCCTTGGCGCTCCACCATGGTGCTCGCCTCCATGGGCTTTGCTGGCACCCCCAGCAGCTAGTGCACGCATGCGCAGATCTGCAGCCCCAGTCTCTGTTGCCGTCGCCAACCGCGTCATTTCTAGACGGCTGCCTGCGGCCTGTCCCAGCACCGCGGCGGTGATGGTGACCAGCACAGCATAAGGGGGCATTATGAGCGCCTTGCGCAGCATGACGATGAACGGAATAGACGCATGCACCGCAAGCACCCACTCCCAGCTAAATTTACGAGTGTGCGCACGCACAGCACCGCACGGGGCATTCAGCAACGCCGTGAACGCAGCCACTGCTGCAAACCTCGCCGGCAGCGGCTGCGGACGCAGCGCTTGAATAGCAGGTAAGCGCGCTACAGCTGCACGGGCAGCCACTATCGCAGGCGGGCACCGTGTCAGTGCCGCTGGGTCCCACTCCAGACACAGACGGAGCACTCGCTCAAAGCCCGGAACCCGGCGCATAGGACACGACCCACTATTCGGCTCCGCGAGATTCTGCGCTGGCACAGGCGCCTCTCCACTGCTCGAGTGCCGCGGCTTCCCAAACCCAGGGGGCTCGCCGGGCGGCTGTGTGCAAGCAAGGCGTTTTGTCAGTTAGGAAGCCTAGACTATCTCGAGGAGTCGAAACCCCATAGACACGCGCAGAGCACGGCCACGGCAGCAGTCTACAAAGACAGGGGGCACCGGGGCCCACGCACCGGCGTCCGGGCCTGACCGGTGATCGGGATGGCGATCCTTGCAAACGGAACGGAGCGGAGCCGTCGGCGAGCTAGTGCAACGGCAGCAGCCTCCTGCTGCTGCTTCGTGGCTGTGGAACGCCCACAAGTGCTATCAGCTGCGTTTGGCGTTACCTCACACGGGCAGGCTGCTTGTGCGGCGCGAGTGGGCTGCATGAGTAGAAAGCTTCTCATCAGTTCGGCATTCCTCGCCGATTCCGCGAACAGAGGCAGCGGGCCCTTTGGACCATGCATCGCAGCCACTGCTTCGTGGAAGCTGTCTTCGTCGCGGAACAGAGGCGACTCCTCCTCCCCAGGCTGTGTTTGCAGCAGCCGTTGGCGAGCAGCAGAGGCGAGAAACGGGCAGCCGTGAGTCATGGCTCCCTGCCCTACTAGGTCGCCGGCTGGATGCGATGCTAGTCCCAGTCTCTACGCGCGCATGGAGGTGTACGCGGCACGCGAGGGGCTGTTGAGGAGCGCAACGGCGCAATTTTGTGAACGAAAAGTGCGCTATCACATAGCCTAGCTTCGCATGGACGCTACACCGCCCATGGCGACGCCGCTGTCGCACTCGGCGGTGGCATCGCCCGCAGACACGCCAGTCTTCTTTGATGCCGTAGACAACCCCTTGCTGGAAGGAGCGGACAGCGGCTCGCCTGCTGTATTCCTGACGCCCCAGGCGAGTCTCAGCGTCTCTGAGCCTGACACAGCAGCGGCGAGCTTGGGGGAGCGAGCACAGTCCCCGGTCACTGGTCGTGATGCTGAGGCTAAGCCTGGCAACGACGGGGCAGACGCCGTAGAGGAGTACTTCACGCCCGGGACGACGCCACAACGTTTACGCGCCAGTAGAAGTGAACAAAAAGCTTCTGGAGGACTGAGCGACGACGACGAGTTGTCAGCACACGCAGTTGAGCTCGCGTCAAAGTTGGAGCCTTTGGCAGTGGAGGAGACGACTTCACCTGCTATGACAAGCGGCGGTGCAGCTGACGATTGTTTTGGTGGCGGCGAGGTAAGTGAACGCGAGACAGACGGTGTGGAGTTGCAGGAGGCGGAGGCAGAGGTTGAAGCGGCAGTGCACTCGGTGTTGGAGGCGACGGTGGCTGTCCTGGATGTGGAGCACGACGGTGAAGATGATACAGCGGATGTGGAATCTGCTGCTGGTGCGCCAGATGCAGAAGACATTGAGCCTCCCATTGTCGCTGTTGTAGAGGAGCTGGCATCAGCAGACGCTGATGTTGTGGTGCCTGATGAGCCACCTGTGCAGGCGGCAATAGATGAAGAGCAGCAGACGACTGAGCAGCAGGCGCCTCCATCGCCGCCAACGCCGCCTGTCCCTCCATCGCTGCCCCTAGCACAACAGGCATCGCCGCTTCCGACACGGAGCGCCCCAGCCGCGCCGCCACTAAGTGCATCACGGCAGCAGCAGGCGCTGCAGCAGTCGTTCATTTTAGACGAGGCGGGTCAACCTGTGGATGTGAAAACCTTGGGCCAGTTATGCAGCACCCGGCTTAAGGCCCTGATCCACCCTGCAAATGTCGCCACCATCTTGGAAGCATGCGCGCTGGTGAATATGCCAGATGTACGCGCCGCTGTGATCGACTTTTTGACGCGCAGCTTCCGTAATGTGGTGGCAAACACAGAAGGCGGCGCGGAACGCCTGCAGAAGGCGGTGAACGAGGAGCGCATCTGGCAGCTGCTGCTGGCTGATGAGGTTGCGGCTGAGCGAGCACGCACCATTTCCCGCGTGAGTGGCACAATTCTGGAGAAAGCGAAGCCTGCTGCCACTGACGACGTTGCCCGAATCGGCGAGGACGGCAAGCGCACGTACCCGCTGTCCTGCTTGATCAGCTCGGTCGCGTGGCCGAGCGATGTGGATGCGGGCCAGCGCGAGCTGAGCCTGCACGATGACGAATTCGTGGCTCTCTTCAAAGTCGACAAGGCCGCGTTCAGCAAGCTTCCGGCGTGGAAAAAGACGCAGCTCCGCAAGCAACACGACCTCTTCTAACTCAATGAATGTGTGTGTGTGTCAATACCATCAGAGGATGGGTATCACATTCCCGCGCTCAGCGTGGTCAGCTCCTCCATCGTGATGTTCGTCTCCTCACCCGCGAAATCGTTGTCCTTGGTCAGGAAGAGCATGCAGTGGCACTCCTTCCGCTCGCGCATCGGCACGCACGGGCAGTTCCAGAAACCATTCGCAACCTCGGCTGGCTTGTCGTCATAGTGGCGGCACGGGCACAGCGGGCTCCCCAGCTCGTCTTTGTGCGCCGCCAAGCCCGCGATGACGACGGCGGTGACGGACTTGTCTACGCAGAAGAAGGTGCCGCTATTTTTGGCGTACTGCTCGCTGAACTTGCGCATCATCTCCATGCTCTTTTCAGAGGGCTCTGAAACGGCAGTTGCAAGTAGAAGTCAGGGCACGCGATATGGGCTTCGGGACGAGAGCGCGGTCGAGCGTGGTGTAAGCGTGCCCCGCGGCGTGGCCGGAAGACACTCAGCAGCTCGTGGCACTGTCTTTGGCAGCCCGTGTGGCGCCGTGCATAAGGCCGTGAGGTGCTGCGACGTCGCAGGCGCACAGTAGCGTGCTATGCGCACACAGATAGCGCTGTGCCACTGCCAAGGCGAGACGCTGCGCGGCGCTGGAGGGGTGGGAGCCGGGAAGTGAAGGCCACTGCCCCCGGGTGACGCACTTGTGCTCGCACGCACAGACACCTGAGCCCGGTGGCATGCGCCGCTGCTCCTTTGCCGGCGACTCAACCCCAGAAGCGCAGCCGGCCTCGCCTGACAGTGCAGCATGGCTCTCCCCCTCGTTCACGAAGCGGCACACACCGGCCACGCGGGGGTTGTACTCTGCGCAGAGCACGCACTTCGAGCGTGTGTCGACGGCAGCAGGCAGCTGGACGAGAGCTGGTCTGCGCAGAGAGAGGAAAGAGGCTTGGCGAAGGCGGCGAAGGTGGAAAATCGTGTCATCACACGCGTCATGCATTGCCGAGGCGGGTGATGACCCACGGCTGCGGACAGTCGCAGTCGCCCTTCCGTCTTGGCTTGGCGCCGATCCCTGGCCCCGCGCCGGGTCTCGCGTAGCCACAGGCGCATAGAAAGGCACCATCCCAGGCTTCTGCTGCGGCAGTGCGCTCCATTTCGCTTCCATGGCAGCGGGCACACACGCAGGTGAAGCCCCAGGTGTCTTTGAAGGTTGATGTTCGCTCTGCATCTCCGCCAGTTGGATCCACATAGCGGATGAAGATCTCCGCACCGGCGGGTATGTCGTGCAACGCATGGCAAGTCATGACCGCGGAGAATGCAGTGTCGGGGTCATCAGGCCTCCGGCGTGTGTGCACATGGTACGCATTTGGCAAGCAGCTGTGGTTGAGCAGCGCCGATGCTGGAAAGACAGCGTGTCCGCCGCTGCGATGCACGGCCTCGGGGCATGCTGAGCACCTGTCCCACAAGCCGAAGCTGTTGGACAGGTCTGTCGATGCGATTTTTGCCAACGTTGTCTCATCAATGCCTGCCATCAGCGACGCTTCGCTCCCGAATTCAATGCCCAGTTCGTGCTCCGCACATTTGACAGCATTCATCACCGCACAGGCGACAGCCGCCCATTTCGCAGGCCAGCCCACAAGACACGGACTGGCTGCCAGAGTTCTCTCCCCGGGCGTGTACAACTCCAACACGTCCCTCAGCGTCGGATGCCGGGGCACCTGCTCCTCGCACTGTGTGTCCACGGCAGTCCGTTGCGCGAAGTGGGCAGATAGCATATCAATAACGAGGTTGCAGAGCTCTGTGCATTCCGCATCCAAAGCCGGCTGAGTCCCCTGCCTAAGCGCGACCCTTGCAGCGCAACTCGCAGCGCTATGACTACTCGCTTGGCAGCGACATGCGGCAGTGCAAAAGAAAGCGCCGCATTTGTGGGTGCACTCGACGCGGAACGGCGCTGTCGGCGACAAACCATGGCAGTGGGCGCACCAGCGCTTACGCGCCGGCCACGCAATCGTCCGTGCGTACGGCCGGGACTCAAGAATCAGCTCTCCTTGGTGTATGTCACGCGCGGCGAGTAATCTGCGTCCCGAAGCAGGATGGACGTCGCAGCGTACAGCTGGGAAACCGTGCAGGAGCCGTATGAGTGGAGCGTCGTCGTTCTGTGTTGCGCCAGCTTGCATGTGCACCTCGGGCCTGCGATATGAAAGCTTGTTGTGTGGCACCGTGATGACGCGTCAGTGGACGGCGTGCCCCGCAGGGATCATGGCGTCCAAAGGCATGTACACTAAGCCAGCGCCGCTGGGCGCTACCCACGCAGCGCTGTGCATTGGGAACAGCAAGTATGTGAGCAGCAGGTTGAACAACGCCGCCAAGGACGCAGCAGATGTGGCTGCGCTGTGCACCAACCTTGGCTTCGCCACCGAAGCCGGCGTGACATGGTGATTGCAGTGGAGGCATATGTGAGGAAGCTGTCCCGAGGCGGCGTCAGCCTGTTCTACTTCTCAGGTGCGCTCTTGGTGGGGGTTGCTGGGGGTGCCGCACCTACCACTACTCACACCTTCCGCGCCAGGCCACGGCGTGCAAGCGAACGACACCAACTACCTGATCCCAGTGGAGGAGGTGGAGAGCGACACGCTGCTGGACATCGACGCGCTGGCGGTGCAGTGGGTGCTGCAGCGCATCGAGTCCGCCGGGTGCCATCTCAACCTCGTTCCTGGACTGCTGCCGAAGCAAGCCCACCAGCATAGCATCCTCGACGAAGGCCCTGACCAAGGGCTTGGCCAAGATCGAGGCGCCAACGGGAACGCTCATTTCTTTTGCCTGTGCGCCTGGAACAGTTGCTTCAGACGGCGAGCCGGGGCACAACGGCGTGTTCACGGAGCAGCTGCTTCAGCATCTGCCCCGGGCGGAGGATATCGAGCACGTGCTGGGCTACATCGTGAGCGGTGTTCAGAGGGCCACCAACGGGGCGCAGGTGCCCTGGAAGGCTGGAGGCCTGGCACGCGACCCCAAACGCAATGGCGGCGACATCTACCTCATCGAGCCAGCTATGCAAAGCCCAGCACCGGCGCCCGCAGCAGCACTTGCACTCTTGCCGATTGATGCCCAGCTTGCTGCATTCCTGGACAGCTGCAGCTTAAACGAAGTGCAGAAGACTCAGGTGGCAACGGCACTGGAGGGCATCGGTGTGACTAGCGCCGCGCATCTGGACGTGTGTGAGGAGGAGGACCTGCAAGATCTGAAGCTGCCGCCAATTACAGTCAGGGTGCTCAAAGCGGGGCTGAAGATGCGCAAGGAGAAGACCCAACCAGTGCCACCTCCACCACCGCTGCCAAGCTCTACACTGCCAGTGGTCCAGGCGCCGCTTAGTGACAAGGCGCAAGAGTTTCTCAAACAGATGGAAGGGAAGACGGAGCTAAATCTGAACTGTACCAAGATGGGGGGAGCTGAGGCCAGTGCGCTTGCGGAGGCGCTCAAGGTGAACAAGACGCTGACGAGGTTGGAAATCGATAACAATGGCATCGGCGATGCGGGTGCGAGTGCGCTTGCGGAGGCGCTCAAGGTGAACAAGACGCTGATGGCTTTGAGCATCATTTGCAACAATATCGGCGATGCTAGTAAACAAGCCCTCAAATCTAGCGCTCGCAATGGCTGTACTGTATACGGGTAATGCTCAAATCAACATCGTCGCAGCAACACCACAATCGCTGCGACGTTGTCTTTTGTCTTCCTTCTCCCAACCGCGTGCTCCACCAACGCATCCGCCGCAAGCTGCGCATCCATGCCATTGCGACTGAGCTCCCCCCGCAAGAAGTGGACCGCTTGCGCGCTTGTGCAACAATTCCACAACCCGTCTGTCGCAACAATGAGGAACGCATCGCCGTCCTCCAAATCAACTTCACACACATCCGGCGTGGGCACCACCACCGGCTGCGTGAGTTGCCGTCCCTCCACTTTATCTGCTTTCCAATACTTGAGCGCGATGCCATCTGTGAGCAGCTTCTGTCGGCCAGCTTTGAATTCGTGCCCCCCAAATGCGCGACTGACGCTGAGAATACCCAACACACGGCCATCAGCAACCCAACCCCCGCTAGCATTCACGCGCGCGATTTCTGCGGCGCCTCCAGCACTCTGCCGGCTGGGTCTATGATCCACGCTCACATCCAACGCGCTGCCATTGCGCCGACACAGCACAGCCCGAGAGTCGCCGCAGTTGGCGATCACGATGCGGTCGTGGCGGACAAGCGCCACAGTTGCGGTGCTTCCAGCCAGGCGCTGCTCTGGGGGAACAGTGGCGTCTGTTTGCAGGAAGTGAATGAGTTCCTCGTCTAACCCCTCGAATGTGACCATCAACGCTGGCTCAAAATCTGAGGGAGGGAGGGAGGGAGGCAGCAGCAGGCGGCCAAGAATGGACGAAGCAGTGGAAGAAGTGAGAGACCTTGAGGTAACAGGGAAACAGAGAGGGGCTCACGCACCACGTGCGCTATCCGTCGCGTCCGGCTTGTCCTGGAACGACAGGTTGGCAGAACGCGTAAGCAGGCCCCTCGTGAGCGAAGAGTGGTGAAACAAACAAGTTGCTAGAGGGCCAACTTGCAAACTCTCTGGGGCGACCGTGCCTTCTCGAGGGCGCGCTTGAGCGCTGTGTGCAGGTTGCGTCTCAAGTATTGCGACGCAACCGAGCCGCCGTGGCCGTCGAAAACAGCTGCACGTGTTGCCGAGAGGATTGTCAGTGCAGAACCGCTAAATGGCACGAGGAGCTCGTCACAGCGCATGCGGGGCCAAAGACATGCACCGACGGTGCTGAGCAGCACGCACCTACGTATGTGTACCCCTCAAACAACTGCGGCTGTACCACCAGCTCATCTTCTTGGTCCTCTCGAC
>Ga0164296_1004718_pt1 | contig 12257 bp, 15 predicted proteins | sample GEODES057metaG_FD_113533 | JGI IMG/M metagenome (GOLD analysis project Ga0164296, IMG submission 113533) | Dystrophic lake water microbial communities from Trout Bog Lake, Wisconsin, USA - GEODES057 metaG | ecosystem: Environmental > Aquatic > Freshwater > Lake | place: USA: Trout Bog Lake...
CAGGGTCTCGGGTCTCGACCCATGGTCATGGTTCGGTTCAACCCAGACCGGTATGATAACGTCCAGGGATGTTTCAAACGAGACGGTCAACTTTCAGGTACTGGTCAGGAGTGGAAGAAACGTACAGGCCGACTCAAGGAACGTATAGACTATTGGATCGGTACCCAGCCGGATCGTGAAATATCAGTAGAACATCTTTTCTTCGATACAGACAGGTGAAAAATGCACTGGATCTTCCTGGTTATCATCGCATGTCTCATATTCATGGCTTCGTATAACCCACGTACGGGAAATCTCACTAAATTTTTTGCCCCAGAAACATCAGTAGATGGACCAAGTCCTTCGAGAAAGACACAAAGCGATCGCGATACCGATGAGTAAAGTGAACGACATACAACACTTTTTGATCGTCCATGACAGGCGATACAGGGAGTGGACGTTTGTCACAGGCGGGTGTCGCCGACGCGAGGTCTATAATCCACTTCGGTGTGCGATTCGAGAACTCGAAGAAGAAACACGCGGGCTCATAAACTTAAAAAGGGGGTCCTACTCCTATTTTAAGTTTACGACAAACACACCTGAACCACGGGACATTGAAGATGGAGTCGAGGTTCTGAACCATTATCACGTCTATGTGTTCAATTTGCCCATGACATCAACCGAGCACCGCCATATTATCAAGAGGTTTATCGAAGAAAAGAAGAAAATGGAAGGGTCCGAGGTTCCTTTCCGCAAAAATTACGATGAAAATGACGAGTGTCGGTTCGAAACCCTTGGGAGCATAGCCCAGTGTCCCAACTTGTGGCCCATGATACGTCAGCACGTCCTTGGGAACCCCGAGTTTACCCAGGCTATCGAGACGACCCATTGGACCCCTTTCAACCTACGCGAGTAAACTCGTTTTTTAATTTCGTTCTAAAATTCAGATGACCCGATCAAAGACTGAATTGGCGATCATTCTTGTCAAGCTTCGAGGGGACATTACAGACCCAAAGAAGATTGAGAAGGAGGCGACAAAGCTTGCAAATGAAATGTCCTTGATGAAATTGTGTTATGAAATTCAAAAGGTTGAGGAGGAGCGCGAAGCGTCAGCTTCTGCTCCAGCGACGCAGGAGACCGAGGAGTCCCGGGAGGAGAAAGAGTCTTCGACTCTTTCGGAGGAAAAGACTCCTCCCCCAGTCGAACTTACGAAAAAGGAGGAGGAAATTGTCGAAGAACTCAAAGCACCCGATCAAGCAACTCCGACACAGAAACACAAACACATCTTGTCTTGGCTCTTGGACTCGTCAAGTGATGATGAGTCTTAGAGACGTAATCACCTTTTAGAACTAAGGATGTCTATAGAGAGATGGATGGTTCCACATGGTCCGGGGACTCACGTCCTCATGTCAGGTGGAATACTTCACGTACCCTCGGAAGAGACCCAGGACTTCTACCGAGAGTACATCCAAGCAATCAATTTAGGATCAAAATTGTATGTCGTCGAACAAAAGACTGAAAATTTCAAGTTTTTTGTAGACTTGGACTATAAGGCACCCGAGAAGTTGTCCGATGAAGACCTTTTTCAATTTTGTTCTATAATTCACAAGGCTCTAGAGACTTCAAGTCCATGTCTCATTGCTCGTGCTCAACCCCGATCCGTAAAAGAGGGAATAAAGTCAGGTGTTCATATCCACTGGCCGAACCTGACAGTATCTCGGACCCAAGCCATGAATTTAAGAACAAAAATAGTCACAAGTCTAGTGGCCGACTTCCCATTTGATTGGGACAAGGTTATAGACTCTTCAGTTTATGGTGGGTCCGGTCTTCGGATGTTGTGGTCACACAAGAAACCGACAGGTGACCCGTACGTCCCTTGGCGGTCCTTGGACGGCCGGGAGTTTTCAAAGATCCCAGACGTGGATACACTCTCTCTGTTTGCTATTCGAACCGATGAGGCTCAAACAACCGGAGGGGAAGCCGAGTCTCTTCGGGACACGGGACCACTCGAAGACTTTGTTCAAAAATACATGGAGGGTCAGGCAAAGGCCCAAGTCAAAAAGGTCCAGAGACACGAGCACAATGGCTGGTACGTACAGACGGACTCCAAATTTTGTGAACGAATTCGAAAGGAACACAAGTCGAACCACGTATGGTTCCACATAGCTTCCAGGCGCATTTCTCAACGGTGCTTTGATGAAGACTGTGCCGAGTTCAAAGGGACCGAACATATTCTTCCTCCATCTATAGTAGAGCAACTCAACGATGTTGCTATTGTGGGTAGTCCTCCTTCTTGTTTTCTTATGGATATTTTTCCCGATGGGTCCAGGGAGTCGGTTCAAAAAGTACGAGCACATGGTCCATCCGTACTCGGGGCTCGATCCGGTAAATTGGCAAAGGTTTCTGGACAATCTCCACACGTTCGAACAGTTGGCTTCGACCCGTTTGGATGATGCGACCGAAGCACTCTACATGGCTACGGAAAACATCAAGGACCTCGGACTCGGACTCAGAAGGGCCGACGATGCTGATATTCAGGAAAAGCTCGCTGAAATTGCTTTTCAGCTAGGGTACGAAGGTGAAGTTATTTTGAATCAAAATGCAGTTGAACAAGGACTTTACTTCTTCCCACGTTACTTAAACGAGTCGCTCATGGAATTCCCAGAATATGCCGACACGCGCGACCCGGGACCGGTCAGGAGCCACGGGCAGTAGCCCCAGTCCCGCAGGGACTGTCCTTCCCCCTGCTCGTCAGATTCACGAGGAGCCTGCCCCAAACCTTGTTACCCTTGCTGAAGCTGCTGCGACTGTTGAGTCCCCTGAGACTGGAACGCGGACCCGCTCCGGACGCGTTTCCAAGCCCCCTACACGCTACGAGCCTGTTGAACAGGTCGAGGACGACTACGCGCCCGAGGACTACGACACGGAAGACCCTGGAGAATCTTCAGAGGATATCGAGACTGAAGAGGACGAGGAGGACGAAGATGAATCTGACGCAGATGAAGATGGAAATTTAGACGGATTTGTTGTACCAGATAAAAGTGAGAGTGGCGAGTCGGACAGTGATGGAGAACCTGCCGTTCCTGTCACAAAGCGCCGAGCCGTCGTCAAGAAGCGCCCCACTGCCCGACCCTGAGCCCCGTGCTCGAGCGTGGACACCCCAACAGGACTTTGACGAGCCCCCATCGAGACGTTTTGTTCCCGCGTTTGAACCACCGGCGCGTCAACAGAACGTCTTTGAATCTCTCAAGGATAATCAGGTTGCTCTTATTTTGATTGGTATTGTCATTGGTGTACTTATTATGAATATGCGCCCCATCATCGTGAACCCTATGAAGTAAAAGGATACAAAGGTGCGTTCCTTGCGTAATCATCATTTCCGACAAAAGTTCCAATAGGACCTGTACGGTTCACATACACATCCTCCTGTAAGATCCCCGTCCAGGGATTTACACGAGTTTGATCAGCCGGTTCCATTTGACGAAACACGTCGAACTGTGAAGGAGACTCTTCGGTCGGTGGAGGTCTTGTTGAAGCGCCGACTCTGGAAATAACTAAATAAAGAACAAAGGCAACGGCGAGTACGGAGGCTATAGGTGCTACGTATCCTCGTCTCAGAAGGTACAGACTTGTGAATATAGTCATAGCTCCAGCAATTGCCACGAGGACAAATTGCCACGTGGGAAGTGCTGTGAGAGCGATCATTTTTTTCAAACTAATATATGTAGAGGTTTTTTACGCCGCTGGCTGGTCGGGAACCTCGTCGTCGCCGGTCGCCGGGGCCCCGCTCGACTCCTGTGCCGGGGGAGACAGTTCCTCCGGAACTGGTGACGGGTCCTCTTCCCCCTCTGGAACAGTCTCAATCTGAACCGCGGGCAACTTACGCTCCTCCATAATCTTCGCCACCTTCTCGTCAGCCATCTTGACAATCTCAGCCATGTCCTTGTCTGGAAACTCCTTCTTCAGATCATCGATAAACTCGGCCGGGTGAGGGATTGGGGGAACGTCCGGCTTGGTATAAAACTTGGAGTTTTCATCGGCTGGGTCGATGTATGGGTACGGGCCAGGCTGGGGCTGTGCAATCATATCACGCTTGCGCTTCTCGAACATGGCGGCGGCGGCGCTCTGGTTCGCCCGGTACTTGGTCATAATCTCCTCGAGCTTCTCGTTCTGGTAATGCACGTCCTCAATCTGCTCGCGGTCCGGGGGGATCAGAAGCCACTTGTACATGTCCACGACGTAAATGTCCACGAGGGCATCCTCCTTCTGCAGACGCTTGGCGTGGCTCGCCGCCTCGTCACGGGACGCGAAACACCCGCGAATCTTCATACCCAGCTTCTCATTCTTTTGAGGCTGATCTGGACCCACAAACGAAATGCACGCAAACAGCTGGCCAGGAACCGTCAAGTAGTCTTGCTCGAGAGTACCCATATAAAAGGAACAAGCGCTTATTTTTTAAGCTAAATGGCGCAAACAAGTGAGCACATGCGCAAAATGCACAACGATGCAAAACGTCAATTGATTCAGCGGTGGGTCCTTCCTGGGACCAAGGTGCTCGATTGCGGGTGTGGTCGAGGCGGTGATTGGCACAAGTGGAAGGCGGCTCGGGTCCACGTCTTTGCCATTGACCCAGACGAAGAGTCTCTGAAAGAAGCGGAACAGAGGGCTCACGACATGCAATTTGGCGTCTGGTTTCTTGGTCAAGGGAGCATTATTCAGGCAGCCTTTGCCGGTCCGTATGATGTCATCTGTTACAATTTCTCACTTCACTACATTTGTGAGGACGACGTGACGTACCGAACATCCCTCAAGGCGATTAGCTGTTCCCTGAACCCGAACGGTCTTTTGATCGGGGTTGTCCCCGAAAAGGCCCGGGCCGAGGCGCTCGTGGACCAGTACGGACACTTCAAGGACTCTCTAGGCAACGAGTGTGCTTTGCTTCAGGGTGGGCGTCGTCTGAACGTTCGGTTGGTCGACGGTCCCTTCTATGCAGATGGCGGTCGGGAGGAGCCCGTATTGGACTCCACAGTCTTGGTCAAGGACCTCATGGCCCTCGGACTGGACCTGGTCATGTGGGAACCTATGCTTCCTCAACCCACGGGTCTCATCTCAGATTTGTACTCAAAATTTGTCTTTCGTAAGAGTAGGTAATGTGGCCGATCGTCGCAGGTGTCTTGTTTTTACTTCTCCTGTTGGTATTCTGGTACCATCAGGAACCTCCTATGTTGACCGACCTCAAACAAAGATACTGGGCTACGTTAGATATGCTCCGTCAGACGGGCGATCCTATATGGAAAGGGGTCTTGAAGCCTTCGATACTCACAGGTATGAGCGGGTGGGACAGGTCCAAGGGTCCTATAGGTTCGAACGTGAATAAAGGGTACGAAATTTACATCTGTCTGGACGGAGACGATGTAAACTCGGCAATGTATGTACTCATTCACGAGTTGGCACACATGTCTGTACCGGAATACGATCACACGACGCATTTTTGGAAGAATTTTGAAGCGCTCAAAACTCTTTGTGTTCAAAACGGCTTGTACAAACTCGATGGAGAGCGAAAATATTGTGGGGACACGGTGAAGGACGCCGAGAAACCGAAGGAACTCCCCGCTTTTGACTCTTAGGGCTCTGAGGCGCTTGCGCGCCTCAGTTTTTGTCCACCAAGTACTTCTTAATAATGTAAAACACGAGGGCGGCTACGAGGGCCGTCACGGCCAAGCCTGTGAGCGACACGTCACCCGACTCGCCCACAAACTTGGGGACCATCGTACGAAGCCGGGACTGGACCGGCTTGGAAAAGGCGAGCACGGATGCAATGCCGGCCAGGGCAGCCTGGAACTGCTCATCCGTGAGACCGAATGGATTTTCCGACGCGCTCTTTTTCTTACGCTCCTGATGAGGCTCCTCCTGGCGCCTCTGCACGGCAGCCGAAGGACCCGCCATCGTAGGAGGACCTTGTATCTCGTTTTGCATAAGCTCCTCAATTGATGTAGAAAAGTCCGCCATTTGAGATTCGTCAACCTTTTTTTCTAGCCTCAAAAGCCCGGTCGGAACGGACTTGGCCCCCTCCTCGGGTGCTCTGGTGAGCGCCTGGCGGGCGAGTTCCTCGTTCACGGAAAGTTCCGTCGAAGAAGGAATTTCACTTATAAGAGTACTCGCGTCTGGGTCGTAGGTTAGCATCTTTTCTGAAATTTAAAACGAAAATACACAAGGAGCTCAAGCGCGCTTCACAACACTCACGGACCCGCCTCGCCTCTTGGTGACGGGTTCGGGCTGGGCTGGTCTCATGGCGGCCCGTGCGCTGTAGTGTCTCTGATGGTACTGCCAAAAGGCGGGAGACCCTACACGAAAGTTACGGCGTATGGGTGCCTTGTACCAAAAGACACAGTCTGTAATTCTGTTCGATTTTGAGGTATTGTCCAGGACCAGACACTCGTAGTTTTCAGTACACGCATCCATGACCTGACAAAACTGATCAAAATTGGGAAAGACCCCAAAAAAGGCTTTGTAGAGGTTCTCACGATTCTGTCGGACGTTATCACGGAGCGCAAAGACATAGTCCACGTTGGTTCGGATCATAGGGGTCATGTCCATACAGTACTGGGTCGTCATCATAAAGAAAATCTTCCAGTGACGCCCATTCATAAAGAGTTGGCGGATGGCCGTGTCACGCATAAAGGCCCGGTCGTACATACAGTCATCCATAAGGACAAAGACGGGACTACACCGCCCAACCGCCAAGAGCTTCTTTTGGCGCTCTATGAGTTTCTCAAGGGCATCTTTGTTATAGTCTCCAAAGACAAAGAGGTCCGGAATGAATTGTTTATAGTACCCATTCCCCTCCTCTGTCCCTGACATGGCGATACCGGCCGGCAAGTGTTTCTTGTGCCACAGGATATCCGTAACGAGCGTCGACTTTCCCGTTCCACGCTTCCCGATAAAGACGCAGACTTTGTCATCTCCCATCTTGGACGGGTCAAACTTTCGGAGTGCTAAAGACATCCTCCTTTCCTGCAATTTTGAAACAAAATAGGAAGTGGGCTGGGGCGCGAACCGAGACCGACTCGTGATTCAAGGCGAGACAAAATGTTGGCCTCTTGTAGGATGTCCGCAGGATACATACAGTTGGTTGCCCTTGGACAACAAGATGCATATCTCACAGGGTCTCCTCAGGTGACGTACTTTTCGGGCGTGTACAAGAGACACACGCCCTTTGTCCTGGAGGCTTATGATATCGCTTTTAACGATCAACTTGTGACGTACGGAGGAACATCCATCTGTCGAATACCACCAAAAGGTGATCTCATACGAGGCTTAACACTCAAAGCGATACTGCCAGCACTGTACAATCCTGGAAACGATTGGACCTGGCCAAACCCACCGTCCAACACAAACTATCCTATTCTTTGGTTCGGGCTCACGAATGGAACTATCACTGGACCTCTGACGGCCAGTTACGGGTTTTCGTACTATTCATCGAACGTCGCCTCTTTGAGTCTTTGGGACATTAACTTTCTTCCGTACCTTTCGTACGTTCCGGGTATAAACTCGTTCCAGTTTTCGAACGTTGCAAATGTTATTGTTCAGCAAAACCAGAGCCCTACATCGGCTTTTTCAGGCGTGTTTTGGGGGTTTGATCCCGTCAATTATTCGACCCAGGACAATTACGGAAACCTCGTCTATAACGCCACGACATCGAACGTTGTGACACCCGATTTCAACCTTCAACAAGCTGGGTGGGTCCAAACGCAAGGTATTCCGGTCGATCCCTTGCCGGCCCTGTACCTGACAGTGACGCAACCGTACCCAATGTCCGGTCTTCAGTTTCTGAACTTTTCAAACACGAGTTCAACCGGTTTGTACTGGACTCCAAATTATGTTTTAACAACTCGTTACACAGTGACGCCCGGTGGGTGTGTTCAGTTTTCAAGAACGGGATACTATGCGATTCGGGCCGGTTTCAATCTTACATCTGGATCTATTCAGTTTGTTGGGTACGGAACGCAAACGGTGGACGGGGCGCCCGTGGGAGGTCCCAGTTTCATAGGGTCATACAACTATACCGTATCACCCGACCCGTCTTCACCGACGGTCATTCCTATCATAGTTACAAGTACGACTGCTTACTATTACTTTTATGCCCAAACTACGGGAACGACAGCGTACCCGGGAACGTACTTTTCCATCGGCCCCGTGAATGAAACGTACCAGCTGAACACAAACGTGAATCTCAATGGAAATGTGGACAAAAAGATTTTGTTTTACGGAAACGTTGGCCCCCTGTCACAGTACCTCGTGACACTTGGAACAAATTCCGAGTTTACATTCACGTCGAACGCACAGTATGTCATTTCAGGATCCATGAGTCTCTCCACTCCGGTGAGCGAGACGGAAAAGTACGTGACGAATGTCGGTCTATGGAGTAACGTTTCAGGTACCACTTCAAAGATTTACTCGTACGATATGACGCTCCAAGGTCGAAACCCGACGTATGCCTTTTCTTTACCTTTGGTCGCCTCGAACCTTGCTTCGTATTACATCACCTTGTCCTCGACCAGGGGACCCGTCACGACTGTTCTTTCAAACTCTTTCGTGACCCTCCAAGAGATCGGTCTGACACCTTCCGACGCCCCGACGTACTCTTTGCCTCAAAACGGAATCATATTTCAGCCAACCAGCAATAACACGATCCTTCCGGCAACACTCAATTTTAGAACACAATTCAGCAACACATCCAACTCGACTATGATTTATACAAGTGCAAACGGGTCTTTGGTCTTTGCAAATGCCATGTCATACATGTTGACCGGTGTTTTGTCATCCTCAAACCTCGTCACATCAATTTCAATTTCAAATTCGCAGACGGGCTACAGTCAGAGTTTTGCTTTGAACTTGGGTATCGCCCCGCCCTATACGATATCGGTCCCTTTTAACATTACAAATAATGCCCTTTCGTATTCAGTCACATTACAGACGAATCTTCCAAATTCGAACCTTTTGAACAGTACCTTTTTAGCAGTGTACCCACTCACATCGAACGAGTTCAGTAACCCTTTACTGACCAACTATTCGTACTACGACTCGGTCGGTACGTACCTTATTCAGAATGCGGACCTTAAGATTGGCGGTCAAACGGTTCAGAGTATTACGGGTGAATACATTGAGATTTGGAACGAATTGAACGTTCCGTATGAGAACCAGCCGGGTCTTCAGCTTTTGACTGGAAAATACGACACGCAAACAAGTGTCGGACCTCCCGGCCGAACGTACTACGTAAATTTACCCTTTTATTTTTACGGTTCACCTGAACTGTCTATTCCGATATGCGCGCTCGATAGACAAGACGTGGAGGTCTGGGTCACGTTCCGGCCCTTTTCAAACTTGACGTCATTTACAGTCACGAATCCGACGCTCCAAGCAACCATCATCACAGAGTACGCGTACCTTTCCAATCCTGAAATTAATTGGTTTCAGAGTCACCAGATTGACTATATCATCACACAGACCCAGTATGACCAGTTTGATTTACAGGCTGGGTTCACGTCGGCCGTGTTTGAAATCTTTTTCAAAAACCCCGTCAAGGAACTCTTTTTCGTCATTCAACCCGCCGGGAATTTGCCATACGATTACTCGAACAACGGACTTGCATCACTCGGTCTAACGTTCAATGGTGAAGACGCCTTCTTGACTCGAGTCACGGATACGGCCTATGTCGGGTCCATAGAACCGTTCAATCATCACACAAACTTTTTTTCGATACCTCCACTTCCCCAGCCTCAAGTGTTTGGCCGTCAATTTTTCATGTACGTGTTTTCGACAAATCCAAACTCTGGAAACCCATCGGGATCCATCAACTTTTCGCGTATTCGTCAGGTTCTCTTGGAACTGAACATTACAGGGACATATTTGCCTGCAAAATCGTTTCGGATACTTGCAACGTCCCAAAACATTCTTCGGGTCGAAAACGGAATTGCGGGTGTTATGTTCAACTAGGGTTGCAAAGATCGGACCCCGATAGGGGTCCTCAGAGGTTCCGGGGAGTTTTTAAAGGGCGCCCTTCGGGCGCAAATAAATCCTGCGGATTTATAAGTATGGCCGGTCGTGCCAGTTTGTCCTTTTTGGGCCAAGAGGATATTTCACTGAGTGGTGATCCACAAGTCACATATTTCGTCGAGCGGTACGCAGGTCAGACGCAGTTTTCCCAACGAGTCGACCAGGTTATATTCGAAGAGCAAAGTGTGACTTTTGGATCTGAAAATCACAGAATACTTCCCAGAAAGGGTGATCTCATCACAAATATGTATATGCTCGTTCAGTTCCCGAACATTGGGACTGTGCTCGACTCGGTCGGAACTCTCATGTTCCAGTACGTCGAATTGTATATAGGATCCGAGCTCGTCGAGCGTCTCTATGGTGAGTACATAGAGATGGCGTATGACTTGACGATTCCAAAGGGAAAACAGCCCGCGCTCAAGTTTTTGACGGGAAAGACTCTCCAGTTCCAAAACGTCCCTTTGGGCTCGTACTATGTTCCTTTACCTTTTTCCCTTTTCGATAAAGGTCTTCCTTTGTGTGCCATCAAGGATGAAGTGACCTTCCGTATTGTTTGGAACCCTTCAACCTTTTTCACACAACCGCCAGTTCAGTACACTGGGATATTTACAGCGACTCTTAGCGTAGAGTACACGTACATTTCAGATGAGGAGATTCGGTTTATCAGGGGAAATGGACAGACCCCGAAGGGGTCTGGACTCGGGGATGCTCCTCAGGTTCCTCAAGGTCCTCAAGGCTCTTTACAAGGACAGAGTCGAAGTGAGCCCTCCGGGCCCACTTCCCCGGTTCCCCGCATCTTCGAACAAGTTCAAAGGAACGAGTTTTTCATACCCCAGGGTGTTTCGAACGTTCAGTGTCTCTTGAACTTTTATAACCCCGTCAAGGAACTCTTTTTTGTTTTACAACAAGACTCGGCTCGAGGGTACGATTATAGTAACACGGCAACAGCCTCAGCCTCTACGGGTACCATAGGAACCACGGACCTTCTCAACGCTCTTCAGTTGAATTTCAATACAACAGACCGTATTGAACCTCGGGTCGGTACGCCTCAGTTCCTTCGTATTATTCAACCTCTCGAGTTTCATACCCGGGTCCCAGACCGTCTGTTTTACATGTACTCCTTTTCGTTGGATCCAGAAGGGGACTCACCAACAGGGTCCGTGAACTTGTCCATAATTAAGAACCAAATTTTGTATCTGTCCCTGAACCCAACACCGACGAATGTGAATGTTCGAGTCTATGCCGTTTCATACAACTTTTTGGAACCTTCAGGCCGAGTCACTTTTTCCAACTTTTTTTAAAGACCTGAAGCTCTTGTTTCATAATGATGAAAACAGGCGACGGCGACATGGATACGTCCCAGATTGAAAGTGCGGCTATGGACCTTTTCTTACCAGTCATGGAATCAGCAACGGTTCTGGCCGCACATTATACAAAGGCGTGTGGCCGGAACTGTATCACAGCCGAGGACATGAGTTACGGGCTCATGTATGCGGCTCGGAACGTCACGGGGAAACATATAGGGTCTTTGTATCCCGAGATTTACGAGGAGGACGAGTCATGCAGTGACTCGTCCGGGTCCGAGTCGGAAGAGGAGTGGACCCGGTACGAAGGCACTGATGAAACGGCCCTCAAAATGAACGAGTGTGCCGATACGTGGGCGTCGTGGACCCCCGAGAACCCTACAGAACGTGCGTTGAAAAACGCAGTAGACAAAAACTCCTTTTTTGGTAGAGGTGAATGACCTATACGTTCTTCACGACAAATAGTGATTCAGACGAAGAAGACGAGGACCCAAAGTACTCGAGCTTTGTTGACCTCGAGGACTTTGAAGAGGACCAACCCCCAGAAGGGTTCGAAGGTCTTCAGACAGGGTCGAACATTGAGGAGGGGCCGATGGAACGGGGGGAGGAGGGTTCTCCTCCGCGTCCCTGGGACCCTTCAGAAAGTTTTTTTGCTTACATATAGTACACAATGGCATCTAGCGTTATGGGTCTTGCGACGACCATCGAGTCCCAGGGCCTGAATTCCCTTATTGGCGGGTTTTCCTTTGCCGCTGCTCTCGCCTGGTACGGCGTTGTCCAGGCCCTCATCGAGAAGTACGTCAAGCAGGGCCCAGGCGTCAAGGCGCACGTCATTGCTGCTCTCCTGACGACCCTCCTGTCCATCCTCGTGTTCATGCTCGCCAAGAAGTTCATCACCAACGTGGAGATTAAGGAGCC
>Ga0164296_1004719_pt1 | contig 12256 bp, 12 predicted proteins | sample GEODES057metaG_FD_113533 | JGI IMG/M metagenome (GOLD analysis project Ga0164296, IMG submission 113533) | Dystrophic lake water microbial communities from Trout Bog Lake, Wisconsin, USA - GEODES057 metaG | ecosystem: Environmental > Aquatic > Freshwater > Lake | place: USA: Trout Bog Lake...
CACCACAACGGATCAAACTCGTTCAGGATCGCTTGAACGGCAGACCAAGACGTGTCTTAAATTACCACACACCGAATGAAGCGTTCACCGCTCTCGTTGCATTAGATCCTTGAGACCACCCCCACAAGCTCGCATGATGAAATCAAAGCGATTTCATTGATGTCGTGGATTGCCAGCGGCATACATCCTTTTTTGTCGCGCATTAATTCACCCGCGCGTGTCGCTGACGATGCACATCACTCCGTCATTCAACTGGCGACTAAGGTTTTGGATGAAAATTTTTCCATTGCCAATTCAATGTTGACCAACAGAGACTTCTTCTTTGACCATTTCACAGCTGTTGATGCCCATTTTTATTGGGCTTTTCGCCGTGCGACACAACTTCACATTCCCTTATCACAATTCAGCGCATGCGCCGCGCATTTTGAGCGCATAGAACAGCGCGATAGTGTTCAAAAAGTCCTTGCTTACGAAAAGTGCACGCTTGAGGATTTTGCGCGGGCCTAGAGCAGCCCATTATGTGCGCGATAATATCGACATTAAGAGAGGGCGAACTCTCGGGAGCCTATTAAATTCATTGTGTATGGATTTAATATGATTGATCTGATGTTGGACTTGGGAAAGACTGAGGGGCGAGTTTCGGCTATGCATATTCCAACATAGTCGTAGCAGAGACCTCCCCAAAAGCTTGTGCTGGCATTGATCTCACGGGCAAAAATTGCTAAGCTTATGTGCTCATCTAGATGGGCGATAACGTCATATTCTATGATTGATCTCTCGAGTGAGGCTCGTCTTATGCCTTATGCCCCTCACATACCCCTGTCATTTTAAAGGGAATATCTTTTAATAAAATTTAAGGTCAGCTGTAACGTTCAAGCGCAAAGAGAGACTAATTGATTTTACATAGCGAGGGAATTTTAACATGAACACACTTATTTCACAGCTCCAAAACAAATTGGGGATCCAAATCCCCTCGCGTAAAACCATTCTTCACCTCTGTGCAGGCGGCTATATTGCCCTGATGGCATGGGAAATATGGGCACGTACAATCACTGTTTGGGTGCTTGGCAATCCACTGGAGCCACCGGGGTTGGTGATTTCACTCGTGCAATTCTGGACTCATTACGAGCTGTCTCTGGCCACCGCGACCTTTATCCATTATTGCCTCGGAATTATTGGTTACCCCGTTCTTTATTACATCGTCTCACGGATTTATAAGCAATGGGGCCTGTTGCTTGACGCCATTGTCTGGGCTTTATTCAGCGCCTTTCTCATCTTCAGTTATGCCCATGATCAATTGACCAGTTTTGCTGGATTCTTTTGGCTTTTTGTAACTGTTGTCACGGCAACCCGCTTCTTCAACCCGTCATCCTTTATTGCGAATTGTCTGAGCTGGGGTTCATTCACATGGTTTAATGCATTGGGCATTTTTGCTCCGCTTGCTGGCCTCCCCTTTTTGCTGATGGCATGGGGCGGCGGGCTTTCTTTTATGAGCTATGTTGGCCATGTTCTATTTGGCTTTGTTGCGGCCTATGTCTTTGAAAAACTCGAAGGCAATGCTTAATCAATGACAGGGGCTTAACGTAAGTTGAGCCCCATCATCCAATCAAAAGACTGGGCCACCCAATCGCCCTTATAAAAATGCCCTTCATCATGCAAACACAAAACCAGCTCGCGCCCTGATGTGCAGTTTTGTGCTGGCCATATCCGGCAAATTTGCCCCTTCAATGCCTCAAGGCGCGGTGTCACCTGCGCACAACCATTGACCTTCTGCCATGTATTAATACCGCGCATGACCATGCCCTGACGCGAAGGATGTTCAGGCGGGCCAACAACACGTCCAATCATGGGCATGGTCTCATCGCTTATGCCGTGAATATGGCGGATATTCTGCGGACCAGAAGGACAATCCTCGGGCTCAGGCACCCAAAAAGAACCTGCAATGGGAGCATAAGCGGTAAAATGTGTATGGCCAAAGCAGGCAAGATACCAGACCATAGAACCGCCAAGTGAAAAACCTGAAACAAGACTATGCGCTGTGTCGACTGGAAAACGGCGAGCCGCATCTTTCATAACACGATCAAGAAAATCAATATCATCGCGCGCTCTATTTTCGCGCGATGCAAAGGACCAGCCTGTTTTACCGCCTTGATTTTTTATGCCCTGCGGTACAATCAATAAAGCATGACGCTCTGAAAGACCCTGCACCAATTCATTATTAGCTAAGACATCCTGCGCCGATGAATCATAGCCATGCAAAAAAATCACAATTGGCATGGCCGTTTTACCATCCCAGTCTTTAGGTGTCGCAGCTAAATAACTGCCGCCCTCAATGGTGCAGGGAGTGGTGACCGAACAGGCACAGGCTATTTCTGACGCTATGACCATAGCCCATAGGACAGCAAACCCCAAAAAGACAAAGCGAGATAATCTGGCTCGGATCATATATCGGCCCTGTCTATGTTAGGATTGAACATAATCATCCCTTATGCTCTGAGGGGTGAATGGTGACTGACCATGATGATGCGTTTGAGGATGATGACCAGCATGCGCAAATGTCACTTTTTTAGGTTGTCGCCAAGGCGCGCTTTTAAAATATGAGGCAATATAAGCCGCTGCAATTAAAATGGCACAGCCACAAAGATTGACCACAAAAGTGCTCACAAAATGACGCCCAACGACATCAAGCACAACCCCCAAAGCTTGCGATGTGACAACACCTGTCAAAAACACAGCCAGAGTTTGTTGCCCTACGCGGCATATCATATCCACCAGCCAGCCACGCAAACGATGGCCATGCTCACCACAGGCGATATAGGCGAGATAAGCGGTCGCCAAAAAATGAATATAGCGCAAAATACCATAGTCCATTTTTTGAATCAGTGGCTCCAGCTGATTATGGACTTCGCCCAGCACAGGGAAATAGCCATAACCCGCAAAGCAAACAAACTCCGCCTGACAGGCGACAGGCGCACTCAGCACAATCACGACAATGCTGATAAAGATTAGGCGCGCATCCGTTTTGGGAGCAGGCAACCAGCCACGCACAAATGAAAATGACGTGAAGAAAAGAATTTCCCACCCAAAGGGATTGAAAAACCAATTACGATGTTCACCCGCATCAGCAACTAAATGTAAGTCTAAAAAAGTGGCGCACAGCCATGAAGCGATTATAAAAGCAAAAACAGCGCTGCGGCCCATACGCGCAAGCAGCATAATAATCGGTATCATGCACAATATAACCAGATACATCGGCAGGATCTCGAAATAATTCGGAATGAAGGTCAAAGTCATCAGGCCGATAAGATGGCTTTCAGGATCGTCAAAAAAACTCCCCGCATTCAGTTCAAACCGCACATAATGATCCGTGCCCAAACTATGATCGACACCAATAAGAAAGGTCACAGTCACCAGAAAAACTGAAATATAGGCCCAATAGACTTGCCAGACACGATAGACCACGCGCATCGTACCAAGCCACCAGCCACGCGTATAAAATAGGGGAGCAAAAGCCAATGCCGAGGCCGCACCTGAACAAAAGACAAACATATCAGCCGCATCACTAAACCCAAAGCGCGCTGGTATCCAATTCGTCCAATCATTCCATGGGATATGGGCAATTAAAATAATAAACATGCCCACGCCGCGAAAAAAATCGAGCCGCGGGTCACGTATTTTTGGGTGATGTTTAGATGCGTCCGACATAGGACTGCGCCTCGATCTGGCAAGATATGAGTGTAAAATCTGTGCTTTGAAATGCACGCTCTAATGCCATCTGTAAATCGGTTTGATTGCGTACATTGACGCCATGTCCCCCAAATGCTTCGGCAATACGGGCATAATCAGTATTCCCTAGACGCACACCGACAGCAGGGAGTTGCGCTTGGGCTTGTTTGAGCGCAATCAGCGCCAGACTTTGATCTTGCAAGACGAGTACAACGATAGGCAGGCCTGAATCGCGGATCGTACCAAGCTCACCCAATGTCATTTCTAACCCGCCATCACCAAGCACAGCGACACTGCGCTGACGACGCTGCAAAGCCGCTCCTATAGCTAATGGAATGGCGCCGCCCATTGTGCACCAGCCCGCCGATTGCAACATCGATAATGGATGCTGTGCCTGCCATTTTTGGCTCAGCAAAATGCGATGCGCACCACTGTCAACAGTCAATGTCATATCCGCAGGCATGACATCAGCAAGCGTTTCGAAAATCTGATGGGGCCCCCAACCATCACTCGCAAATGCCTGATTTAATCTTGCGCGCGTTTGTTGTGGTTCCCCCTGTGGCCAGCTTGCTTTTGGCTCATCATGCAAGGCCTCAAGAATGGAGGCAATCGGCCCGCATACCCGCACGCGCGCATGATACATGCTATGATCCGCAAACGACGTGCCGATCTCAATAATATGATCCGGATCGACTGGCATATCACACCAGCCAGAGCGCATTTCTATGGGGTCATAGCCCACAAGAAGCAACACATCACATGCAGCAAGAAGGGGAATAAGATGTTGGTCAGCTAAAGGTGACAGACCAGCAGCGCCAAGACTAAATGGCAAGCGCTCATCAACAAGGCCCTTGGCTTTATAGGTTGTAAGCACGGGAATCTGGCGCAAAGCGGCAAGCTGCGTAAGCGCCTTTCCTGCATCAGCACGCGCCGCATCAAAGCCCGCCAAAATAAGCGGACGCTCAGCCGCCGCCAAACGATCGCGCAGCATTTGAAGTTGTGGATCATCGCGCGCCAAGGTGGGCATCACCTCCCGCCTCTGGTGCTGCACCACTCTGCTTTGCGCAGGGGCAGCAGCAATATCGGGAGCAAGATCAAGATGCACTGGCCCCATGGGCGCCGTGAGCGCGAGATCAAGAGCACGCTGGGCGACATGCGCTGCATTTGTGGGCGTGACACGAAAAGAGGCTTTAACCAAAGGCTTTAACAAGACCGCGTGATCGATGACTTGATGCGTGAAACGTCCATCAAGCTTTGTCTCAACGGCGCCTGTCACAATGAGAAGAGGCGTTTTTTCTTGCACCGCATCGGCAATACCATTGACGCCATTGGCGAGCCCTGGACCAATTGTGGTGACGAGCAGTCCGGGCTGCCGCCCCTCCACCGCTGTGCCTGCCGCCATCATAGCAGCAGCTGTTTCATTGCGAGCTAACGTAAATCTGATACCAGATGTTTGAAGCGCATCGACGAAAGTGACGATCTCACCCCCAGGCATGCCAAAAGCATGACTAATTCCTGCCGTTTTAAAAACCTGCGCAAGCTGATCGGCAACACGCAAAGATTCAGGCAACATGCTGAGCTTCCTTAGTTGATATCTCCAGACATTGCGCCAGCATAGCACGATGAAAGCGATCTTGCGCATGCATGCGGCCGCGCAAAGCGAGTATTTTTTGCACAGCTTGTTGGTGACCTGCCCCCAAGGCGCATCTTATGACCTCACGCAAGAAAACATCGCGCTGAGCAAAACTTCCGCCAATTGCGGAAAGCTCACGCGCCGCTTTTTCAAATGATGGCGCATCAGTCTTAACTTCACCCATTAATATTTTAAACAATAAAATACCAACATGTGAGGCAACATCAGATTGATCTGTCGCACCACGACTGGCTTGCTGCTGCCATGCGACAAGCGAGAGGCGCGCGTCATCCGCCAAGCCACATGACAGCAAAGCCATAAGCTGATGCAAGCTAGCAAACATCAACGAGGTTTCATCAGCACGACGGATGGCAATGACCGCCAATTCATTCCAACGATGACCAACATCCACACCATTATGCTGCAAACGCTTCAGCAAAGAGCTGGCATTTGCAAAATCGCGGTAATCATCACTGTGAATTGCGCGGATCTCCCGATCATAAATCGTCAAGGCATCATCAAAGCGACCCGCCTCGATATAAAATAATGCCAAGTGCCACGCGACATGAAAACGAAAATTATTACAGCCCTGCCACGTCTTGCGTGACGTCTCAATCTGGGCAATGCCTTCGTCAATCCGTCCTTCCATTTCCTGCACATGACATAAGGCATGCAAACCCCAGGCATCATCAGGCGCCAGACTCAGCGCGCGCAGGCCACAGCGTTCAGCATCACGATAATGACCCGCCTCTTCCAAGGCGAAGGCATGGCACCCAAAAAAATAACCCGCGGCAGGAGTCGAAGGTGACCATTTGGGCAAAACAGAACTGGTTAAGCGCAACATTCCAACGGGATCGCCTGCCATGAAGCGCAGACCATAGGATAATTTAAGCATAAGGAAATTAATCGGCTCTTCACGCAAGCCTTCCTCAAGCACGTCAGCGGCTTTAAGAAAGTGTCCATCAACCCCATGGCGCAAAGCTGTGACAAGGCATATTTCTAATTTCTTCGGTTTGATTTTGTCTAAGATCACTTGAGCATGTGCCAAGCAATGCTCTGCATCTTCATGATACTCACGATAAGCCAAAAAGAGATTGGCAAAGCCTTTCACCACATGGGCCGCAATAAAATCGGGACAACGTGCCAAAGCGCTGTCAAGCATGGTCAAAACACCCGGGCGATGACGCGCGAGTGCTACGACCGCTTCATCAAAAAACGCAAGCGCATCTGCATCATCAATTGAATGACTGCTATTATAAATTTCGAACATTACAGTCTCTTTATAAATATAAGCATTATTTTTCATGCTCCATGAATATGGCCCATTTATTCAAAATTCGTTCGGCGATGTGAGACCTTCTAGGCCTGTTAGATGTCGCGCTTTACAAAAAAATGGCTGAATTTTTTAATAATTTCGGCTTCCGCATCCGCATCGTGTTGAAGCCATTGACGAGACGATAAAATCTGTCGTGTCTGTTCAAATTGATTGATAAAGTGTCGGCAATTACGGCAAATGAGCAAATGCAAATGCAATTGCAAGCGATCTAATGGGCTCAACTTATGGCCAGCCAATAGATCGGCTTTGTCATTGACATCACGACAGCTAAACACACCAATCTCCTCATGAGAACATGGGCTTTGTCCTGAGTCCGTTTGGTCTTTAAATCGTTACAAAAATTGTCAGTCGTGTTTTTCGACCTTGACCATGACTAATGAAAGAGATTGCCGTACACTCTGACGCGCGCGATGCAGTAAAACACGCTGATTAGCTTCGCTTATGCCCAAAATGGTTGCGACAGCAGGGCCATCTTCCCCCTCAACATCCCTTAATAACAAGACCGCACGCTGATTTTCGGGCAATTTTTCAATGGCTTCATGCACCAGCGCGGCTAACTGGCGATCAGAAACCAATCGCTCAGGCGTCATCTGCTCCCAAGCCTGAACGGGGTTAAGCCAATGCCCATCAGCCGCAAATTTATCTGCATCCATGGGCTGGCCATCTGCCGCACTAAAATCAGCAAAAGGACGCGCACGAGCTTCACGAACAGTCAGAGAACGTAAGCGATTTGCCAAAATGGAATAAATCCATGTCTTAAGCGATGACCGCCCTTCAAATCTGGGCAGCCCCTCAACAACAATGGCCCATGTATCCTGAATTGCCTCTTCGGCTATATTTTTATTGGCTGTGAATGTTTTAGCAAAAGCCAGCATCAGCGAATGATAGTGATGCACCAACTCACAAAAAGCCTGCTCATCCCTAGCACGCAAACGATCGAGTAAATGATCGTCTTGACGTTGAGCCATCACACCACCAAAATAATAAACATCTTCAGCACATGACTGGCAAAAACTATAGCTGCTTACCACATGATAGTCTAATCTATTATTTACAGATCATACTCATCTCTTCGTTCAAGACTATTTTGTATCATAAAAATGTCACATCAATTTGAAAAACAGAGAGGCTCATCCTTAAAAACTCCCTCATAAATCACAGGCCATGCGAGCGTGCTGTTTGCATGATCGGAACATCCAATCCTCATAGAAAATATAATGATCTGGATGATCGGCTGCCCACCTCTTTGATCATCACAGCCTGTGGTAGGATGCACATTCATATTTTAGTTGCCAAGTCATAAGGGTTTTAGACATGAGAGAACATAACAGTTCACTGCAGGATATTCGCATCATCGATATGTCACGCATTCTAGCTGGCCCCTGGGCAACACAAATGCTTGGCGATTTAGGTGCTGAGGTTATTAAAATTGAGCGCCCAGGCACTGGGGATGACACGCGCATGTGGGGACCACCTTATTTGCGCGATGCAAAAGGTGACGACACCGGAGAATCTGCCTTTTTCGTAGCAGCTAATCGAAATAAAAAATCTGTCGCAGTTGATATTGCGACCCCTGAAGGCAGCGACATTGTTCGACAACTCATCAAAAATGCTGATATTTTCGTTGAAAATTTCAAAGTCGGCAGCCTTGCAAAATATGGACTCGATTACAAAAGCTTAGCGGACATAAATCCACGCCTCATCTATTGTTCAATCTCTGGCTTTGGTCAGGATGGACCTTATGCACATCGCGCAGGCTATGACTTTTTACTGCAGGCTATGGGCGGATTAATGAGCATTACCGGCCCCGCGGATGAACATCCACTGGCGGGCCCTCAAAAAGTTGGTGTCGGCATTGTCGATATTCTAACGGGACTCAATGCCACAATCGCTATTCTCGCTGCGTTGCATAAGCGCAAGCAAACAGGTCGCGGCCAACATGTTGAGGCCTCTTTACTTGATAGTGTTGTTGCGTCTCTCGCAAACCAGTCATCCCAGTTTCTACTTACGCAACAAATACCTTGCCGACTGGGCAATGCTCACCCCAATATCGCACCCTATCAGGATTTTCCAGCGCGTGATGGTGTTTTTATTATCGCCGTCGGCAATGACGGGCAATTCACACGCATGTCAGAAGCTATGGGTCATCCCGAATGGGCGCAAGATCCGCGCTTTATAACAAATCGCGCGCGTGTCGAAAACAGACATGCGCTGATTCCCCTGATATCTGATGTCACACGCACATCACCCATTGATTTTTGGATTCAAAAATTGGAAATGAATGGCGTCCCCTGCGGCCCCGTGAATGATATTGCACAAGTCTTCGACGATCCACATGTCATCGCGCGCGGACTGAGATTTGAGATGCCGCATCAATTAGGCGGAACACTTCCTTTAGTCGCAAATCCACTTCGCATGAACGACACACCTCCCACCTATCAGCTTCCACCACCTTTGCTCGGCGAACATACCCACTCCGTTCTATCAGACCTTCTGGGATTGGACGAAGACCAGATTAATTCCCTTAAGACTAAAGGTTGCATAGACGTCAGAGATCCACATTAAATTATCGATTCTTCTCAATGTCAGTTATCTGTTCGCACTCAATGCGCGCAGATGATCGAGCGGATCTTAGGGAATAAGAGGATTAAAAATGACGCTCTGAGCGACATCGGTTGCGACATAGATTGCGACATGGATTTTTTCATGGTTTGGCAGATGCGTATTATGCCAGCAACAGCAAAAGAGAGCGCGGTGAGATCAGAGAGGCAAGACCTCTGAAATTACCCACCGCGCATGAACTGTGGAGGGAGACGCCATGCGTGCAACTATAAGCCCACTCAAATACCTCTTATGAGAGATGAAGATGGATCAGCATCCCCAAGAAGTTCATATGGTGAGACTATGTTGCGCATGATATTCTCTTTTACAATCACACCAAAGCAGGCGCGGGAGGAAAATCAATTGGAATGTGAGTTGTTGAATGCAAATAATTACTCACGGTCTTATCACCAATAATGATAATCACATCCACCAAATTCTCTTTGGTCCATCCGGCTGAAAAGAAGGCCTCAACAAGCATTTGATCAACATGACCGCGGCTTTGAGTTATGCCATGAGTCAAACGTGCAAGTGCATCCAATTTTGCATCAAAACTGGCACGTCCATGACGAATGTCCATAATTTGATCATCGGTAAAGCCACTCATTTTCCCAAGCATGGTGTGAGCCGCCAGACAATACTGGCATTGATTGACTTGACTGACAACAAGGTTGACCACCTCGCGCTCCTTGCCAGAAATACTGCTCTTAGCATTTTGAAATGCAAGATAGTTGCTGAGCGCATTTTCAGAATGTGCAAATGTGGCATATAAATTGGGCACCATGCCCAAGCCTTTTTTTAGATTATCAAAAATTGCTTGATTGCTTGCGCTGACGTCTTCACGTGTTGGTACATTGATCTTCGTCATCATAATCTCCTTTGGCTTAAAAAATCTAAGTAATCTTACTGAGCTGTATAACCACCATCGACCACAATCGATTGACCGGTGATGTAGGGTGATTTGGCTGACGCAATAAATACAATCGTCTGTGCAATTTCTTCTGGCGTTGCAGCGCGTTTAGCAGGAATACTTCCAAGAAATCCTGCCTTGGCACTTTCATCATGCCCCACAAAACGATCCAGCATTTTGGTTGCGACTGGACCAGGCGCGACAGCATTGACACGCACACCAAGAGCGGCACCCTCTAAGGCTGCGCATTTGGTTAAACCCTCAACTGCGAATTTACTTGCGGCATAAACAGAGGCGCCGGCCATGCCGACATGTCCAGCAATTGAGGATAGATTGACAATCGAACCATATCCCTGAGCTAACATGGCACTCATTTCATATTTGAGTGACAATAAGACGCCCAGTACATTTGTTGAAAATGTCGTTTGAAAATTTTCAACTGTTTGGTCCGTGATCGGCCCCAACATGCCTTCAACGCCTGCATTATTGACGGCAATGTCAATTTTTCCGAAACGGGCTAATGTTGTTTCAATCAGGCTCTTTACCTCTTCTTCAATCGAAACATCGGCCTTAATAAATTCGACGTGGCCCCCAAAGCTGCGAAGCTCCGAAACAAGCGCAGATCCAGCGTCATTATGCCGTCCGCTCACGATAAGATTTGCGCCGAGTTTGGCGAAAGCAAATGCTGTCGCCCGACCAATACCCGTTAACGCGCCTGTGATAAGTACTGTCATCTCAGCCATGCCCATCTCCAAATCGATTGAATGATCGATTGAGGAGAGTGTGGCTCATTCCCGAATTTTGATATATATATGTTATGGTGATATAATTTATTCCATATTGGAATTAAAAGGTCATTATGGACAAGCTTTCTGCTATTCAAACTTTCATAAGAGTGGTCGAGTCCGGCAGTTTCACAGCCGTTGCAAACGAACGACACACCACTCAAAGCGCTATCAGCAAGCAAATTGCGGCCCTTGAAGCCGCCTTGAATGCAAAGCTCTTGATACGCACCACACGATCTCTGGCTCTGACTGAAGAAGGCCAGACCTATTTTGACGATGTGCGTCGATTAGTCGCTGAAATAGCTGAAGTGGAGTCAGCGCTGCATATAGGACAAAGCCAACTCAAGGGATGGCTTCGTGTCGCCGCTTCCGTAGGGTTTGGCCGTTTAAAATTAATGCCAGTAGTCAAATCTTTTATGGAAAAACATCCCGATGTAAAAATTGATATGCATTTGAATGATGGTTTTATCGATCTCGTGGAAAATGGGATTGATGTGTCCGTCCGAATTGGTGATTTGCCGAGCAGTGGTTTAATTGCCCGTCGTATTGGGACATCACAGCGTATGTTGCTTGCCCATCAAAGCTATGTGAAGACTATCCGTGAAACCAAAATCTTGCCCGTTGATCCCGAAGATTTGGCAGAGCACAATTGTATTGTCTACACAGGGCTGAGCAACAGCCAGCTATGGACTTTTTCAACTTGCCATTCCTCAGGCCCGCATATGAACAAGCAAAAAAGTGTTCGTATAAAAGGCTCCATTCAATCAAACAGCAGTGAGGTCATTCGTTACGCCGTAACCTCTGGCATGGGAATTGGGTATTCACCAACTTGGTTATTTGAGCCTGAACTTAAAAGTGGCGAGATTATTCGTTTAATGACGCAATGGGAAAGCCCCCAAACTCCCATTCACCTTGTCAGCCCTCCCGAACGAAAACATTCAGCAAAAGTTAAGGCCTTTATGGAGCATGTCGCGACAGAGCTAAATATTATTTAAGTCGCCCATGTCTTCCGAAAGCCCGCTGGACGGCGGACGCCGCACAACAAATGGACGGGGCCAGAGCGGAAGAGTGGAGGGAAGATGCGGAATCGAACCCGAAAGCCCGCTGGGCGGCGGGCGTCGCTTAACAAAGCCGAGGGATCTAGAGCGGAAGAGTGGAGCGGGTGAAGGGAATCGAACCCTCGTATTCAGCTTGGAAGGCTGCTGCTCTACCATTGAGCTACACCCGCATAGGCACGTCTGTACATGATAGCTGATTCATCCACA
>Ga0164296_1004722_pt1 | contig 12248 bp, 9 predicted proteins | sample GEODES057metaG_FD_113533 | JGI IMG/M metagenome (GOLD analysis project Ga0164296, IMG submission 113533) | Dystrophic lake water microbial communities from Trout Bog Lake, Wisconsin, USA - GEODES057 metaG | ecosystem: Environmental > Aquatic > Freshwater > Lake | place: USA: Trout Bog Lake...
AGCGATTACGACCGTGAGAAGCTGCAGGAGCGCCTGGCCAAGCTGGTTGGCGGCGTTGCAGTCATCAAGGTGGGTGCTGCTACCGAAACCGAAATGAAGGAAAAGAAGGCACGCGTGGAAGACGCGATGCACGCAACTCGTGCAGCCGTCGAAGAAGGCATTGTCCCGGGCGGCGGTGTTGCCCTGGTTCGCTGCATCGGCGACGTGGAAGCATTGATTAAGACGCTGGAAGGCGACGAGAAGATCGGTGCCACCATCATTCGCCGCGCAATTGAAGAGCCGCTGCGCCAGATTGTCGGCAATGCCGGCGAAGAGGGTGCTGTGGTTGTCGGCAAGATTCAGGACTCGAAGGACCCGCACTTTGGCTACAACGCGGGCTCTGACAAGTATGAGGACCTGGTGAAGGCCGGCGTCATTGACCCGACCAAGGTGACCCGCACTGCCCTGCAGAACGCGGCTTCCATCGCTGGCCTGATGCTGACCACCGAGGCCATGATCTCCGAAATCCCCGAGAAGAAGGAAGCAGCGGGCGGCGGTCACAACCACGGCGGCGGTATGGACGGCATGTACTAAGCCATCGCAGCCAAAGCAATACAAAAGCCCCGGAGCAATCCGGGGCTTTTTCTTTTTCGGAAGCCTAAGCGTAGTCGTAAACCATCGCGGGAAATATGTTGACGGAGTCAATTCCCTTCTGCGCGGCGCGGAGGTGGATGTGGAGTACTCTTGCGACAGTATGCCCAATTTCAGCGGGCAGGATTTTTATTCTTCAAATTAAAGTTTTGAGGGACACGGCATGTTGAGATGCGAAATGCGTGGGCATATCGGAATTTGGAACATAGTTGCCGCTGCAATACTACTGTGCAGCGCAACGCTGGGTGTTGCCGCTGAACTGCCGGATGCGCCGACGCCGAATCTGCAGCCGTATGCGTCGCCGCAACAGTTCTCGCAGCCGACTGAAGGCCCCGGCCCCTCCTACACGCTGCCGCCGGAGGTCCCGCCGCTGAATTTTGGCCGCTTCCTCGGCAACTATGTGAGCAGCGCGTTTTCATTCCGCAACCTGGTGGACATGACGCTGGTGGCCGGCATCCCGAACATTCCCTCGACGCCGGCGTTGCCGCAGGCCCCGGTTGGCGGCTTCAACGCAACCAACTGCGCCATCACGCTGCCGGCGAATCAAAACGCGTGCACGGTTTATTACAACTCGATGGACACCTACAAAACGCAGATCACCGCGTGGCAGGACACGAGCGAAAATAATTTGCGCTATGTGGGACGGCGCGCGGCAGTAGGCGTTGCGGCCAGCGAGTCGCGTTATCTGCTGGGCAACTTGATTCTGCCGCTGGCATTGCGCGAGGACCCGCGTTACCGGCCTGCCAGTTTCAAAGATGGCTTCGCGGAGCGGATGCTGCATGCGGTGGATTCCGTGGCCATCACCAAAACATGGGGTGGGCGCACGACGGTGAATTTTGCCAAACTGGGATCGACGGCGGCGGCGGCGTATCTGGCGGGAAGTTTTCTGCCGAATGAAGCGCGTGCGCCAGAGTTGAAGAAAACAGAGTTCATGATGAAGTACGGGCTCTACAGTTTGGCCGGAGACGCCGCAACGAATGTAGCGCGCGAACTGATTCGAACTGCGGTACGCAAGGACCTGGAAAATTTCCGCAGCCAGGGCGAGAGCACGGAAATCCACTATTACCCGCTAACGATGTCCGGCAAGTTCGCCAGTTGGCTGCAGTACACCTACAGCCCGCGGCATCTGGTGGAAGGCGCGTTGATGAGCGGGTTGCCGCAAATCAACAGCATCCCGCAGTATCCCACGGAGCCGACGATTACCACCACATCGCAGGCGATTGCCTATGCGAACCAGGTGGCCGCATACTCAACGCAAGTGCAGCAGTGGCGCGACGGGCTGGAAGAAAATGTCCGCTACCACATGAATCGCGCACTGGGCGGCGTGGCGGAAAGCGAAACCGAAGGTGCGTTGAAGTATTTCTTTTTGCCAGCGATGTTCAACATGGAAGGCCGCTACATCCGCGAGAGCGGCTCCGGCCCGTTTGGGTTGCGGCTGGCGCATCCGTTTGTGAGCCTGATTGTGACGCGCATGAATTCCGGTCGGCACATGGTTAATATCCCCGAACTGGGCGGCACGGCGGGCGCGGCGTATATCGCGCAGGAAATTATTTATCCCGACATGAACCTGGACCGGCTAAGCCGCAGCACTGTGGCCTACAAGACGATGGAATTCAACCTTGCGGGCGATGTGCTGATGAATATGATTCGCGAATTTGTTCCGCGCAGAGCGTTCTAAACTTTTTTCGCGGCGCGCTTCTTCGGCGTAATTTTATCTTTCAGGATTTGTGTCTGCTCGGCCAGCACTACGTCCTGGGCCTTCAGCATGTTGTCCTGCACCAGCATGCCTTTGATGATTTCTTCCTGCTGCTTCAGCATGGCAATCACCTGACTATAGGTTTGCTTCTGCTCCTCATAGGACTTGGCAAGTTTTTCATGGTCGAGTTTCGCACGCACTTCTGCGTCCCTGCCCAGCAGGTTGGTGCCGACTAAGATCAGCGGCATCGACCATAGCTGAATCCAATTGGACCAATAGAGAAACGCTGCTTCCTGCGGTTGAAAAATTCTGAAGACCGGTAGGATGCCATAAATCATGAAGGCATAGCAGATCCACATGGTTCCAAATCCGCGAGTGAGCCACACGGCAATCGAGTCGTTGATCTTTTTGATCGCTAGCAACATGGTGCATTCTCCTCTTGCCGTAAAAAATATTTCGGGTGCGCTCCACATCTTGAACTGCAATGTGGAGTCGCACCCTGATAGTACGTTGAATCGCTTGTGCAGGTTGTTATTCCGCGCCCAGCCTGAGTTTCAGCCCCGCAGTGAAGTTAAACGGCAGCGCCGGATAGCCGATGGGCCCGATGTGCTGCTCACTCAGCAGATTGTCCGCCTGCCCGAAGAGCTGCAGATGCTTGTGAAAATTCCAAGTCAGGTCTGCGTCCAATTTTTGATAGGCGAAGTCGAGGTTCTTGTTCGGCAGCAGTAATGTGTTGCCGCCGTTCAGGTCGGCGAAGCCGAGGAAGGTGGAGTCGTCACTGCGGCTGGCGAATGCGCCTTTGACGGAGGCAGCCCAGCGTTTGCGCGTGTAGTTCACCACAACGAATCCCATGTCCGGCGGACGACGAAACGGGCGCGCGCCAATCAGCGGCGAGGAGGCGCCGATTTCTATGCCGGGGATGTAGGGGTTCTCGCTGCAGGTGGGGCAGGTGGCATCGCTGGAAAATGAATGTTGCACGGTGGCGGCCATGTGGGTGTATCCGGCGTGCAGATACCAGCGATGGCTGGCGTGCCACTCGCCTTCGAGTTCAATTCCCTGCGCGCGATAGTCGAGCGTGTTGGCTTCGGCACCGCCGTTGGTATTTTCCAGCGCGACGATGTCGGAGTTCGGCACAGTAGGAAATAGATTGGCGACCTGATAGGCGGAGATGAATTCAATCTGGTTGCCGAATTCATTGTGGAAGTAGCTGGCCTTCAGCAACACACGCTCATCCAGCAGGCTTTGTTCAATGCCGCCGTCGTAGCTGCGAGAAGTTTCTGCGCCGATGGGCGTGACGCCAATCTGTGCGGCCTGCGGTTGTGTCAAACCATTCTGCAGAAGAAATGCATCGAGCGAAAAGAATTCATTGTCGACTGAAGGCTCCTGCACGCCTTTGGAAAAATTCGCGCGTAGTTTGGTGCCTTGAATCACACCAGCTCCCGGCTTCACGGGATACCATGCGATGCCGAGTCGCGGTTCCGCCTGCGTTCCGTAGAGATGGTTTTTCTCCACGCCGCCGCCGAAGGAATAAAAGACGCGGTTCTTGATATCGCCATTCAATGCAGCATCAATGTCATAATTGCGGCGGTCGGTTGTCTCATATTCGTAATACTGGGGATAGTTGAATACGCCGCGCTCATCTTCTGCACGAAAGACCAGCAGGCCGGTGAGGTGATGCGTGATGTTGTACGTGGACTGCGCCTGGCCCAGATCGCGGTCGCCCACCGTGTTGTACGGATTCGGATACGTTGTGCCGCCGTAGTTGAGCACTGCCTGGCCGCTGCTGGCGTAACCATTGGCTCCGCGAATGCCGATGTTCTTGCCGTAGTAGTTCGTGCTGGTGAATCCGAATTGCGTGACAGTAATGGGGATGCCGGCGGCGTACCACTGATTGACTTCATCGCGACGGCGTGTGGCGGCGTAACGGAAAATGTTGTGCCACTTGTAATTCGTCTGGTAGTCCACCGAGTTGCTGAAGAATAAATTCTGGTCGCTCTGCTTCACGTCGTTGGGGATGGCGTAGAAATCCAACGCGCCCGGCAGACCGTTGGCCGAGACGTTGTAATGCACGGTGCTGCGCAACGCGAGATTGCCCTTCAACTGATAACCAATGTTGCCGGCCAGAGTGGCAATGTGGAACTCATCCATCGGCAGCGCGTTGGAAGAATCCTCACGCGATGCGGCGATGAAGTAATCGGTCTTTTGCAGAGCGCCGCTGATATTGGCGTCATTGCGCCAGGTGTGAAAGTTGCCGGCCTCGCCGCTGTAGTTGAAGATGGGCCGCGGGGTCAGACCTTTCGGCGTACTGAAACTGATGACGCCGGCTGCTGCATCGGAGCCATACAGAACGCTGTCGGCGCCGCGATACTCTTCAAACTGCGAAATGCCTGTGGTGGAAATGGGGCCGAAATCAAAAACGCCGCCGATGTCTTCCGCCGGCACGCCATCCATCAGCACCATGTTTGCGGGTGAGTTGCCGCCACGGATGAAGAGCGATGTGACGCCGCCATGCTGGCCTGTCTGCACCACGTCGAGGCCCGGCACCAGGCGGAGTTCATCCACCATGTCCATGCGAGTGGCGAAATCTTCCGCTGGAACAACACTGGCTGCCGAACTGATTTGCGCATCCGGAACCGGCGTGCCTGTGGCCGTGACCACAATCTGCTGCTGGGCAACGGCGGGCAGCAACGCGATATCGCGGTCAACTATATCGAGCGAGTTGGAGTAAAAATCGCCGCCGAATGTGGCGCGGAAACTGGCAGCGACCACCAGCAACGCGAATCGTCCCTGCGCGGCGCTGCGAAGTTCGTAACGGCCATCGGGACCTGTGACGGTAAAGGTGACGACCTTGCTGCCCTGCATCAACTCCACACGCGCATTGGTAACGGCGGCGCCGAGCGAGTCAGTGACTTTACCGCGCACAACAACGGCATGAAGTTGCGCAAAGGAGAGGAGAATAATTGTGAAGGCGAGCACAGTGCGGAGATTGACTCTCCAGGAATGTGCAGGAAGCAGTGCGTGCGTTGGCACGGCGGCACGGACAGAAAACATATTGGCTCCTTCGTCCCCCTCGGGACGGGATTCTGTGGAGCAACGGACCGGTCTCCTGACTTACGCGCTGGCCACGGCGTGGAGTCTATGGTCTACGGCGGAAACACCTTCCCGAAGCATTTCGCTCCAGTGGTGCATGGCAAACCTTCCACCGTTGGGCAACTGCCTATGCAGGCGGTCGCCGAACGCGATTACAGTTGCGGGGCAGTGGCGGATTCTCACCGCGCTTCCCGAACATCTGTTGCGCTACGGGAAATTGTTGACGACCTGAAAATTTCAGGCCGCAGAGTTCCACCTCATCCAGTGGATACAAGTTTTATATTCGAGCGCCGATTGGAAGTCAAAAGCCGTCTGTGAATTATTAATTTTACCGACCAAGGCTGCGGGAGATTGTTCAGGAACGGCATCGCTGCTAGGCTTTCCGCATGATACTTCTTATGTTGCTGGTCGGTCTTATAGCAGGCGCTCTCTCCGGTGTGATTGGCATCGGCGGCGGCGTGTTGATTGTGCCCGCACTCGTCTACATTGCACGCATGGGCCAGTTGCGGGCCCAGGGTACTTCACTCGGTGTGATGCTGGCGCCGGTGGGTCTGCTGGCGTTTCTGGAGTATTACCGCGCCGGAAATGTGGATGTAAAAGTCTGCCTGATGCTGTGCGTCGGCTTTTTGATTGGCGGATATTTCGGCGGCTCCTGGGCGCAGCACATACCGGAAGCGTTGCTGCGCAAGACCTTTGCATGCGTGATGGTGGTTGCCGCAGTAAAAATGTTTATCTCGAAATAAAACTACGGAATCAGCAGCAGCTTGCCGGTGGTAACCCGCGACTCCAAATCAAGATGCGCCTGACGCGCTTCCGCCAGCGGATACACATGCTCGATGCGTAGCTTGAGTGTGCCATCGGCCACCCAGTGCAGAATTTCCGAGGCGCGTGATTCGAGCTCCTCGCGAGTGCGCGTGTAGCTGGCCAGCGTGGGCCGCGTGATGTAGAGCGAGCCGAGCGCGGATAGCTGAATCAAATCAAACGGCGGCACGGCGCCGCTGGACCCTCCGAAGAGCACCATCATGCCGCGCGGCATCAGGCACTTTAGCGAAGCCTCAAACGTCGTTTTACCGACAGAGTCATAGACCACATTCACGCCTTCATTGAGCGTGATGCGTTTTGTCTCGGCGAGAAAATCCTCCTGAGTGTAGAGAATGATTTCGTCGGCGCCGGCAGCGCGGGCCAACTCCGCTTTGGCAGGAGTGGAAACGGTGGTGATAACACGCGCGCCGGTGAGCTTGGCAATTTGAATCAGCAACAAACCGACGCCGCCGGCACCTGCGTGGATGAGTGCAGTATCGCCTGGCTGCAGCGGGTAGGTGGACTTGGCGAGATAGTGCGCCGTCATTCCCTGCAGCATGGCGGCGGCGGCCTGCTGAAAAGTGATGCCTGCGGGGATGCGAATCAAATTGGCAGTGGGCACGACGGCATACTCGGCGTAAGAGCCCTGCGAGCCGCACCAGGCCACGGCATCGCCGGGGGCAAACTCGGTGATGTCGTCGGCAACGGACTCCACAACGCCAGCGCCTTCCTGACCGAGAGTGAAGGGCAACGGCGTTTTATAACGGCCTTCGCGGAAATACACATCGATGAAGTTGACACCGGATGCGTGGACACGCACCAGCGCCTGACCGGCGGCGGGCTGCGGCACGGGCACGCTGTGCAGCGCGAGCACATGTGCCGTGCCGGTTTCTGTAACGCGGATGGCTTTCATGGTGGGTTGGCTCATGCGAATGATGCTACCGCAAATTTACAAATCTGAGATAACTCGGTCTTCATTGGAACGCGAACGCACCAGACGGTCCACCGTGTACGGCGCGCGCAGCGTGGGCGCGTGGTAGTGGCGAACCTGCAACTCGCCCAGCAGACCGATGCCGATCATCTGCATGCCACCCAGCAGCAGCACTGCGCCGATGACGAACATGGGGCTGTGCAACGCCATGATGTGCTGGTGGGTCATCACCTTCAAGGCAAGCAGCCAGCCGGCAATGCCGGTGCCGCCCAGGATGCCGAGCAAGCCAAGCGTGCCGAAGAAATGCAGCGGCCGCGACATATAGCGCAACAGAAAGCGAATGGTGATGAGGTCAAAGAAAACGCGCAGCGTGCGGCCCATGCCGTAATGGCTGTGGCCATGCAGGCGGTTGGTGTTGTTGATGGGAATTTCGCAGATGCTGGCGCCGTACCACGATGCCAGCGCAGGAATGAAGCGATGCATCTCGCCGTAGAGCGGGATGTTCTGGATGACTTCACGGCGATAGGCCTTGAAGGTGGTACCGAAGTCATGAATGTCCACGCCGCTGAGCCGCGCCATCAGCCAGTTGGCGATGTGCGACGGCAGCCGACGCAGCAGAAAACTGTCGACGCGATTTTCACGCCAGCCGCTGACGACGTCATAACCTTCTTCCAGCTTGGCCAGAAATGCGGGGATGTCATTCGGGTCGTGCTGCAAATCGCCATCCATGGCCAGGATGCAATCTCCCTGTGAGTGATCGAAACCGGCGGCCAATGCGGAGGTTTGCCCGAAGTTGCGGCGCAGCTTGACCAGCAAAACGCGGCTATCCACTGCGGCAATCTCTTCCAACATGCGGCAGGTGCGGTCGCGGGAACCGTCATCCACAAACACCAGCTCAAAACTTTCGCCCACATGCTCCATCACGGCCTTCAGCCGGTCGTAGAGTGCCGTGACGTTCTCTTCTTCATCATGAAACGGAACGACGATGGAATATTTTGGCATGGTAGTTTCCCTGCTGCTCCGGGTAACAGTGTGATTCAGGCCTCGGGGAAAACTCTTCTCGGCAACCAAGTTTGATGCCGTTCCGAGCAGGCGTGTCGCCCGCCCTCTGACGTATCTACTATGTTAACCGAAAAACTCGTCTTCTCGATGGACATTAGAGTGCGCAGCCGTGAAGATTAAATCGTATGTTCCCCAAGCAGCCCTATGTCGAGGTGCCGTACGTGCCTGAAGAGGCACCGTCCGAGCTGCGCAAGCGGCGCCTGGTCTGGTACAAGCGGCCCATGGTGATTCCGGTCCTGATGATTGTGGTCATCGCCGGCGCGGCCTACTTCGCGTATGAGATGTTTCGCGGCGCGCATCCTGACGACGGCTACACCGTTCCGATGGCGGAGAATGAAGGCCAGAGTCCAGCGACTGCTCCCAAAGCCACTGCGACGGCCGTTACGCCAACCATCGCCAGCACCTCCGGCTCCGGTGGAACTGATTCGCAAATTACCAAGCCCACGTCTTCCATCCCAACGGTTGAAGCTTCCACCGCAACAACGCCGGCAGCACCGGCTCCTGCCACCGATGCACCTGCCGGAGACAGCCGCCCGCCGCAGCCGCCCGATGGCAAGGCCTACGCCGGCACCGGACACTTGGAACTCTATCGCCAGGGCAACATCACCTACCAATACAACACGGAGACGGGCGACACCTGCGTGATGTACGCCTCGCTGCGTGAATGGCAGAACCCGCTGGTGGTTCGCCACAGCTGCCGATAACGCAACGCGCTGCAATATCACGCTCTGCAAATTTCTTTTTGCTATCCCCTCGATAATCTGCAGTTGTATATTGGCTAGTCAGAAGACGCGGCAGATTTTTTCGCTGCGTTCTTCCGTCCCATCGCTCTAGAACAATTCCAGGTACTGGGCACAGTCTGCATATGCAGGCGCGCCAACAAAGGTTCATAGGACGGCACATGCATCTTCCTCTCGCTCTGTTTCTGTTTGCAGGCACGCGGCTTGCGTATCTTTCCGGCGTGGACCTGCTGATTCTCGGCCTCTATTTCGCCATGGTCATCTTTATCGGCTTCTACAACAAAGACTCCGCCAACACGAGCGAGGAGTTCTTTCTTGCCGGACGCGAAATGACGGCGTGGATTGCCGGGCTGAGTTTTGTTTCCGCCAATCTCGGATCGCTGGAGTTGATGGGCTGGGCCGGTGCGGCCTACCAGTACGGCATTCTGGCCACGCACTGGTATTGGATTGGCGCCATCCCCGCCATGCTGTTTCTCGGCATCGTGATGATGCCCTTCTATTACATTTCAAAAACACACTCGGTACCCGGCTACCTGCAGTTGCGTTATGGCGAAGGCGCACGCGGCGTCTCTGCCGTCAGCTTCGCATTCATGACGGTGCTGATGTCCGGCGTGAACATGTACTCCATGGCCAAGGTGATGCAGATTGTTCTTGGATGGGACATCAACTTCAGCATTTGGGTGGGCGCGTTCACCGTGGGCCTGTATGTGGTGCTCGGCGGTTTGCGTTCGGCCATCATCAATGAAGTGCTGCAGTTCGTGCTCATCTGGGCAGGCTCTGCGTTGATACCGATTCTCGGCCTGATTGAAGCCGGCAGCTGGCATAACCTGAAGGCACAAATTGTCTCCAATCTCGGCAAAGGTTACATCCATCTGTGGAGCACCACCGGCAGCGTGACCGACAACCCAATGGGCGTCCATTGGATTGGGTTGGTCTTCGGCCTCGGATTCCTCATCAGCTTCGGCTACTGGACCACCGACTTCCTCGTGGTGCAGCGAGTGCTCTCTGCCAACAGTCTGCGTTCGGCCAAGATGGCTCCCATCATCGGCGCGGCCTTCAAAATGTTTGTGCCGCTCATTGTGATTCTTCCCGGTCTGCTGGGCCTGGTGGTGTTGAAAAATTCCGACGGCAGCCTGATGCATCTTGTCGGCGAAGATGTTGCCAAAGCTGGCCAGCATACTTACAACGAAGTGCTGCCGCTGATGATGACTCGCTACCTCGGGCCGGGCCTGCTCGGCCTTGGCATCACCGCGCTGGTTGCCGGATTCATGTCCGGCATGGCGGGCAACGTCAGCGCCTTCTCCACCGTGTGGACGCATGACATCTACGGCGCGTACATCAACAAAAAAGCCAGCGACTCGCACTACGTTGCCATGGGCCGCTGGTGCACCGTTGTCGGCATGATTGTCTCCATTGGCACAGCGTATCTGGTGGCCACAGCCGCCAGCATCATGGACTACGTGCAGGCGCTCTTCAGCTTCTTCATCGCGCCACTCTTCGGCACCGTCATCCTCGGCATGCTGTGGAAGCGCGCCACGAAACAAGGCGGCTTCTGGGGATTGCTTGCGGGTACCGTTTCCTCCATCAGCCTTTGGGCGTGGGTGAAGGTGAACCCGATGAACATCCGCTTCATGATTCTGCAGCCCAGCGCCACGCCACAGATTATCGGCAAGGTGCAGGCAATGTCGGAAAACATCTACCGCGCCATGTGGTCGTGGAGCATCTGCGTCATCGTGACGGTTGTCGTCAGCCTGATGACCGCCCCCAAGCCGGTGGAGGAACTCGACGGCCTGGTATACGGTGCCACCAAGTTGCCCAGCGAAGGTCATCTGCCGTTCTATCAGCGGCCGATTTTCTGGGCAGCGCTGGTGGCCATCGGCCTGGTGATTCTCAACATAATTTTCTGGTAGCGCACGGCGCACCCAACCAACGCGAAGGTGATATTCATGGCGAAATCGAAATCAATCTCCATCTGGTTTTTTGTCGGCGTACTCACGCTGGCCTATGGGCTGGTGCTGTTCGTCACCGGCCTCTGGGAATTTCCGCACCCTCTGAACCCGAATGTTGTGCATCTATCGCAGTACCACTCCACCTTCTGGTGGGGCCTGTTGATGACGGCCTTCGGCGCCTTCTACACGCTGCGATTCCGCCCCGGCAAGGCGTAGATTTCTATATGGCGAATAGGCGTGAACGAATTGGCGTAATCTGTTGGGGGATTGCTGGGATAATCTTTCTGCTGGAGACATTGTTCGGCTGCTTTGCTTTACTCGGTATCGGATTCGACACTATAAAAGATGTTTTGCTTGTTTTTTCTCTAACGCTGTCGCTCCCTATCTTTCTTATTTCTTTTCGCAATAAAACCATCACCCTTTTTGCACTCTGGATTTTCTTCTTTGCTCAATGGCTTGATAGATGCTTACTGATTGGCCCGCCTGAATTCTTCAATCCGGTCGGAGACCACTACGACCAAGCGCTATTAGTTGGTATCATTCTCTTCACAATCGCGCATGTCCTTGTTCGTAAAAGTTTTTTAGAGGTGTCCTGACTATGAACTTCGCGCAACAGTCGAACTGTTGCATAATCCTTTCTCTAACTAGCAGGAGCAGCATTTCATGAGTAAAAAAATGACCTTCGGTGTTATCGTCGGTAACCGCGGATTTTTTCCCGACCATCTGGCCAAGACCGGCCGCGAAGAAATGATCGCTGCGCTGAAATTGGCCGGCATCACCCCGGTTGTTCTCGGCGAGAATGACACCAAGTACGGCGCGGTGGAAACCTACTCCGACGCGAAGAAGTGCGCGGAACTTTTCAAAAAACACGCAGCAGAAATTGACGGCGTGATTGTGACGCTGCCGAACTTTGGCGATGAACGCGCCGTAGCAGATACACTGCGTCTGGCCGATTTGCGTGTGCCGGTGCTCATCCAGGCCACGCCCGACAACGCCGGTAAGATGACCATCGCGCACCGCCGCGATAGCTTCTGCGGCAAAATGTCGGTCTGCAACAACCTGCAGCAGTATCGGATTCCCTACTCGCTGACGCGGCTGCATACTGAAGCGCCGGACTCCGCCGAATTCAAAGCCGACCTGGAATGGTTTGCCGCCATCTGCCGCATCGTCGGTGGATTGAAGAACCTTCGCATCGGCGCGATTGGCGCGCGCCCCACTGCCTTCAACACCGTGCGCTATTCGGAAAAGCTGCTCGAGGGTTCGGGTATCACCGTGGAAACGCTCGACCTCTCAGAAGTGATGGGCCGCATCACGCGCCTGAAAGATGCTGACGATGCCGTGCAGCAAAA
>Ga0164296_1004724_pt1 | contig 12242 bp, 10 predicted proteins | sample GEODES057metaG_FD_113533 | JGI IMG/M metagenome (GOLD analysis project Ga0164296, IMG submission 113533) | Dystrophic lake water microbial communities from Trout Bog Lake, Wisconsin, USA - GEODES057 metaG | ecosystem: Environmental > Aquatic > Freshwater > Lake | place: USA: Trout Bog Lake...
ATCATGTCATCGCTCAGGGCCTGGACGGCCGTGATGATCTCACCCTGCAGGAACAAGAAACGCATGATGTCAGCCGCGCTGCGGTTCAGCTTCGGACCGAGGTCCTTGGCGGTCGAACCGCGCTCGATAATGATCTCGCCCTCGGGCACTGGCGCCGAACTCGGCTGCCACGTGGTCATCTGGGTCGGCTCGAGCTCTTCGACGTTGCGACGGCGACGACGCGTCGTCTTGCGCTGCGAACCACGCGGTCCACCACCGCCACGGGGCGGGGCGCCGCGACCCGGAGCACCGGCACCGCCACCAGCGGCGGGGGCACCCGGACGAGCGGGGTAGCTAGCGCCACCGGGACGTGGGGCACCAGTAGTCGGACGTGGTCCACCGGGACGAGCACCGGGACCGGGACGGGCACCGGGGCCGCCAGGACGGGCGCCGGGGCCAGCGGGAGCACCGGGGCCGCCAGGACGGCGCATACCCGGGGGTGGTGGAATCGGACGGCCACTTGGGCTCATCGGACGTGGGGGTGGCGGAATTGGGCGGCCGGTGGCGCTCATCGGCGGGGCCGGACGAGGCGCTGGGGCCTCGCCTTCTCCAGCGGGACGCTGCGTGGGGCGGATGGTCGTGGGACCATCGGGCGACGCGGTACGCGGGGCTGCGGTCGGCTTCGGCGGCGTTACGGTGCGGGTGCGTACCGTCTTGGCTTCGGTCGGTGCTTCGGCGGCCGGCGCCGGCGCGGCAGGGGCTGGAGCGGGAGCTTCAGCCACGGGGGCCGGGGCAGCTACTTCCGGCGCGGGTGCCGGGGCGGCTTCCTCGGCGGGCTTGGCCTTACCCTTGCCCTTGGCCTTCGAGGGCTCCTCGGGCTGTACTTCACGACGGAGACCATCGGCGTCGGCACGACGACGAATACGGTCAGCCTGGGCGTCCTCAATCGAGGCAGAGGGGCTCGATGCACCAATGCCTAACTTCTGAGCCAGCTCGAGCAACTCCTTGCTCGTTAGCCCGAGCTCCTTTGAGAGCTCGTGTACCCGGATCTTCTTCTGCGCCAAAACGTTCCCTAACCTCAGTGCCCGCGATGGCAGGCACAGTTCCTTATTCTTTCACAACTACGGCTGATTTAACACCCTGGGCGAACTTCTCCCACGCTGCTTCAGCCGCTTCATCAAACCGTGTTCGCAGTGCCTTTTGCGCGTGGTGGAGAGCGAGTCGCTCACCACATCGCGTCTCGGTGCACCACCACAGACCACGACCACTCCCCCGACCGACATACCACTGTCCGTCGGGCGAGCGTCCCGCGCGGGTCAGCTCGACGTCAGAGCGACGTTGGCGACAGACCACGCAGGTGCGTTCCGGGCTTATGCTTCGTCCTCCACGACCTCTTCGACCACCACGATTTCCTCGTGGTCGCCGGCGGCGTCGGTGATCGTGATGTCTTCGACGACGGCAACCACGTCACCGTTTTCGTCGGTCACGACCGAGACGGCCTCGTCGATAACTTCGTCGCCATCGGTCCAGACTTCTTCGACGACCTCGTCATCACCCTCGTTCTCCGAGCGGATGTCGATGCGCCAACCGGTGAGGCGGGCGGCCAAGCGGGCGTTCTGGCCTTCCTTACCGATGGCCAAGGAGAGCTGCTGGTCGTGCACGATAACGGTCGCGACGCCCTCTTCCTCGTTCAGCTGCACCTCGCGCACACGAGCCGGGGCCAGGGCGGCCTGGATGAACTCGATCGGGTCGTCGCTGTAGGGCACGACGTCAATGCGCTCACTCTTGAGCTCGTTGGTGATGTTGCGCACGCGCGAGCCGCGGGTACCGACGCAGGCGCCAACCGGGTCGACCATCTGGTCGTTCGAGGCGACGGCAATCTTGGAGCGGTGACCGGGTTCACGGGCGAGGGCCTTGATTTCGACGATGCCGCTGGCGATTTCCGGTACTTCGATTTCGAACAACTTGGCGACCAGCGCCGGGTGGGTGCGGCTCACGACGATCTGAGGACCCTTGTTGGTCTTACGCACTTCGACGATGTAGACCTTGACGCGAGCGCCGTGCTCATAACGCTCAAAGGCAATCTGCTCGCCCTGGGGCAGCAGCGCCTCGACGCGACCGAGGTCGAGCAGGGTGTAGCGGTTGTCGTTCTGCTGAACCGTACCCGAGACGATGTCACCTTCACGGTTAGCGAACTCTTCGTACATCTGGCGACGCTGGATGTCACGAATGAGCTGCATCAAGACCTGCTTGGCCGTCTGGGCGGCGATGCGACCGAAGTCGTCCGGCGTGGCGTCCCACTCGCGCGTGACGTTGCCGTCGAGGTCGAGCTCGAGGCCCCACACCTTGATTTCGCCCGTTTCGGGGTTGATCTCGACTTCGGCGTCCTCGGCCGAGTCGGGACGACGCTTGTAGGCCGCCAACAGGGCGTTGGCCAAGGCGACGAGGAGCTCGCCCTCGTCAATGTTCTGGTCACGGGCAATCTGGCCCAGGGCCTCCAGGAATTCGAAATTTGCCATGGTGGTTAGCCTTTCTTTTTCGGAGTAGATGCGGGTTTTTTGGCGGCCGGCTTGCCACGCGACGGCGACGGTTTAGCCTCGCCGCCCCAGACGAAGACCGTGCGGGCACGTTCAACCTGGTCAAGAGCAATTTCCACCGTGCCGGCGTCGGCATCCTCGATGGTGATCGTCTTGTCGGTCACGGCCAGAATGATGCCCTCGAGGCGGCGAGTGGACTCCCCCGTGCGCAGTTCGCGCAGGGTAACGAGCGTGCCGATGGCCGAGCGGAAGTGGTCAGCCGTGCGAAGTTTGCGTTCGAGGCCGGGACTCGAGACGTCGAGCGTAAAGTGGCCAGGAATGGGGTCGTTCAGGTCGAGCCACTCACCAATGGTCCTATTTGCCTTGGTCAGGGCATCTAAATCAACGCCGCCGGGGGCGTTAACAACCACGCTCAACGTGCCCTTGGCCAGTTCGAGGTCGTACAGTTCAAGGTTCAGCGAGGATAGAAGTGTGCGCAATGGTGTCTCGAGGTCCATAGCTACCACTCCTTTCTCTGCGTCGCTTCTGTCTGGACAATGAGAAAGCGCGGGCCCGAGGCCCGCGCTTAAACGAGTCCAAACGTCCAGAAGCGGACTGTCGGCTTCCATTGTAGCAGTCGGGGGCCTGTGCGACAACCAGTTGTCGCGACAACTACTGCCCCAGCGACCGCCTCTCGTTACCTAGTAGGACTTAGCAATAATGCAGGTCAGGCCCTCTTCGAGGTCGTGATCGGGAATCGAACCGTCGGCCCGCTGCAGGCAGCGAACGGTGAGCGCTTCGCCCTTGAGCTGCTTTTCTACCTCCGGGGTCACGAGTGACCAGGGCAAGCGGGAAAAGCCGGTCTGACTAGCGGCAATGGCCTCCTCCACCGTCGTGACCGTGACGGTGCGCTCGTCGCGCAGGGCCGTCGCGGCGGCCAAGAGGTCGGCCTGGATCTGCTCGAGCAGGGTCGCGGCCGTTGCGGCCGCCTCACCCACCGCCACTGGGATCTTCTCGCCCGTGTCACGACGAACCAGGGTCACGATGCCCTCGGCGAGGTCACGAGGGCCAATTTCGATGCGCAGTGGCACACCCTTGAGCTCCCAGTCAGTGACGCGGCGACCGAAGGAGCCGCGACCGCGGTCTAAGGTCACGCGCACGTCGGCCGCGTCGAGGGCCTCTCGCACGCTCGCGCAGGCGGCGTCGACGGCCTCATCCCCGTCACGCACCGGCAAAATCACCACTTGGGTCGGCGCCAGGCGCGGCGGGACGACGAGACCGTTGTCGTCACCGTGGGCCATGATCAGGCCGCCGACCATGCGGGTCGACGATCCCCACGAGGTGGTGAAGCAGTGGGCGGAGGCGCCGCCGTCACTCTGGAAGACAATGTCGAAGGCCTTGGCGAAGTTCTGGCCCAGCTCGTGACTGGTGGCCATCTGCAGCGCCTTGCCGTCCTTCATCATGCCCTCACAGGTCATGGTGTTGGTCGCGCCGGCGAAGCGCTCAGAGGGCGGCTTGATACCAAGGAACGTCGGAATAGCCACCACGGAGGTCAGGAAGTCGTTGTAGACCTCGAGGTGAATCTTGCGGGCGTAGGCCGCGGCGTCCTCGGCCGTGGCGTGGGCCGTATGGCCCTCCTGCCAAAGAAACTCCGAGGAGCGCAGGAAGAGACGGGGGCGCAGTTCCCAGCGAACGACGTTGGCCCACTGGTTAAGTAGCAAGGGCAGGTCGCGGTGACTCTGGATCCACTTGGCCATGTACTCACCAATAACGGTCTCCGAAGTCGGACGCACCACGACGGGTTCGGCCAGCTCTTCCCCACCGGCCACCGTGACGACGGCCAGTTCGGGGCTGAAACCCTCGACGTGCTCGGCCTCCTTAGCCAGGTAGCTCTGGGGAATAAAGAGCGGGAAGTAGGCGTTCTGGGCCCCGGCGCGCTTGATGCGACGGTCGACTTCGGCGACCATGCGCTCCCAAATGGCGTAGCCGTAGGGGCGAATCACCATGGTGCCGCGGACCGGGCCGTTGTCGGCCATCTCGGCCTTGGCCACGATGTCCTGGTACCACTTCGGGAAGTCTTCGGCCTGGGGGGTTAACACATTGGGGTTCGCCACGATGCTCCTTTAGAACTCGTGAAAGGCTACTAGCCCCTTACGCCCCACGACGACGGATGTTCTCAATCTTCAAGGCCGCATTGTTGGCGTCGGCGCCCTTCGCGTCGAGCAGCGCCGCCCGGTCGGCGGCCGCTTCGGCCTCGGCCGAGGCATCACGGGCCGCGAGTCGAGCTTCCACACCCTGCTCGGCAATCTTCTTGGCCTCTTCGACGAGGGCCTCGACCATTTCGTCTTCGGGCACGACGCGGACAATCTGCCCCTGGATGAACAGGTGACCGCGCTTCTTGCCGGCCGCGATACCGAGGTCCGCGTGGCGCGCTTCGCCGGGACCATTCACCACGCAGCCCATGACGGCCACCTGAATCGGAATCTGCAGCTCTGAGAGGGCGGCCTGGGCGGCCGTGGCGACGGCGATGACGTCGACTTCGGCCCGACCACAACTCGGGCAGGCGATCAGGTCGAGTCCCCGGCGCTCGCGTAGGCCGAGGACCTCGAGCAGCTGGCGACCGGCGCGGGCCTCCTCGACGGGATCGGCGGTGAGTGAGTAGCGCAGGGTGTCACCGATACCTTCAGCCAACAGGGTGCCAATGCCGGCGGTCCCCTTCAAGAGGCCGCCCGGTAGCGGACCAGCCTCGGTGACCCCGAGGTGCAGCGGGTAGTCGAAGGTTTCCGACGCCAAACGGTAGGCCGCGATCATCGTCGCGACCGAGGAGGCCTTCACCGAGATCTTGACGTCATCGAAACCGACCTCTTGAAAGTACGCGAGCTCCAACCGGGCCGACTCGACGAGGGCTTCGGGTGTCGCGCCGCCGAAGCGGGCGTAGATGTCGGGGTGCAACGAACCGGCGTTGACGCCAATACGGATCGGCACGCCACGGTCCTTGGCCTCGGAGGCGACCAGCTTGATCTCTTCAGGCTTACGAAGGTTGCCGGGGTTCAGGCGAAGGCCGTGCACGCCAGCGTCGAGGGCCGCCAGCGCCATTTCGACGTGGAAGTGAATGTCGGCGACAATCGGGACGGGCGAACGGGGAACGATCTGGGCCAGGCCTTCGGCGGCGGCCTGTTCATTACAGGTGCAGCGCACAATGTCGGCGCCGGCGGCGGCGAGGGCGTAGATCTGCTGGAGGGTGCCCTCGACGTCGGCCGTCTTGGTCGTGGTCATCGACTGGACGCTGATGGGGGCGTCCCCACCGACGAGTACGGAGCCAACGGCGATCTGGCGGGTGCGACGGCGTGGCGTGAGAGAAGTGGCGGTTACGTCCATGTATCTATTCTGCCGTGTTTAGTCGGCCGCCGAGCGCTCCCTAGCGGAAGGGGTTAATTAGTGGGTCGACGATGTCGAGGTAGAGCGTGCTGACAAACAACAGGCCCAGCGCGGCGACAAAGGTGTAGATGACGGGCGCCAACTTATTGATGTTGGCGTGGTACTCCTCGCCCCGACGGCGACGCAGGCGCTCGTAGGTGGCGATAGCCACGTAGCCACCATCCAAGGGCAGCATCGGCAGCATGTTGAGTAGACCGACGAAGATGTTGAGATTGATCAAAATCAACAAAAATGCTGGCACGTTGGACTGGGCGGCCTGGTCGGCGATGCGCACAACGCCCACGATCGAGACCGGTCGGGTGAGCTGGGCCGAGGGGCTCTTGGCGGCCGAGGGTGAGGCGACGTCGTGGACGATGGTGGTGACTTCACCTGGTGAGAAAACGTGGACCATCGCGGCGGCGGCCTGGGCGATAGTCGAACGGACGATGCCGAGCGCCCGGGGCACGGCCGAGAGCCAGGACGTGGGCATCGTCTGATCTTGTAGTTGGATGCCGAGGAAGCCCTGAGGAGTCGCGCCGGTCGCTAACGGCGCTCCCCCGACCCGCAGCTTGCGGCCGTCTTGGGGGGTGGCGTGAAGGACGAGGGTGCTCGAGCCTCGCTGCACATCAATTGTCAAAGTTTTATTCGCGTGGCTGCGCACTTCGGCAATGACGGCGTCCAGCGACGACATGCGAATGCCGTCAATGGCCACGATACGGTCGCCCGAGTGAAATCCCGCCGCCTGGGCCGCGTTGACTTTTTGGCCCTGCCAGACCTCGAAGCCGGCCACGCCAACACGATTGGACTGCGGGGTGCCAATAAAGACCAGTGACGACCAGGCCAAGGCGACCGCGATGAGGAGGTGCATGAAGGAGCCGGCCGACGCAAAGATGACTTTGCGCGGGTAACTAGCCGAACGGTACGTTCGCTTCTCGAGGGCGGGGTCAATGCTGTCGCCCCACGTCATGCCGGGCACCTTGACGAAGCCACCGAGCGGCAAAGCGCGGATGCCGTAGCGGGTCTCGCCAATGGTGGTCGACCAGAGCACTGGCCCGAAGCCCACGAAGAAGTCCGTGACCAGCATGCCGGCTCGCTTGGCGGTGATGTAGTGACCGAATTCGTGCAGCATCACGATGGTCAAAATGGCCCCGATTACGACCGGCAGTTCCCAGCCGGCTAGCAACGTCAGAGCCGAGACAACAACCGCTATGCCAACGAGTAGCACCAGCAGTGACTGGAGCGAGGAGCGAGCTGGTCGAATTTCCGTCACGCAGGGAGCGTATCGTGCGCAATGCGTCGGGCGGTCGCGTCCTCGCTGACCAGTTCCTCGAGCGAGTTAAGCACGACGTCCGAATAGGCCTCGAGGGTGGTTGCCACCACGGGAACGATGTCCCGCCACGCAATTCGGCCCTCCAGGAATGCCTCAACGGCCACTTCGTTCGCCGCTGACAGCCACGCCGGTGCCGCGCCCCCGCGCCGGGCGGCGTCGTAGGCAAGGTCGAGCGCCGGGAAGTTCTGGCGATCGGGTGGGAAAAACTCGAGCGACAACGTCTGGGTGAAGTCGAGCGCACCCCACCCGTGGGGCAGGCGCCGGGGATACCCGAGGCAGTACGCAATAGGCAGACGCATATCCGGTGACGACAACTGCGCCAACACCGATCCGTCGACGTATTCGACCATCGAGTGGACAATTGATTGCGGGTGGACCACTACGTCAATCCGGTCGACGGCAATATCGAAGAGGGCCGAGGCTTCGAGCACTTCGAGCCCCTTATTCATCAACGTCGACGAGTCCACGGTGATCTTGGGACCCATCGCCCAAGTGGGATGCTGCAGTGCGTCCTCGCGCGTCACCCGCGACAGCTGTTCGGCGCTGTAGTTCCGGAAGGGCCCACCCGAGGCCGTGAGGAGCAGTCGGCGAACCTCGGGGCGAGACGCAGCCGCCTCGCCCACGAGACACTGGTGAATAGCGCAGTGTTCGGAGTCAACGGGCAAAATTGTACCCCCGCGGTGGCGCACCATCTCGACCAGGGGTGCGGCCGCAATCAAGGACTCCTTATTTGCCAGCGCCAAGGTCTTGCCCGCTTCGAGGGTTGCGAGGGTAACGGGGAGTCCCGCGAAGCCGACCACCGCATTAACGACGATGTCGGCCTCGTGGCATAGGGCACGAAGACCACTCTCCCCCACGAGAACCTCGACCTCGTTGCTCGCCAGGGCCCGCAGGGCTTCTCGGTCGGCATCGGTCGCCACGGCGGCCAACGGGACGTGGAACTCCGAAATGATTGCGGCGAGGTGTTCGACTGAACTTCCGGCCGATACCGCCACCAACGAGAACTGTTCTGGTTCGCGGCGAAGGACGTCGAGCGTCTGCGTGCCGATGGAACCGGTGGCTCCCATAATCGCCACTCGACGTGTCGACATGATTAGCCCAGCTTTAGAACGTGGGCGAGGTAGAAGGCGGTCGGCAACGCAAAGAGCAGGCCATCCACGCGGTCCAGCACACCACCGTGGCCCGGCAGCAGATGACCAATGTCCTTTACCCCGAGAGTCCGCTTGACCATCGACTCAAAGAGATCACCCAGTGGGACCACGACGGAGAGCGCAATGGCGAACAAGATGCCGTGCGTCAAGGTCCACGGACTCATCATCGGCAAGACAATGGCGCCGATTAGCAACGTGACCAGGGTGCCGCCGAGCGTACCCTCAACGGTCTTGTTGGGCGAGAGCGCCTTGCTCAGAGGACGCTTGCCAATAGCGCGACCAACGAAGAGTGCGCCGGAGTCATTCGACACCGTCAAAATGATTGTCCCGAGCAAGTAAGACAGGCCGTGGTTGCCGTTGAAGACGTGGGGCGAGAGCATCAACAGGGCGTAGGAACCGAGCACGCCGACCCAGAGGTAGACGAATAGCGTGGCCCCGAGGCCATCCATCACGTCAATCTTTCGCTCGGCGTTGAGGTACCAGACGAATCCGAACATCACCATCAAGACTGTGACGACGCCAATTGCACTGCTGCCCTTGTTGTACACGCTGATTCCGAGAACCAGAATGCCAACGAGGCCAAGAATCGTGGCGGGGTGGGCGCCCACGGAGCGATACCCCGCGAAGGCCTCGGCCCCGGCAAAGCACAGCAACAGGAGAACGAACGCCACTACCGGCAAGGTGCCGAGGGCGAACAGGACGAGAACCAATGCTCCCATGAGGAGACCAGTAATTGTCGCCGTCGAGACCGAACGCGAACTCTTCCGGGCCGCACGACCGGCCAGCGGATCAGCATTGAAGGTGCGTCGCGTCCGGAATTCACGCTGCGGTTCCGGGCGCGGTGCGGCGTCCAAGATGGCCTCCGCCTCGGGCTCCGGCGTGGCAATCGACCACTGGGTCTCGGGCGTGGCTTCGGTAGCGAGCAAACTGGCGTCGAACTGGTCCTCGTGGGCAACCCAGTCCGCTTCTCCTTCGCGCCAGGCGGGAGCCGGAATGGCGGCCCAGGGGTCAGTCGCTTCAGCGGCTTCGCGAGCCACGACAATTGGCACCTGACCAGTCGGGGCGTCAGTCCAGTGCGGCAGCAACGTGTCGGGGTCGATGACGGGCGCGTCCTCGACGAGGTCGGCCGCAATGTCCGCCCCCACAATGGTGACGCGGGAGTCCGACAGACTCACTACCGGCACTTCGCCGGTCGGGTCGTCGCCGAAGGCGTCCTCAGACTTCAAGAAGCTCCTGCTCCTTGACGGCGAGCAGCTGGTCCACGACGGCGACCTCATCGGCCGTCATCTTGTCCAGGACCTTCTCCAGTCGCTCGACTTCGTCCTTCGAGAGACCATGCTCCTTCTCGAGCGTCTCGATCTCCTGGCGAGCGTGGCGACGAACACCGCGCAGGGCGACTTTGCCCTCTTCGGCCTTGGTCTTGACGATCTTGACGAACGACTTACGGCGCTCCTCGGTCAAAGCCGGGAAGGCCAGACGGATGATCACACCGTCGTTGGAAGGGTTGAGCCCCAAGTCGGCGTTGGAAATTGCCTTTTCGATGGCGGCCATGGCGCCCTTGTCGAAGGGAGAGACGACGAGCATCCGTGGCTCGGGTACGGAGAAGTTCGCCAACTGCTTGAGGGGCGTCTCGGCACCGTAGTAATCGATGAGGAGGTTTTCGACCAGAGCGGACGATGCGCGGCCAGTGCGAACATTGGCGAACTCGACCTTCAGGTGGTCGATGGCCTTCTGCATGCGCTCGCGAGCGTCTTCCATGGCCAGTTCAATGAGTTCTTCGTTATCCATTAGTTCACCAGCGTACCGACAGCGTGGCCGTCGAGTGCGCGTCCTAGGTTGCCCGGCAGCATCAGGTCAAAGACCCGAAGCGGCAAGTGGTTGTCTTTACAGAACGTAATAGCCGTCATATCCATGACGCGCAAGTCTTTCGCGATGACTTCGTCGAAGGACACTTCGTCGTATTTGACGGCGTTGGGGTTCTTGCGAGGGTCTTCACTGTAGACACCGTCGACGCCACCGTGGGTGCCCTTGAGCACAATTTCGGCTTCGATCTCGGCGGCGCGCTGCGCGGCCGGGGTGTCGGTCGTGAAGTAAGGGTTGCCCATGCCGGCGGCGAAAATAACGACGCGACCCTTTTCGAGGTGGCGCACGGCGCGGCGGCGAATGTAGGGCTCCGCGACCTGGTCCATATTGATGGCCGACATGACACGGGTTTGACGGCCGTGGGACTCAATAGCGTCCTGGAGAGCGAGGGCGTTAATAACCGTGCCGAGCATGCCCATCAGGTCCGAGCTGGCACGATTCATGCCGGCCATGGCACCCGTGGCACCACGCCAGATATTGCCACCCCCGACGACCACCGCCAACTCGAGATTGCCGCGCGCCATGGCGCCGGCAATCTCGGTGGCGAGGAAGTCAACGGTGTTCGCGTCGATGGTCTGATCACTCGCCGACGAGGCCAACGCCTCACCCGACAACTTCAGGACCACGCGACGCATGAAACTATTGTCCGATCACGACCTGGGCGTAGGCGCTAATCGTCGCCGAACCCAGGAACTGTGCCACGGACTGCTTCTCGTCCTTGACGTAGGACTGCTCGTTCAAGACGCGCTCCTTGAACCAGCCGTTCAAGCGACCTTCGATGATCTTGGGCAGGGCCGCCTCGGGCTTGCCCTCGTTCAGCGAGATCTCGGTCACCGTCTGGCGCTCGGCCTCAACTTCGGCGGCCGGCACGTCTTCGCGGTTCAAGTAGGCCGGCTTGGCGAAGGCGATGTGGACGGCGACGTCGTGGGCCAGCTCCTCGGAGCCGCCCTTCAAGACGACGGCCACGGCGTTGACGCCACGGCCCGACTGCTGGTGGATGTAGGTGTCAACAACTTCACCCTCACCCGCTTCGAGGCGGTAGACGCGGCCAACCGAGATGTTTTCCTTCAAGGTGGTCAACATGGTCTCGATGTCACCCTGGAACTGCGAGACGGCCTCGGGGCCTTCAGCGCAGACGCGGGCGGCGATTTCGTCAACCAGCGTGGTGAACTGCTCGGACTTCGCGACGAAGTCAGTCTCGCAGCGCATTTCGACGATGGCGGCAACGTTGCCGTTGCGCACGACGGCGACGGCGCCTTCGCCCGCTTCGCGGTCAGCGCGCTTGGCGGCCGAGGCGAGGCCCTGGACGCGCAGCCACTGTGTGGCGGCCTCCATGTTGCCGTCGTTCGCCTCGAGGGCCTTCTTCGCGTCCATCATGCCGACACCAGTGGCCTGGCGCAGCGACATTACGTCCTTGGCGGTGATAGCCATGTTGCTTCTCCTTGCTTCGTAAGTTAGGGGGTTGAGAGGTAATTACGCGGTAACCGCGGCCTTGGACGGGCGGTTCTGGCGGATCCAACGACCTTCGGTGATCGCGTCAGCCATCAGGCGGCACAGCAGCGCCACCGAACGGATGGCGTCGTCGTTGCCGGGGATGACGTAGTCGATGACGTCGGGGTCACAGTTGGTGTCCACGACGGCGACCACGGGGAGGCCCAACTTGCGGGCCTCGGTCACGGCGATGTGCTCCTTCTTCGTGTCTACGACGAAGATGGCGTCCGGGACGCGGTCGAGGTTGGCGATACCGCTCAAGTTGCGGTCCAGCTTTTCGAGCTCGCGGGTGTGACGAAGGGCTTCGCGCTTCGGCATGCCCTCGAAGTCACCGTTCGCCTGCATGATGCGCAGTTCCTTCATGCGCTTGACGCGGCCGGCAACGGTGGAGAAGTTGGTGAGCATGCCACCGAGCCAACGCTGGTTGACGTAGGGCATGCCGCAGGCCTCGGCGTAGTCCTTGACGGGACCCTGGGTCTGCTTCTTGGTCGACAC
>Ga0164296_1004725_pt1 | contig 12241 bp, 16 predicted proteins | sample GEODES057metaG_FD_113533 | JGI IMG/M metagenome (GOLD analysis project Ga0164296, IMG submission 113533) | Dystrophic lake water microbial communities from Trout Bog Lake, Wisconsin, USA - GEODES057 metaG | ecosystem: Environmental > Aquatic > Freshwater > Lake | place: USA: Trout Bog Lake...
TAAACTCGTTAATGCCGGCTAACTTCTTAAGACGTGCTATTTCATCCATTATTTAAGACTCGCTCTCAACATCCAACTATGTTTTTTATGTGCATCTTGGCGATCTGCTAAAAAGTTACTTAGTCCGTGATCCCCATTAGCTTCAGCCATGTCAAATGTAATACGGAATATGTTAGCCATACGTTCACTATCTTCTAATAATTCACTTAACATTCCGTGAAAATCTGGAACTGCGTTTTCATCTTCTACTTTACTAAGCATACTAAATTTTTGTAAACTTGCTGGGGTATAAATTTGTAAAGCACGTAATTGTTCGGCAAACGTATCTATGCTGTCATATACTTCTGTATAAATGCGTTCAAATAACAAATGCAAAGGATAAAATAACGGTCCTTCGCAGTTCCAGTGAAAATTTTGTGACTTAATGGCAAATGCATATTCACTGGCAAATGCTGTTTTAAGTGCTAAGTGGTATTTCTCGTCCATGTTAAATTCCGTACTTGTTCTTTTTATGTTTAGCTACTGGGCTTATTCTATGAGTATTATTGGGTTCTACACTCTTTTTAAACGGCAATACTTCGTGATCTTCTGTTGGAATAGCTTTACGTGCATCTCTAAACATATTATGTTCTATTTCAGTATAAGGGTGTTGAGTCCAATATGGTCCCATCCAGCTTTCGTGGTCGATGTTTGGAGGAATCTTACCCGAACCATCCATCATGCCAACTATCATACCTGTGCGATACTGATGGTATGTAGGATAATAACCGCCAGGGTCTCTATCTTTTCTTATACCTTGATGAACACTAGCATGATAATCATGATGTGTTCCAGTACGTTCAGTAATAAATTCCTTTGCTCGCATTATATACCGTATTTGTTTCTTTTTTGTTGTCTAACAGGACTTACAACATTGCCACCTTCGGCTTCATTACTAACGCCATCGCTTATATGTGTAATAGCACCTGCTCCGACAGCTTTTGCGGCATCTTTTACCTTTTGCATTTCTGCATCTGTATAAGCAGTAATTAACGGATCACCGCTCATAGCACCAGCACGAGGCATATCCGGATTAGCCATAGCCATACCAAATCTATATTGCATGTACGGACTACCATTGGCTTTATTCATGCTAATGTTAGGAATACTCATGGCATTTTTTAATGCCTGAATATGTACATGGTGTAATTCTTCTGCACCTTTACCAGCGTAAGGAACATCTCCCTCCGCTAGTTGTTTGCGCATAAATTCTTGTGCTCTCATCTCTCTTATTACCTTATTAGCATATTTAACCGATTCTTTCTTAACCTTCTTACCAAATGCAGGATCTGCCATACGTTCTCCAGCTTTAGTCATTAAGTCTCGCACTTCGTCGTCACTTAACTCTGGACTCATTGCATCGCGCCACGCTTGAAACTTTTGTTCATCGCTTGCATTTGGATCTTTAAGAACATCACGCATTGGAGTAGCACGGGGTCCTTCTTCTTCTCTGCTAGGATCATTTGTTTCTTGACGGGCAATAACTTCTAAATGATCGAAATGAAAAGGAATGTTACCTTGTTTATCTGCTACACCGTTATATTGTTTAACATAACTCAGTGCTTTAACTTGATCTGCACCTACTACAACTGTGCAACTAGTGTATCCCATTTCGTTTAACTTGCGTAATACACGAGTTAAATCGGGCATTTCTTCAGTAGCTACATGGAATATTTGCCCATGATGTGGAAATACTTTTTTATAAATTCCTATTTTTTCTTCAGGATACAGTGGATCGTCTTTACCTACACTGCGACTTAAAACAAAATACGGATCTGCATTGTGTTCACGTGCTTGTGTAATAACGCTACTGGCCAACATCATATGGCCTTTGTGACCCATACCACGACCCCAACCGACTACGGCTGATTTGCCTTTACCTGTACGATTTAAAAATTCACGTAATAACATTAGTCTTTCCTTGGAGCCCAGTTAGCCTGGTCAATAGTTTTAACAAACTGCCCGGGTAAGTCGTGTTTAAACTTACCGCCAGGGTGAGCTTGCACGTACCCTTCTGGTTTTGTTTGTCTAATGCCACCGTGTGTGCCACTGCTTAATGCGCCGATTACTTTCATCTTTTCATGTGTTAGTAATTCAACAGCAGTAAGGATTGCATCTAATCCAGGATGGCTTAACACTTTTTGTGCTTGGCTAGCACTTAATTTTTCATTAGCCCATTGTACAAACTTTTGTTTAACACCGGCTACACGTAAATTCTGATTGAAGAAACTGTACAATACATCGCCAGGTTTACTTAGACCAGGTTGTCCTGCAACAAAGCTATCAATAGCAGCTTTGTTTTGCTTGATATAATCTTCAGCATGTTTCAAACCTGTGTCGTCTACTTGCGGAGCATTTTCAACATACGTTGTACCTTGCACAATTACATCTGGTTTTGAAAGTTTCTCAGCATCTGGATAACGTGTTTCATCTGCACCAATGTGTGTATAGTAGCCAGTTGCGGCAACCATAACTTTAGCCTTGGCAATTTTCTTACCTAGTTCACTTGATTGCGGAATATGAAATTCTGTTATGTTTGGTTTAAAATCGTACTCGTGTGTACTGTCATTTAACTGTGGAGGATTCAACGGACTGAATAGTATTCCACCTTCGATATATCCTGATTTAGGACTAATCTTTTCAAAGTAAGGCCATAACTGAGCCATTCCCATGGCAAACTGTTGTCGTTGTTGTTCTTGTCCAGGCTGTGCGTTGCCAGTACCTAAAACAAATTGTGCTACATCGTCTGGATCGTTCATCATGGTACGCACACCGGTTTTAGTTTCGTGTGCTCCACGTTTTAAATATTCCCAAGCATTTTTAGGAAACATGTGGAACTTACCATGTTCATCACGACCCCAGTATACAACAGGACTACCATCCCATTTTAATTCGATACTTCCACCTTTGGTAGTCATATGACGTAGACGTTCAATGGCGTGTAATCCGCCTGTACTACCATTTGTAAAAACTAAATCTTCAATGTGCTGATATTTACGACCTACAGCAGGTTTAGCCGCCGCTTCGTTAATTGGACTTGGGCTAACAGCTTGCCAACTTGCACCGCTACTTGCTTTGTCAAATATTTCTTTTTTACGTACTGGATCAGGAATGGCATCCATGATACTTTCAACACTACCTAAACTTTTAGCACTAGCATGTGGTCCGAGAAGTTTCTTGGCAATAATGTCCAAGTCGTCACTAATAAAATCAGATTTTTTACCAGCGGCATCTCTAGCATACAAGCCTTCATCAGGACTCCACAACATTCCTTGACTTGATGCTAGAGCATTCATCATCATCTGTTTGTGTACGCCTTTATAAGGGCTACCTTGTGGAATAGCGTGTGTGTGAAATGCAGAAACTTTTTCAGCGTTTTTAACAGCTTTAATGTCTACTTGGTAGTGTTTGCCTTTGTATGGTAACAGTATATGAACCGTTACACCAGTGCGGCGAGTTTGTAAACCTTTTTGTTGTAAGTATTGTTCTAATGCTTGTCTAGCTATTTTAGAATCTTTGGCTTTAAATTGTGCCATGATAGGATCTAAGTCCACCATAACATCTAAATCGCCACTGATTTTTCCAGGAGTTGGTGTTGCTGCACTACCAATTAAATGTGCTTTGACATTAACACCATGCAAATATTTGTTAGTCTCTTGAGCCAAATGCGCGGCGATAGCTTGGTCAAATCCTTCTGATTCTGGCCAAATATTACCGCCTTCTAATAAAGGTCGCTTTAGGCCTGCAAACATTTCACGTAGTAACATCTTTAGTCCTTATACTTGCCGTCACTGACGTGTTCTTTAAATTCTTCGTGTAATTTATCGCAAATCTTTTCGCATAGTTTTTCATCTATAGTGTCGTTTAATTCACGGATAGGAAACTTTTTAATATAGGCTTTATAGCTACTTTCTACTGCCGGCTTGAATACATTTTTACTTGTAGGTTTTTTATCTTTAATATTATCTAATAAATGGGCAAGTTTAGGATACAAATGGCGGCGATATATGTCGTCATCGTTATGCATGAAATACATTAAATCTTCAGCTAAATCAAAGTTGATTTCGCGCTTCTCGCCTTTTTTATCGATGAAATCTTCAGCATCGAAATTTGCGCCTTCTAGTAGTTCTTTTATTCGCATTTTTTAAACCCGTAATATAATATCAGCAGAAAACTCTGCGGTTAGAGTATTTATCGCTTTTAGGAACAACAGGCTATGCTTTGACGATGCGTTCAACTTTGCTTATTGAGCCGCCTAAGTGCATTTTAGCTAGTAAAAGATTGTTATCGCCCGTGATATAGAAGTGTGTGCCGCCCCAAGTGCGGGATTTATTCAAGTCGCGTATACAACTTTTAGTCAACTTGCACTTTTTGTTGCCCTGGGCCCACGCTATAAATGCGCTGTGTTCTTGTGTAGTTTTACCCAATGTAACACGGTATTCATAATCCATTTTAGGCATGATGATAGTATTAACATCTAACGAATTATGTGTTGGAGGAATACAGACATACTTTACATGGTCTGCATCTATAGATGCTAATGCGTCAATATCTGCCTTGTTGTTAGAATATATAGATATCCAAGGACTTTCTACCCGTATTTCTATATCTGTAATTTTACTTAATGCTGATTGTAGTTGGAATGTATAGTCTAAATCGCTTTGAGTTTTAATAAAATTACTCTTCCAGGTTAATTTTTTTGAATTTAAATCAATGGATGACAGTTCTTCAAGAACTGTCTCCATATCATTATTTCTAAATAAATTAGATCCGGCACATACCAACACTATTTTGTATTGGTATACACCCCGGAACAACTTTTTTGTAGTTTTATACAACATTTTCTTGCATGTCAACTTTGGCCTCTGTACTGTCTACAGTTAACAACGGTACTTTAATTTCTTTTGGTGTTGAAACTAACAGTACTTTATCTTCGTGAATAGTGATAGAAGCGACTCCGCCGTTTTTCAAATCTCCAAACAACATTTTCTTGGCAAGATCTCTCTTAATTTCCTTATCAATAACACGTTGTAGCGGACGAGCACCCATCTTATTATCAAAGCCTTTGTTGAGTAACCACTCAATGCCTTCTTTGTTAATCTTGATTTTGATACCTTTTTCTTTAACTTGTTCACGTAGTTCGTCTATAAACTTATGAACAATCTTGATCATAGTTTCCTTAGCCAACTTATTGAATGTAACAACGCCGTCTAAACGATTGCGGAATTCTGGAGTTAAGAACTTCTTCAAGTCTGCATCGCTGTAGTCTTTTTCCTGTGCGCCAAATCCGATAGCGTTCTTTTCAGCAGATTGAGCGCCAGCATTAGTAGTAAGGATAAGGATCAAGTTGCGGCAATCTGCTTGCTTCCCGTTTGAACCAGTGATAAAGCCATTGTCCATAACTTGTAACAACACAGTCATAACGTCTGGATGTGCTTTTTCGATTTCATCTAACAACAATACAGCGTTAGGTGATTCTTGAATACCAGTAATCAGTTGTCCAGCATTTTCTTCAAAGCCAACATAACCAGGAGGGCTACCGATTAATTTACTGATGCTATGCTTTTCTTGATACTCACTCATATCAAAACGTAGCAGTTTGACGCCTAAGTTCTTAGCCAAGGCTTTAGCAGTTTCAGTCTTACCAGTACCAGTTGGGCCCATGAACACAAAACTACCAACAGGTTTGTTTTCACTCTTAAGCCCGGCTTGTGCAACAATAATCTTATCTACAACTTCTGTCAAAGCCATATTCTGACCATAGACTTCTTTTTCAAGATTAGTTTGTAGTGTAGATAAGTTACTGCTTTCAGTTTCCATAATCTTTTCTTCAGGCATTTGAACCATCTTGGCAAGCTCAAACTGAATTTCACGCTCACCGATAATACGCTCATCTGCCATCTTCAAATTAAATCGACTACATGCTACGTCGATCAAGTCAATAGCCTTATCTGGAAGTTTCTTATCTGTTTGATATTTGACTGACAATTTAATAGCCGCTTGAATAGCATCTTCGCGGATTTTAACATTATGGAATCCTTCGTAGTATTTCTTAATACCTTTAAGGATTTGTAGTGACATTTCTTGCGTAGGCTCGTCAACAGTAATGCGTTGGAAGCGGCGCATTAACGCACGATCCTTTTCGAAGTGTTTACGATATTCTTCCCATGTAGTACTTGCCACTACTTTAATGTTACCCTTGCTTAGTGCAGGTTTCATCATGTTGGCTAAGTCGTTGGCACTGTTACTAGCACTTCCAGCGCCAGAGATCATGTGAGCTTCGTCGATGAACAATACAGTCTTACCCTTCTTGCTCAGACCTTTTAGAACCATTTTAAAACGTTCTTCAAAGTCTCCACGGTACTTACTACCTGCAAGCATAGCTGAAATATCTAAACTATAGACTTTGTATTCTTTTAAGAAGTCTGGCACAGCACCGTTAACAATATTGTGTGCAAGTCCTTCGGCAATAGCTGTTTTACCGACACCGGGATCACCTACAAGGATAACGTTGTTTTTACTACGACGACCCAACGCTAGTGCAATATTTTCTAATTCGTCAATACGTCCGATAACTGGATCGATTTTCTTCTTAGTAACTTCGTCATTCAAGTTGATAGTAAATGCTTTAAGAGCACGTTCACCTTGTCCATCTTGTTGTGGATTTTCAGATTCTTCAGTAGGTTCGATAGTGTTATTGAGGTAGTCTGAAAACTTATCTTTTTCAATATTTGCCTTGGCAATGTAATAATTTGCCCAACTGCGCTTTTCACCGATCATACTTAGGAAAATATCAGTAGGTTCAATTTGTTGACGCCCGTTGAACAACACTTGTGTGAACGCACGATTTAGTACACGTTCAACCGCTTGTGTCTTTTTGGGTTTAACTACCACATCTGGAACTGTAATCTCAGCACATTTATGCTGTAGATAATCGGATAGGTCAGTTTTTAGTTGGTCTGCATTAGCACCAAACCCTTGAATAATTCCGTAAAACCCATCATCCGCAAGCATGGCAAACAACAAGTGTTCAATTGTAAGATATTCGTGATGTAATTTTTTAGCGGTATCAATTGCTCTTTCAAATACCGCTTGTGTGTTATCACTTGGTTCAACCATTATATTTCCTCTTCTTTAGTAGTTTCTTTTTTGCCAATGCTAATTTTAACGTACTTACTTTTTCAACAAAACAAGTACCGTTCAGGTGATCTAGCTCATGTAAAAAAACTCTAGCATCTAGTCCTGTAAGTTTTATTATACGCGAATTTCCTGTTTTGTCAAAGTATTCGGCTACAACTTCGGAAGGTCGCGATACATCTAACCATAAGTCTGGAAAACTTAAACAGCCTTCTTGACCTCGTTGTTGTTCTTCACTTACTGATACTATTTTTGGATTGAACAGTCCAAATGGTTCTGCGGTGCTGGGCTTCATAACAAACACACGTTGGTTAAGCCCGACTTGATTTGCCGCAAGCCCGATACCATTATAAGCTATCATTGTCTCGATCATTGCCGCTTCTAAGAATTCAGCATCGGCAAGAGAGTCCGGGTGATCAAACACCCATTCTTTTGTATTTTCTTTTAATACAGGATCAGTGTTGTTTACTAATTTGAGCATTTAATTGTTGTAGTTGTGCTACTAATGTTGGGTCTGTTACCTTAGGGGTTTTAATATTTACTACTCCGACAAACCTGCCTTTTAAACCGTTGTTAACGTTTGGAAATCCATGTCCGTTACTGGCAAATTCAACACCATTTTCAACACCTGCTCTAATGTCTAAATCTAAACTTGCACCTGATAAAGATGTAATTTTTTTCTTAGTACCAATCATAGCCTCGATAGGTGTGATATCTATTTTAGTGTACAAGTCGTCGCCCTTGCGATCATACTTTGGATCGGATTGTACTAAAATTGTAACATTAAGATTACCACGCGGTGCATTTGGTACGCTGTCATCTCCAAGTCCAGAATATCTAATAGTGTCACCGTGTGTTACACCTGCCGGTACATTGATAACAACATTTTGATTGCGACCGCTAGGAAGTCTATAATTTGCTTCCAACTGCTTTCCATGGAAACTGTCTAGAAACGAAACAGTACATTGTATATTCAAATCTCTGTTACGTCGAACTTGCCCGCCACGCATGTGGCCAAAAATGTCTCCGAATGGATGACCGGCACCGCCAAATATATCCCCAAATGGATTACCGGTATTAAAATGGAATTGTGTACCACCGAATGGATTTCCACCACCAGGCATACCGCCATACATACGTTGTTGATCGTACTCGGCTTTCTTTTGCGGATCGCTTAAATTTTCATATGCTACGCTAATATCTTTAAATTTGGCTTGATCACCGCCTTTGTCTGGGTGATGCTTATTAGCCAAACTTCTATATGCTTTCTTTATTTCTTCTGGGCTAGCGTTTTCATTAACACCCAGAGTTTGGTAATAATCAGTCATAGTCGTAAAAAAGCTCCAAATAATAATAGTAATTATACTATCTTACTTGGAGCATGTCAAGTTTTTGGCTTACTTTTTCTTAGTTACTGTATCTGGCTTAGTGCCTGCAATTTCAGTGCCTTCTGCTTTTTTGTGATGTTTAACTTCTTTTTTAACTGGAGCCTTAGCTGGTTTTTTATCAGCAGCCATTACTGGGCTAGCTAATACACAACTTGCTACTAATAGTGCTAGTAATTTTTTCATAATATTTTCCTTTATAGTGCGGGTTGACCAAATGATGGAACAACTTTTTTACCGCTTGCGTTTACTGTCGGTGCTGTTGATCCTGCGCCGAAAGCTGGTGTTGCAGGTGCGCTTCCAAAGCTGCCTCCGCCAAAACTACTTGGTGCGGCAGATGGTGCTGTTGAACCAAAACCGCTGGAAGAACCGAAGCTTCCTGATGCAGGTGCGCCAAATGCTGGAGCCCCGCCAAATGATGAGTTGTTTCCGTAGCCACTTGATGCTCCTCCAAAACCGCCTGCAACATTGCCAGTCGTGTTTATAGTTTGTGTTGTTGATGTAGCAGTTGGGTTTGCAGCAGTTCCTGCTAATTTTTCCTGTGTACGACCAAATGCGGCAATACCTAAAACGGCACCCATTGCAATATGGAATAACCCAGCACCTTGTAGTGTTAGTGGATTCCATTGTGTAATAGGTACATGGTTATATCCTTGCCATAATGCCCATAATATTGGAAATACTGCCATATCTAACAAACAGATTAGCATGTACATCCAACCCATCATTGGACGCCATAGAGTTTGCATCCATGCGTTGCTATCTTTCTCTTCTCTGTGATGTGACATTGTTTCGCTCCTTTGTCTTTATATACGTATTTATTTAATACTGTTATATATTTTCTGCTGAGTATTGTACCATTCTATCCAGTTATCTACTTTATCTTTACACAAATAATACTGACTGTAATTCGCTGTTATTACATTCAATGCATCGCTTAATTTAGTTGTGCTGGTGTCAACCTGTCCAAGATCCGGACATGCTGTTTGTAGATCTGGCGGAGTTGTTGGCCACGACATAGATTGTTTAGGAGCCATGAATGAGCTGCATCCTGCTAGTACTGCAATTAATGATAAGGTTAATAATCTTTTCATTTGCTTACTCCTAGCGGGTTTTTAGCTGCACCGTTTATTATACCGATTGCTTCTGGATCCAATTTGCAATCTGCATCTATTTTCTTTTCTACTTCTTTGATTTTTTCTTGATATACAATCTGTGTATCGTGTATGACTTTAGTTTTAGTAACTATCTTAGTTTGTATGTTTGCGTTAGCATCTGAACTAGCTTGTTGTGCTACTGCAATTTTAGCCTGTTGTTCTTTAATTTGCGCTTGATAAATTGCGTTAACACCAGAGCCGCCAAACATAAAAATACCACCGATACATACTAATAAACCTAAAGGTTTAATAAAAAGCATGTATGGTTTGAATGTTGGAAAATGACCAATGACTCCGCCGAAGAAATATACAGCGAATCCGCCTCCTGCTACTGCTGGCCATATCCACTCTGGTAATCCGCCGAGTATTGTTTCAATTATCCAACTAAACATATTAACCCATTAAAATTTGATGTGCGTTGCCAGTATGTTGTTGACGCTCTGCCAACCCTAATGTGCCGCCATTAATTTTCTTAGTTAACCCTAACACATCACCATTATCTGCTAATGCGTTTAAATTGTTAGCTTCCCAGAACCAACAAGCACTTTGTACACAACCTTCGAATGTTGTTAAAAATTCTGGAACATCTTCTAATGGTGTGTCGATACTTTCGGCAAAACGTGTGTAATTATCTTTGCCAGTAATTTGAATTAAACCGCGACCGCAGAATTTCCAACCATCTCCTGACTCTTCTGGACCATTGCCCATACGATTAGCGTAAGCACGATTGGCAATTTGTTCTGGATGGTGTCCATACTGCTGTGCTATTTCCGCTGTTGGAAAATAGTGTGGCCACACTTTCATTAATGTTTCAGGTTTGTAGTTTAAATTTTCTATAATAGCTTTGTAGCCAGCACTTTCTACCATAGTCTGGCCCATGAAACAGGCTACACGTTCTGGGGTGTTAATATCGTAGTCTGGCAAAATTTTGCACAGTGCTTCGTGCCAATGTTCGCTGTATGGGTTGTTTTGTAGTATTGCTTGACATTTAGCCAAACTAAAATCAAATGTAAATCCGTCTGCCATTTTATATCCTTTCAAGTGCAACGGCCCAGCCGTTGTTTTCAAATATGAATGTGTTACTAATTTTAGTAATATTGTAATTGCCTATTACTTTAGTTAAAAACATAACTTCTGCCATGTCTTTACTTTCTAACACAATCGGTCCTTTTATACTGTCGTATACGTTTTGTTTACTACCACTATTTACTATATTAAATGTTACAGTTCCGCTAAATGGACGAGTAAAACTAATTCTATCTTCCATAACATTTATGCTATCAGCATAGCTCTTACTAAAAAAATTGCTAAAATTATTTAAAGGTGCTTCTTCTGTAGCAGTCTTGTAAGCATTTTTATCTTTAGGAACAGCTGCTTCTAAATTTTCTAATGTAGCAGGTTCGCTTTTAAAATTTTTAAAATAGCGAAAACGCATGTCTTCAAGGCCTGTTACCTTTTTAACGCCTTCTATTAATTCAAAAATTTGTTCAGCTAGGTGTCTACTGCGTTCTATTTCTACAAACACAATATATTTTCCATTGTCAGTTTCTCCTGCGGTACAATCTGCATCAAGGATAAAACTGTATCCCATCTCAAAGAAATTTTCAAGATCTTTAGCAGGATCTTCTTGATCAACTGTAAAACTTAATACGCAAACATCTTGATCTTCGCCTACTTTACTTTTATAACTATCAATTTCAAAAACTTTTTTAACTAGGTCTTTGAGATCTTTAGCGTGAAGACTTTCACTTATCATGCTGGTGCTCCTGGTGCGCCACCTGGTGCTCCTGCTGGTGCTCCTGCTGCCGGTGCGCCTCCCGGAGCGGCTGGAGCTGTCGGTGCTGCTGGCCCGCCTTGAGCTGCTCCTGCATCTGTTGGCTTGCCTTGTTCTTTATGTTCGTTCTTCATTTTGTCCATGTAGCCTTTGTATACATCAAATGCTACTTTCTTTGGCATAGTAATTTCTACAATCCAAATAGGCTTACGATCCAGTTTGCCTTTTTTACTATTAGGACGCATGTCTTCTTGTGTGCGAATTTTGCGTGGCTCAACTAAATGACTCTTTTGATATGTAACTTTACAACCTAATTCTGTTAATCTTTTTGCGGCAACTGGATTAGGCATCTTATTATGCTCCCACATAAAGCCAGCAGTAATCCAGTGACGGTCTACCTTAGGGCCATAAGCTAACTCACCATCTTCCCAGTTTTCATATACATACATATCCATCTGATCTAGGACTCGTTCAAAATCCTTTAAAACAGCTAGGCTGCTGTTGTTTTCGTATAGATCCTGGATATTTTGTATAACGTCTAATATGTCGTGGTGCATGATAGGTTCCTCTATACTTATTTAGCTGGTTTAAAATCATAACGTATCAGTTTACTTTTCTAGGAATACGTTAAATAATAGTGTAGGACCTCTGTAGTTATCAAAGGCGGTCACTACAAGTCCTACTTTAACAGTAGAGTAGGAGCACAACTAGATGAGTAAACAACGAGTGAAAAAGCGTTTTACATCAGA
>Ga0164296_1004726_pt1 | contig 12241 bp, 9 predicted proteins | sample GEODES057metaG_FD_113533 | JGI IMG/M metagenome (GOLD analysis project Ga0164296, IMG submission 113533) | Dystrophic lake water microbial communities from Trout Bog Lake, Wisconsin, USA - GEODES057 metaG | ecosystem: Environmental > Aquatic > Freshwater > Lake | place: USA: Trout Bog Lake...
GGCGCGATCGCCAAGGCCGAGGAACTCGCCAAGAGCGACCAGCGGTATTTCGTGCCGCAGCAATTCGAGAACCAGGCGAATCCGGCAATCCACCGCAAAACCACCGCTGAGGAGATCTGGCAGGACACCGACGGCAAGATCGATTTCTTCGTGGCCGGCGTGGGCACGGGCGGCACCCTCACAGGGGTCGCTCAGGTCATCAAGGATCGCAAGCCGTCGGCGCGGTTCGTGGCCGTCGAGCCGGCCGCCTCGCCGGTGCTCGCCGGCGGTCCGAAGGGACCCCACCCCATCCAGGGAATCGGCGCCGGCTTCGTCCCACCGGTTCTGGCGACAGAACTGGTCGACGAGATCATCGGTGTGAGCAACGAGGACTCTTTCGACATGGCCCGTCGGTTGGCCCGCGAGGAGGGGCTGCTCGTCGGTATCTCCTCGGGCGCGGCCGTGGCCGCCGCCGTGCAGGTGGCCCACCGGCCGGAGAACGCCGGCAAGCTCGTAGTCGTCGTGATCCCGAGCTTCGGTGAGCGGTACCTGAGTACCGCCCTGTTCGCCGACCTGGCGGATTAGCCATGCTGACGGCCATCCGGCGCGATATTCAGGCGGCGAAGGAGCGCGACCCGGCCCGGCCGACGACGCTGGAGGTGATCCTCGCCTACCCGGGCGTGCACGCGATCTGGGGGCATCGCCTCAGCCACCGCCTGTGGAACCGGGGCGCAAGGGTTGCCGCACGGACCCTGGCGGAACTGACCCGGATCCTGACCGGGGTCGACATCCACCCGGGTGCCCATCTGGGGCCGGGCCTCTTCATCGACCATGCGACCGGCGTGGTGATCGGGGAGACCACTGAGGTCGGCGAGGACGTCACGATCTTCCACGGTGTCACGTTGGGCGGCAGCGGCGGGGAAATCGGAAAGCGCCATCCGACGATCGGTGACCGGGTCGTCGTTGGCGCGGGCGCGAAGGTTCTCGGGGCCATCAAGGTCGGCGACGACAGCCGGATCGGCGCGAATGCGGTTGTGGTCAAGGAAGTTCCGGCGGGCGCCGTCGTCGTCGGTGTCCCAGGGCAGGCGATCAGCCGCAGCCGGTCGGCCAACGACGACTCGGACGCGTCGCTCACGCCCGACCTCGTCGGCGTCAGCCTGCAGTCCCTGTTGAGCAGGGTGTCCAAGCTGGAGGCGGCCGGTGACGACCACCACCACCAACCCGGGGCTGTCATCCGGCCACCCGAAGCAGGGCTGTGGCATGGCGAAGACTTCTCCATCTGATGGGGGCTGAGTGAGCAGTGGCACGATCGCCGTCACGGCGATCATCGCGGCGCTCACGGGCGCCACCACGGTCGGCATTCTGGTCAATCGGCGGTCGGGGGTCTTGCGGGAAACCAGCGCTGACCCGCATCGGGATGATGCGGCCCTCAGTTCAGCCCTCAGCCTGTCCCAGTTGGGGCCCACAGTTGTGCACTTCAGCGCCGCATGGTGCGGGCCGTGCGGTTCGGTGCGTCGTGTGGTCGACCAGGTGTGCGCCGATCTGCCGGGCGTGGCCCACGTGGAGATCGACATCGACGCCGAACCCGCCGCCGCCAGAAAGCTTTCGGTGTTGTCCCTGCCCACCACATTCGTCTTCGACGCGCAGGGTCGGCAGCGATACCGGAGCGCCGGGGTTCCGAAAGTGGCCGACCTGCGGACGGTGGTGCAGCCGCTGCTGCCGTGACGGCCGTGGGCGCGGCTAGTCGAGAGCGGGCCCCACCACACCGTTTTCGGTGACTATCGCGGTGACCAGATCAGCGGGGGTGACGTCGAAGGCCGGGTTGAAGACGGCGACGCCCAACGGAGCGACGGCGACGCCACTGAAGTGCGTGATCTCGGGCGCGGCCCGCTCCTCCACCACGATCTCACGTCCGGTCCGCGTCGCCAGATCGCGTGTGGACTCCGGCGCGACCACGACGAACGGGATCGCGTGCCGCCGAGCAGCCAGCGCGACACCGTAGGTGCCGATCTTGTTGGCAACCGACCCGTCGGCCGCGATGCGATCGGCACCGACGATCACGCAGTCCACCTGCCCCGTGGCCATCGCCCACGCCGCTGCCGAGTCGATCGTCAGCCGATGTGGGATGCCTGCCTCGGCCAGCTCCCAGGCTGTCAGGCGGGCCCCCTGCAACAGAGGGCGTGTCTCGTCGACCAAGACGTCCCGCAGCTGCCCGCGGTCGTGCAGCACCCGTATCGCGCCGATCGCCGTTCCGAATGAGGTTGTGGCCAGCCGGCCGGCGTTGCAGTGGGTGAGGATGCGCAACGGTCGATCGGGGCACAGCCGTTGAATCACATCCGCCGCGTGGCCAGCCGCGGACCTGTTCACCCGGGCATCCTCGGCCAATATCTCGAGGGCTTCGGCCAGCACGGCCTGTGGCCCCTGCGGCAGCTTGCCCAACGCGCGCCGCACACCCCACGCCAGGTTCACCGCGGTGGGCCGGGACGAGGAGATCCGCGCGGCCTCCGACGCCACTTTGTCGGCATCCCCGGGGTGCGCGAAGGCGGCCAGCACCACGCCGAAGGCCCCGGACACCCCGATCGCGGGGGCTCCCCGAATCGCGAGCGTCGTGATCGCCTCAATCAGCTCGTCGACCGTTGAGATCCGCAGCTGGCGCAACTCATGCGGCAGCGCCCGTTGGTCGATGACCACCAGCGCGCTCTCGTCCCAGGCGATCGAACTGTCTGCCACCACACGAGGCATCTAACCGGACGCGACAGATACGCGCTGCGCAGGCCTTCAGACGTTCTTAAGAATGCGTTCACCTCGATGAGCGATACGGTGGCCCCATGGTTGATCCGCGCGTGCCGAAGACCCCCGCTGCATTGGCCACGCCGAGCCTGAATCGCGGGGTCGGATTCACCCACGAACAGCGGCGGAGGCTGGGGCTGACCGGCCGGCTTCCACCGGCGGTGCTGACCCTCGACGACCAGGCCGACCGCGTATGGCACCAACTACAGGACCTGGCAACCGATCTGGACCGCAACCTGCTCCTCGACCAACTGCACTACCGCAATGAGCTGCTCTACTTCAAGGTGCTCGAGGAGCATCTGCCCGAGCTGATGCCGGTGGTGTACACGCCCACCGTCGGGGAGGCCATCCAGCGATTCTCCAGCGAATATCGGGGACAGCGGGGGCTCTACCTGAGCATCGACGAACCCGACGACATGCAGGAGGCGTTCGCGACGTTCGGGCTGCAACCCGACGACGTCGACCTGATCGTGTGCACCGATGCCGAGGCGATCCTGGGCATCGGCGACTGGGGCGTGGGCGGAATCCAGATCGCCGTCGGCAAACTGGTGCTCTACACCGCCGGTGGCGGCATCGATCCCCGGCGCTGCATCGCGGTGTCGCTCGACGTCGGCACGGACAACGAGAAGCTCCTGGCCGACCCGATGTATCTGGGGAATCGCCACGCCCGGCGGCGTGGCGCCGAGTACGACGAGTTCATCGATCGCTACATCGAGACGGCGCACCGGCTCTTCCCGGGCGCCATCCTCCATTTCGAAGACTTCGGCGCCGTGAACGCGCGCAACATCCTGCAGAACTACGGCGACCGCTACTGCGTGTTCGACGACGACATCCAGGGCACCGGCGCGGTGGTCGTGGCGGCCATGTACGGCGGATGCACCCGCACTGGGGTGGCGCCACGCGACCAGACGGTGGTGGTCTTCGGGGCCGGCACCGCCGGGATCGGGGTCGCCGACCAGATCCGCGACGCAATGGTCGGCGACGGCGCCAGCCTCGAGGAGGCCACCTCGCGGATCTGGCCGATCGACAAGCAGGGCCTGCTGTTCGACGACATGGACGACCTGCGCGATTTTCAGGTGCCCTACGCCAAGAACCGCGCGCAACTGGGCGTCGGCGCCGGGCAACCGGTCGGCCTCGTCGACACCATCAAGCTGGCCTCTCCCACCATCCTGCTGGGTTGCTCCGCGGTGTCCGGTGCGTTCACCCGGGAGGTCGTCGAGGCGATGACGGCGTCGTGCGAGCAACCGATGATCTTCCCGCTGTCCAATCCCACCACCCGCATGGAAGCCACTCCAGGCGACCTGCTCGAGTGGTCCGGGGGCAAGGCCCTGATCACCACCGGCAGTCCGGTCGCGCCCATCGACCACGGCGGCACCACGCATACCATCGGCCAGGCCAACAACGCGCTGGTGTTCCCCGGAATCGGACTGGGCATCATCGTGGCCGGTGCCCGGCTGCTCACCGGGACGATGCTGCAAGCCGCAGCCAGGGCCGTGGCGGAGCAATCACGCCCGAACGACCCCGGGGGCTCGCTGCTGCCGGACATCCGGCACCTGCAGGTCATCTCGCGGGCGGTGGCTGAGGCGGTGTACCACGCGGCCGTCGAAGACGGGGTCGCCACCCGAACGCACGCCGACGTCCGGCAAGCCGTGCTGGACGCCATGTGGCGGCCCGTCTACGACTGAACAGATACCATTTGGTCGCATGCGCGTCGCGATCGTCGGGGGTGGAGCTGCGGGCGTGCTGGCTGCGGCGCATCTTCGCAGGCGCAGACCCGACGCGCAGATCACCGTGATCGACTCGTCCGGAAGTCCCGGTGCAGGCGCCGCGTATGGCACCGACGATCCGACCCTGCTCTTGAACGTTCCCGCTCAACGTATGTCCGCCTGGCCGGACGACCCCGATCACTTCTGCCGCTGGCTTGATGAGCACGCCGTCACCCCGGTCGAAAGCTTCGCACCACGGCTCGCCTACCGCCGCTACCTGGTAGAACAGCTCGCGGACGCCGATGTGCGGGTCGAGACCGCCGAAGTCGTGAGGGTCACGCCGGGCGCGCCCGTGGGCCTGGTGCTCAACGATGGACGAACACTGTCGGCCGACGCTGTCGTGCTCGCCTCCGGGCGCCCGGCAGGCGGCATGCCTGAGTCGCTGGAACGCGCGTTCGCTCCGGTGCTGGCTGCCGGGACCGAGGGCAGGATCGTCCTGGATCCCTGGGCACCCGGCGCGCTGGCGGCCCTCAGCGCGCGTAGGCCGGCGAGCGTCCTGGTGATCGGGTCGGGACTCACCGGCGTCGACGTCGCGCTGCATCTCATGGCGCGCGGCGCCGAGGTCACACTGCTGTCGCGGCACGGCGAACTCCCGCGCCGAGCCCGAGCCACAGGACCGCCGGCGGCGGTGCCCCACCTCGATGCGCTCGCTCCGCAGGTCTCACTCGAGCAGGCACGGGCGGCGCTCGCCGCGGATCTCGAGGATGCTCGCGAAGCCGGAGTCGACTGGCGACAGGTGATCGACGCGCTGCGGCCGCGCACGGCCCGGCTCTGGCGGTCGTTGGGATGGGAGGACCAGCGCCGGTTCCTGCGCGAGGATCTGCGGCAGTGGGACGTTATCCGCCACCGGATGCCGTCGACGACCGCCGATGCGATTCATGCCGCGATCGAACGTGGGCAATTGACCGTCGAGGCGGGCGAGGTCGCCGATGTGTCGCTGCGCGACGGCGGCGTCGAACTGGTGGTGACGGCGAGTGACCGAACGGTGCGTCGGCACGCCGACGCGGTGGTCGTCGCCACGGGAGCCGCCTGGGACCGTCGATCCCTGCAACGCTCACCGGTCTGGGCCGACCTATTGGCCACGGGGGCCGCGTCGATGCACCCGTGCGGCCTCGGCGTGCGACTCGACGCGGACGGCCACCTGATCGATCGGACCGGGGCCACGGTGCCTGGCATCGTGTGTGTCGGTTCGATCCGCCAGGGCGAGTTGTGGGAGACCACCGCGATCCCCGAAATCCGAGCCCAGGCGGCTGCCATCGCGGCGCTGCCCGCCGACGACACGCGCGATCGACCGGCGCGGGCGCCCGGTCTCATCAGGACCACCCCGGAATTGAGCGGTGCACCGGCGTCGTACGCCGAGGGTGTGCGTCGCCTGCTCGCCGTCCAGGACGGCGCGTCCGCCGCGTTCGCCACCGCGGTGGTGGAGGATCCAAACCACGCGCGGGCGCACGTCGCGCTCGCGATGATCGCCACGGAACGGCCAGACCGGGCGGGTGGTCCCGACGCGGTCGCCGGCCACCTCGCCCGGGCGCGCGCGGCGCTGAAGAACGGCGGCGACGACGACCGCAGCCACGTCGAGGCCATCGCAACGTGGTGCGAAAAGGGAAATGCGGCCGGCAGCGAGGCGCTGATCGACCATCTCAAGCGCGTGCCGGACGACGCGGTCGCCCTGCTGGTGCTGGCACCGTCGATCGCGTTCGCCGGGGCCGGCGACGCGTTGCCGGACGCCTGGCGTTACGTCGAGCAGTTCACCGGCGTGCATGGAGAGGCGCCGTGGTACCTGGGCTTGCGCGCCTATGGCCGCACGGAGCAGGGCCTCTGGTACGACGCGGCCGATCTGGCCGACGCCGCGCTTCAACTCGATCCGGGCAACGGCAACGCAGCGCACGCGCTCACGCACGTGCACTACGAGACCGATGCGCACGGGGCCGGACTGAAATGGCTGATGGACTGGATCCCGGGCGACGGCGGCACGCAGCGTTACCTCCCGCACTTCCAGTGGCACGCCGCGCTGCACGAACTCGCGATGGGCGATGCGGCCGCCGCGGCACGCCGCTACGCCGCATCGCTCGCGCCGCCCCACTCCAGGGATGTCCGCTGTCTGGTCGATGCCGGTTCGCTCGCATGGCGGGCGCGCCTGCATCCGGATTGGGTCACCCCACCTGATCCGATACCCGTGCTCGTCGAGGCCGGCTCGCTCGCATACGCGCCGCAAACGCCGTTCATCGCGTTCCACGCACTGCTCGTGCTGGCCGCCGCCAACGACCCTGCCGCGATCCGCGCGATCAGTGTTCCCAACGCGACAGACGAGCAGGCAACGACGCTGCGCCTCATCGGCGAGGGTCTCATCGCGTTGACGGAGGGCCAGCCGCGCCGCGCGCTCGACTATCTCCTCGAATCGCTCACCGGACTGCCGTCGATCGGGGGCAGTCGCGTACAACAGGAAGTGATCCTCGAAACCGCGTTGGCCGCGATGCTCCAACTCGGCGCCCCGGGGCAGGCCTCGCGACTCTTGTCGCGGCATCGCGCCGCGCCCGGCCCGCGGGTGACGCGCGGTGCCGTCAACTAGACCGGCAACCCACCTGATGCTCCCCCGCCTGGACTCGAACCAGGAACATTTCGGTTAACAGCCGAACGCTCTGCCAATTGAGCTACGGGGGAAGAACCCGGACGCGGGAAGACTTTAGCGTACCGACTCGCCCGACGCCCAGCGAACCGGACCCGATGAGGCAGGATGGTAACGGCGGTCAATCGGGAGATCGTCGGGGAGATCGTCGGGAGGAACACCGTGATCGGATACGTCCTGGTCCTGGGTGCGGGCTACGTCATGGGCACGAAAGCCGGACGGCGCCGCTACGAGCAGATCGCCGGCACCTATCGCGCGCTGACCAGCAGCCCCGTGGCCAGATCGATGATCGAGGGCGGACGCCGCAAGATCGCCGATCGGATCTCGCCGGACAGCCGCTTCGTCACCCTCACCGAAATCGACGACGAGACAGTGGTCATCGAGGGGCCCGCCGACCTGGTCGTCAAGCCGACAGATCGTCGCCGCTAGCCTGCTCCAGCAGGCTGCGCCGGTAGGCCTCCATGGCGACCAGGTCACCGAACAGCGCGTGGTACTCGTCGCCCTGGTCGATCGGCGACATGCGCTGCAACTTCGACTTCACCTCGGCGATCTGCCGACCCATCCACACCTCCTGCAGCCGGGCCAGCACGCCGGCAATGTAGCGCGGCAGCTTCTCGTCGTCGACGGTCACGACCTCCACCCCGAGCTCGCTGATCAGGCCCGAGGTCAATTCCGATGTCGCGTTCTGGCGGACGGCGTCGATCCACTGCGCGCCGCTCTCACCGGCCGAGATGCCGCCCGCCGCCTCGATGGCCGCCCGCACGGCGGCATACCCGGGGTGCGTGAAGCTCTCGACGGTCAGCGTGTCGAACACCGGGCCTGCGACCGCCGGGAACTGCAGCGCCGACTTCAGCGCCTCGCGTTGCGCCCACAGCGTCGGGTCGCGGGGGTCGGGACGGGTGGCCTCCGGGCGGGTCGACCCATGACGGGTCGCCTCCGCGGTATCAGGTTGGGCCGCAGCGGTTTCCCCGCGCTGCCGGCCGGTGCGGCCGGCCGGGCCGGATCCCGCGCGGGCGGGGGCCTTCGCCGTCTTCGCGTGGTCGCGCACCCGGCCGATCACCTGGGCGACGTCGGCCCAGCCGACCCAGCCGGCGAGCTGACGCGCGTACTCGTCGCGCAGCGCGGGGTCCTTGATCCGCCCCACCATCGGGACACAACGGCGCAACGCGGCCACCCTGCCTTCGGCAGTCTCGAGGTCGACCTCGGCGATCGCGGTACGGATCGCGAACTCGAACAGCGGGGTCCGCCGCGCCACCAGGTCGCGCAGCGCCGCGTCGCCGGACTTAAGCCGCAGGTCGCACGGGTCCATGCCGTCAGGTGCCACCGCGACGAACGACTGCCCGGCGAGGTTCTGCTCGCCGTCGAAGGCCTTGATCGCGGCGGCGCGACCGGCGGCGTCGCCGTCGAATACGTAGATCAGCTCGCCCCGGAAGAAGCTGTCGTCCATCATCAGCCGGCGCAGCATCGACAGGTGCTCGTCGCCGAACGCGGTGCCGCACGACGCGACGGCCGTGGTCACGCCGGCCTGGTGCATCGCCATCACGTCGGTGTAGCCCTCGACCACCACCGCTTGATGGCCCCTGGCGATGTCGCGCTTGGCCAGATCGATGCCGAACAGTACCGATGACTTCTTGTACAACGGGGTTTCGGGCGTATTGATGTACTTGGCCTCCATCGGGTCGTCGTCGAACAACCGCCGGGCGCCGAAACCGATCACCTCCCCCGACGAGCTGCGGATCGGCCACAGCAGCCGCCGGTGAAAGCGGTCCATCGGGCCTCGGCGGCCCTGCCGAGACAAGCCGGCCGCCTCCAGTTCCTTGAACTCGAACCCCTTGCGCTGCAGATGTTTTGTCAGCGAGTCCCACCCGGACGGCGCGAAACCGCAGCCGAAGTGGCGGGCCGCCTGCGCATCGAAGTTGCGCTCGGTCAGGTACCGGCGGGCCGGTGCCGCTTCGTCGGATTCCAGTTGCGCCGCATAGAACTCCGCCGCGGCGGCGTTGGCCCCGGTCAGCCTGCTGCGGCTGCCGCGGTCGCGCTGAACGCTGGTCGCCGCGCCGCTGTAGGTGATCGTGTAGCCGACCCGGTCGGCGAGCAGTTCCACCGCCTCGACGAAGTTGACGTGTTCGATCTTCTGGACGAACGCATACACGTCACCGCCTTCGCTGCAGCCGAAGCAGTGGAAATGTCCGTGGTTGGGGCGCACATGAAACGACGGCGACTTCTCGTCGTGGAACGGGCACAGACCCTTGAGCGAGTCGGCCCCGGCACGACGCAATTGGACATAGTCGCCGACGACGTCCTCGATGCGGACCTTCTCGCGCACAGCGGCGATGTCGCGATCGGAGATCCGGCCGCGCCCGCCCGACCGGCCGGCATCCCGTGAACCCGCCGGATTTGACATCGGCTCAGTCTAAAGCGCCCGGCGGACCCGTCTAGTCGGCGCCGATGACGCCGCAGGCGACTCGGTCCGGCGCGGCATCGGTGAATTCGGCACCGTGCACGATCAACGCCGCCTTGTTGGGTCCGATCAGGTCGTCGCGCGTGAACGTGTCGGTGGTGGTGACCAGGTAGGCCGAGCCGTCCTGGCGGACCTCGAGGGAGGTGAGGTTGCCGCTTTCCGGCTTCTCGGTGTGTCCTGGCGCCTGGAGGTGGCCGCCGGCGGACAGGAAGTTGCCGGGCGGGCCGGGGATCGGGGCGACCGAATTCGGTTCACACTTGCCGATTTCGTGGACGTGCAGCCCGTGAAAGCCGGGCAGGAGAATGCCGGCGGTCACGGTTTTGACCGTGACCGTGACGTACCCGCCGGCGAACTCGAACGTGGCGGTGGCGACGTCGCGGCCGTCGGCCGCCTTCAGGTGGGCGGTGAGCGACTCACCGGTGGGCGCACTGACGGCCTCCGACGACGCGGGGGCCGATGCGGCCGTTTTCACCTCCGGCGTGGTGCCGGGCTCGCTGCTCGGGTTCTGTTCGGGACTGCAGGCGGTGGCGGCCAGGACGGGAAGCCCCACCACGATGGCGGCGGCGCCGGTGATTCTCCTCATAACGGGCAGCCTAACCCGCGGACCGCCGGGTGTGCGCCTCACCGTCGATGCGCTCCAGCCGGCCCTCGGTATACGAGGCGATCTGGTCGATGACGACCCGCGACCGGGCGGCGTCGTCGTCGGCGGCGACGAACGCGGCGGCGAAGATCGGGTCGAGCGTGGCGGGCGCACCCGCGGACAGGAGCCGTTCCACCCGATGGATGCGCTCGCGCTGCCGGGCCTGCATGTCACGATGCCGTTGGTCGGACATGATGAACTGCAATGCAAGGATTTTCAGCAGAGTGACTTCGGCGCGAACGAGGTCGGGCACGTGCAGGTCGGCGTGGTAGCGGACCAGTGGCCCCGGCCCCGCCGCCGCGCGGGTGGTCGCGATGGCGGCCGAGGCGAACCTGCCGACCAATTCGCTGGTGAGCCGCTTGAGGGCGACCGAGGCGGCCAGCGTGGCCTCGTACTCGCCTCCGGCGGTCACCGCGGCCACCGCGGCCACCGCGGGCAACTGGGACAGCCGCTGCGCGGCGGCCATGAAGTCGTCGGCGCTCACGCGGGAGAACGCGCTCTCCCCGAGTTCGGCGAGCGCGGCCACCTCGCCCGCGTCGGCGAGCACCCGCAGGTCGATCCGCCGGCTGACGACGCCGTCCTCGACATCGTGCACCGAGTAGGCGACATCGTCGGCCCAGTCCATCACCTGCGCTTCCAGGCAGACCCGCTCCCCTCGTCCGCGCGAGCGAACCCAGTCCGCGGCTTCCCGGTCCTGTTCGTAGAAACCGAACTTGTTCGTCCCTTTTTCCAGCCCCTGCCCGCGGGTCCACGGGTACTTGGTGACCGCGTCCAGGGAGGCGCGGGTCAGGTTCAGTCCGACGCTGTCGCCCCGCTCGTCGAGGACCTTGGGCTCCAAGCGGGTCAGGATGCGGAAATTCTGCGCGTTTCCCTCAAAGCCACCGAACGTCGCGGCGACCTCGTCGAGCGCGCGCTCCCCGTTGTGCCCGTAGGGCGGGTGCCCGATGTCGTGGGCCAGCCCGGCCAGGTCGACCAGATCCGGGTCACACCCGAGCCCGACGGCCATGCCCCGACCGATCTGGGCGACCTCCAACGAGTGCGTCAACCGGGTGCGCGGGGTGTCGCTCTCCCGAGGCCCGACGACCTGCGTCTTGTCTGCCAGGCGCCGCAGCGCGGCGCTGTGCAGCACCCGGGCCCGGTCGCGGGCGAACTCGCTGCGGTGCTGTCCCTCGGTGCCCGGCAGACCCGCGGTCTTCGGCCCCTCGGGTACCAGCCGCTCGCGGTCGACGCCGTCGTAGGGGTCGGGGGGCTCCTGCCGAGTCGTGGTCACCGGGACCCAGTCTGCCAGGCATGGCCTCCCGGATCGCGGAAGGACTAGATTGGAAGGCGAACGACAAGATTGGATTCCTATGCGCACCGTTCGCCTGCTCGCCGTGATGATGACGATCCTCGGCGCGGGGTTGCTGGCACCTGCGGCCAGCGCCCAACCGCCGGTCCAGCTGCCGAACTATGTCACCGACAACGCCGGCGTCCTCTCGGACTCCGGCCGCGCGGCGGTCAAGTCGGCGGTCGACAAGCTGTACGCCGACCGCCACGTCCGGCTGTGGGTCGTCTACGTCGACGATTTCTCCGGGCAAAGCCCGCAGAGCTGGGCCCGAAACACCCGAAGCCTCAACGAACTGGGCGAATACGACGCCCTGCTGGCGGTAGCCACCGCCGGTCGCGCATACGACTTCCTGGTGCCCTCGGCGATCAAGAGTGTGAGCTCGACGCAGGTGGACACGCTGCGACGCGACAAAATAGAGCCCGCACTGCACAACGGCGACTGGAGCGGCGCGGCGGTCGCGGCGGCCGGCGGGCTCGACATTTCGCGCCATTCGACGAGTTCGACAAGCCCGGCCACCCTGTTTGTGGCGCTGGGCGTCATCGCCATCGCCGGGCTGCTGCTGATGTTCTTCCTCCGGCGCCGCGCGCACCGACGCCGCGCCGCCGCCTTCGCCGCCGCGCGGCGGGTTGACCCCACCGACGTCAACGCGCTGGCA
>Ga0164296_1004727_pt1 | contig 12239 bp, 14 predicted proteins | sample GEODES057metaG_FD_113533 | JGI IMG/M metagenome (GOLD analysis project Ga0164296, IMG submission 113533) | Dystrophic lake water microbial communities from Trout Bog Lake, Wisconsin, USA - GEODES057 metaG | ecosystem: Environmental > Aquatic > Freshwater > Lake | place: USA: Trout Bog Lake...
ATTGAGAGCCACCCTTAAATTCAATTCCTAGGTGTAAGCCTCGTACTCCGAGTGCGACACCAGAAATGATGATGACGAGCATTGATAGCGCATACCAGCGGCGGCGATGTCCGATGATGTTGAAGGATTTCTCGCCTCGATAGAGACGACCACCCATGCCTGAAAGACGTGACATTTATTCGACTTCCTTTCCGGTAACAACACCGAGGCTCTTGGCTGAGAAGCCAGAGAGTGGATGACCATTGGCGTAGAACGCAACCTTGGAAAGCGCGCTCACTAATGGCTTTGTGAAGAAGAAGACCACGAAGAGGTCAACAAAAGTGGTTAGACCCAGAGTAAAGGCGAAGCCTCGAACGTCGCCTACTGCGAAGAAGTAGAGCACAGCTGAAGCGATCAACGATACAAAGTCAGCGACGATGATCGTGCGCTTAGCGCGTGACCAGCCTGTTTCCACTGCGGTTCGGAGCGTTCTACCTTCTCGCACTTCATCACGTAGACGCTCGAAGTAAACAATGAAGGAGTCGGCGGTGATACCGATCGACACGATGGCACCAGCGATGCCTGCCAATGACAGTGTGAAGCCGATCCACTTTCCGAGAAGAAGGAATAGCAGGAAGGTAGTTCCACCAGCGACGACCAAGGAGCCAACGCTCACCAAGCCAAGTCCGCGGTAATAGAGGACTGAATACAAGATAACCAAGATCAAGCCAATGGCTCCTGCAAGCAGACCATCGTGAAGCTGATTCGATCCAAGAGTTGGAGAGACTTGTTGAACATCGCCACGATCAAAGGAGAGCGGCAAAGCACCAAACTTCAAGTTGTTGGCAAGTGTGCTTGCTGTCGCTTGGGTGAAGTTACCGGTGATTTGTGCGTTACCAGCGGTAATCGCTTGAATGATTCGCGGTGCTTCAACAACCAAGCCATCAAGAACGATCGCTACTTCATTTTGTGGTGCAGCGAGTGAAGTCACAGCCTTGGTGAGATTTCCAAACTTTGTGGTGCCGTTCCCGTTGAAATCGAGCAACACCTGCCAGCCGTTACCTGATGTCTGATCAAGTGAGGCAGCTGCAGATTTAATATCGGTTCCTAGAACTTGGGCTGGCGCAAGAATGTATTTAGTTGCACCGGTCTGATCACAAGTAACAAGTGGCGCATTGGGATTATCAAGACTTCCACCCTGACGGTTACTTGCCTTGGTGCAATCGAGAGCTGAAAATTCTGCATTGAGTGCAGCTGTTACCCCAGTTGGATATGTCGCAACCGGTGCGCTGGTCTTGCCTTTAGTTGTTGTTGTTACAGAGTTGACGGCAGTGGTTGTGTCTACGCCGCTACCCTGAGCTAAAACCTGGCGGAAACGAAGTTCGGCAGTCTGACCAACCTCGTTCACAACCGCTTGACCTGTAACTCCCGGTACCGAAATTACGATCTGCTGGTTTGCGCCAGTTCCTTGAGCCGCAACAGTTGCTTCCGAAACGCCAAGAGAGTTCACGCGCTCACGGATGATTGACACCGCAGTGTTAATCGCCGAGGTAGTGACTTTCTCCCCCGCCTTTGGAGTCAGAGTGACGCTGGTTCCTCCACGGAGGTCCAGACCCAATTTCACCTTGTCGTTTTGAAAGAACGCCAAAGCCGAAAAGGCTAGGAGCACTACAAAGAGGATTGCTACTGTGCGTCCGGGTCTTCCCGGCGCTTTAACTGACTTCGAAATGTTGGCAGACATAAGGCGCAAGTCTAGGCATCAGAGGCTGGCATGTCGAAAATGACGGGCTGATCTGCAGGTGCTTTTAGCCCTAGGTGGGCCCATCCTGCCGCGGTAGCCATGCGCCCTCTGGGAGTACGGGCCAAAAGACCCATGCGGACCAGGAATGGCTCCGCGATCGATTCGATGGTTTCGGCCTCTTCCCCGACGCTCATGGCTAGCGTTGAGAGCCCAGCGGGGCCACCGTTAAATCGCTTGATGAGAACTTCAAGCAGGGATTTATCAAGTCGGTCCAAACCAATCTCATCAACTTCGTACATAGTGAGCGCCGCCTGGGCGAGCTCCTTGGTGACAGAACCAGAGCCATGCACCTGGGCGTAATCACGAACCCGCCTAAGTAATCGATTGGCGACTCGTGGAGTGCCGCGAGAACGCTTCCCTAGTTCACTTACCGCGTCGGGTGAGATGGAGACACCGAGAAGATCGGCGCTTCGTTCGACAATCGTTCCAAGATCAGAATCATCGTAGAAATCCAGCTGAGCTGTGAAACCAAAACGATCTCGAAGCGGACTAGGAAGAAGTCCCGCGCGAGTAGTAGCGCCGACCAGAGTGAAGTGCGGCAGGTTTAACGGAATAGCGGTCGCGCCAGCACCCTTGCCAACGATGACATCGACTCGAAAATCTTCCATCGCCAAATAAAGCATCTCTTCTGCCGGGCGAGACATTCGATGAATTTCATCAAGGAACAGTATTTCGCCTTCGACTAATGAAGAAAGAATGGCAGCCAAATCACCTGCATGTTGAATTGCTGGACCGCTAGAGATCCGAATTGGCGCTCCCATCTCACTTGCAATAATCATTGCAAGTGTCGTCTTACCTAGACCTGGTGGGCCAGAGAGCAAAATATGGTCAGCGACAGAATTTCGTGATCTGGCCGCTTGCAGTAAGAGATCAATCTGTGAAGCAACCCGCTGTTGCCCAACAAATTCTCCTAGGCTCTTTGGGCGAAGGGCTAACTCTGACGCACGTTCCTGCTCGTCCGCTCCAGCGCTCATGGAAAAATCACTCATGGCTGTTTACCTGATGCAAGAGCCAATTTTAGTAACTCGGAAATATCGGTTACCTCTGATTCGCTGACTTCGAGAGCGACTGAATCGATACGTGACTGCGCATCTTTCGCTGTAAAACCGAGCCCAACAAGGGCCGATAGCAACTGCTCTTTCCATGGTGAACGAGGTGATGGTTTTGCGCCATCAGAGGATTGAGAAAGGCCAAGAATCGCAGCCTTCTCTTTAAGTTCGAGAATGAGTCGCTGTGCGCCTTTCTTCCCAAGGCCAGGAACTTTTTCAATCGCAGCACTATCTTCACGAGTAATGGCGTCGGCTAATTCAGTCGGACGGTAGAGCGATAACGCTGACAATGCGACCTTAGGTCCAATACCGCTCACACTCTGAAGTAGTTCAAAAAAATCTCTCGCCGCTCGCGTCTCAAATCCAAAGAGCGTGAGTGCATCCTCACGAACCGTGAGCGATGTATGAAGTAGCAAGGCGGAACCAATATGTGCGCCAGAAGCAACGTTTGGCGTTACATGAATGAGATAGCCGACGCCATTAACATCGAGAACAAGCGAGTGTGACGTTGCATGAAGAACCGTGCCGTTGAGAGATGCAATCACTGAGAGACCACCTTGCGACTGCTTTTGAGTGCCGCGATTCGAACTTTTTCTTGGGCCGCTTTCACAAGCAAGGCATCTTCTGCTCCCCCACGCCAGTGATGGCAAATAGCCAAGGCCAATGCGTCGGTACTATCGACCGGCTTTGGAATTTCCGTTAGGTTCAATAGTTTTTGCACCATAAGAGCAATCTGTTTCTTATCGGCTCGACCTGAACCTGTGACGGCAGCCTTCACCTGAGTTGGAGTGTGCATAGAAACTGGAATTCCAGCTTTCGCTGCCAACAAGAGCGCAATTCCTGCGGCTTGGCCTGTCGCCATCGCAGTCCGAACGTTGAGTTGAGAGAAGACTCGTTCTACCGCGACAACATCAGGCTGGTATTGCGAAATCCATTGCTCTAACTCAGCTTCTAGTTGAAGCAGTCGTTGATCAAGTGGTGCATCCGTCTGAGTTTGAATTACCCCAACGGAAACCATTCGTAGGTTCTTGCCGTTCCCACCGAGAGCTGTTTCAACAACGCCAATACCGCAGCGTGTTAAACCTGGATCTACCCCGAGCACTCTCATATCCGAGAGTCTATTACCGAAGTGATTGCCAGTTGGGATATTAAGCGGTGATGCTTGCCATCACTTCATCCGAGACATCGAAGTTGCCATAGACGTTCTGAACGTCATCTAGCTCTTCAATGGCGTCGATCAGATTGAAGACCTTTGTGGCTGTCTCTGCATCGAGCGGGACTGAGAGTGAAGGCAGGAAGGAGGTGTCAGCAGATTCGTAGTCGATACCCGCGCCTTGCAAAGCCGTTCTGACGGCAACCAAATCACTCGCCTCAGAAACAATCTCAAAAGATTCGCCCATATCGTTTACTTCTTCGGCGCCGGCATCGAGAACGACTTCTAAGAGAGAGTCTTCGGTAACGCCTGCTGCCTTGTTCACAATGACAACACCCTTGCGGTTAAACATGTACGAAACGGAACCTGGGTCCGCCATAGACCCACCGTTGCGAGTAACTGCTACGCGAACTTCAGCAGCAGCTCGGTTACGTGAGTCAGTAAGACATTCGATCATGAGGGCAACGCCGCCTGGTGCGTAACCTTCATACATGATGGTCTGCCAATCGGCGCCACCTGATTCAAGGCCAGCACCGCGCTTAACTGCACGCTCAATGTTGTCCGCTGGCATCGAGTTTTTCTTGGCTTTAGCGATGGCATCAAAAAGAGTCGGATTGCCATCGATATCTGCGCCACCATTGCGAGCCGCAATTTCAATCGCCTTGATCAACTTCGCAAAGTTCTTGGCGCGACGTGAATCGATTACCGCCTTCTTGTGTTTTGTCGTTGCCCATTTGGAATGGCCTGACATAGCAATCACCAACCTTGATATCTCTTAATTAGCCATCGAAACTCGGTTTCGATGCGCAACTTACTTAGTTGCTTTTTACGATCTCCTTCAGGAAGTACTCGTGAATCCTGTCATCCGAAGTGATCTCGGGATGAAATGATGTCGCGAGCACCGAACCTTGACGGACCGCCACTGGGTGTAATTCTCCATTAAACTCGACCGAAGCCAAAACTTCGACACGAGGTGAGAGCTCATGCGCCCACGGTGCCCGAATAAAGACCGCGTTAAATGCCCCGCCAGCGATTCCCTCAACCTCAATCTCTTGCTCGAAGGAATCAACCTGACGGCCGAAGGCGTTGCGGCGAACGCTCATTTCAATACCGCCGAAAGTTTCCTGCCCGGATGCTGGGTCGAGGATTTTCTCGGAGACCAAGATCATTCCGGCGCATGAACCATATGTGGGCATCCCTGCTGCGATGCGATCTCGCAGTGGCTGCAGAAGCCCAAAGTTCTTGGCCAACTTAAATATTGCCGTTGATTCTCCCCCAGGAATCACAAGCGCAGCGACAGTGGCTAGGTCGTCTGTGGTTTTAACCAGACGCGCATTAGCACCACAATTACTTAACGATTGAGCATGCTCACGAAAATCCCCTTGAAGGGCGAGAACACCTATCTCCATGTGCGTTCCTGTTGCACTGGCGCAGGCCAGAGAACTACTTACCAGCCGCGCTCGGCGAGGCGGTGTGGCACTGGAATGTCGCTGACGTTAATACCAACCATCGCGTCACCCAAACCACGAGAGACATCCGCAAGCACCTTAGGGTCGGTGTAGTAGGTGGCAGCCTTCACGCATGCTGCAGCGCGAGCTTGTGGATTTCCGGATTTAAAGATTCCTGAACCAACGAAGACACCATCAGCACCGAGTTGCATCATCATTGATACATCTGCAGGTGTAGCGATTCCGCCGGCAGTGAAAAGCACAACTGGAAGCTTTCCGCTCTGGGCAACTTCTTTCACCAACTCGTAAGGAGCTTGAAGTTCTTTTGCTGCGACATAAAGTTCATCTTCACGCATCGATGTGAGACGACGAATCTCTTGCGAAATCTTGCGCATGTGAGTAGTTGCGTTTGAGACATCGCCTGTTCCTGCCTCACCCTTGGAGCGAATCATGGCAGCACCTTCGTTGATGCGACGGAGTGCTTCTCCGAGATTGGTAGCGCCGCAGACAAATGGAACAGTGAAATCCCACTTGTCGATATGGTTTTCGTAATCCGCTGGAGTGAGAACTTCTGACTCATCAATGTAATCAACGCCGAGGGATTGAATAATCTGTGCTTCGGCGAAGTGACCGATACGAACCTTTGCCATCACTGGGATAGAAACTGCTGCCTGAATTTTCTCGATCATGTCTGGGTCGGACATACGAGCGACGCCGCCTTGCGCGCGAATATCAGCAGGGACGCGCTCTAGCGCCATAACGGCAACAGCGCCAGCATCTTCAGCGATCTTCGCCTGCTCGACGTTGACCACATCCATGATGACTCCGCCTTTAAGCATTTCGGCCATGCCGCGCTTTACGCGACCGGTGCCGACTGTCTTGGCTGAATCCTGGCTCATGAATTACCCCTTGTGTTGATCGATTGTGAGAGACTGCGTAAGGTCCCAGTCTAAACCCAAAGCAACCAGGTAGCCATTTGCAAGTATCTGGCAATAACTCGAGCAGGAATAACTCGGGCAGGAATAACTCCAGAACTAGCGGGTGGATGCAGGCGTGAATACTGGAGGCTGATCAGTGAGCGCGACCCACACCTGCCCAGTGTGGAAAAGGGCGGGCTTTCCATTCGCCAAGGTCCACGTCGTAGGTGACTGCGGAGTTGGTCGGCTCCATGTAATGGGAAATTCTTGGCCATCACGAAGCAGGTAACCAGTCCCAGACCCCACCGTTTGACTCAAAGGTGTGTAGCTACCTAAATGATCATGGTAAATCGATGGCGTGATGCTCACGTTTTGAATGATGAGCGTTGGTGAGCCCAATTGAGCACCGGTGTTGTCGACATCAGTCGCGCCATCAAAATTCAACAACCAGCGAGATTCCGTTGCCGACCAGCTGGCTTGGTAGGAAGCAGCTGGCCACTTAAGACTCACACCTGAAACCGGAATTCCTCCTGATGGCAAAGCTCCAAAGTTCCAACCCACGGAGTGCGCCGTGACGATCGTACGTTTCTCAACGGCAATTGACTTATGAAGGAGCGCTGTTGGATCCACGAACATATTGATAGGTGCCTGTCGGGTTAAATCCCGCGAATAAATAGTTGCTGGCTCATGATCTGCGCCAATATCTTCAATATTTGCTGCATCCAATACCGGCAGGAAGAGAGTTTGAGCGCCGCTAAAGGCCAGACCGACTCGGCCGTACTGCGCCATTACATCGATATCACTAATGCGAGCACTCCGTACCGGACCAACGGCTGGCGGCAAGTGGTTGCTAAATACTGCAGCAAGTCGAGTGAGCCCACCTTCTACCTGCTCGATATAGATCACATCTGCGCTTGCCAACCCAACTTGTGGATGCCCGGCTCCGGAATCGTCGACTTTAACAAAGAGAACTGGACCGTTGGTGCCTGGCAAGCCAGTGAGCGCGTTCGTTCCTGATGTTAATGATCCGGAAGTGGAACTGCTTGAAGGGTTCCCGCTGCTTCCACCACATGCACTTAAAAGCAGTGAGCAACAGAGCGCGACTATAAGGCTTAGAGATTTCTTCGACATTGTTACAGGAGTGCGAAAAGACATGGCAGTTACTCTTCTTCGAATGAATAACGCGTAGGAAGTTTTGCTCGACCAGCAAGTCTGAAGAATTTATAGATGAATTTAGCGCGCATCTTCTCGACTGAAGAGACGGCCTCAAGGTGAATTTGTGTTGCGATCGAAATTTTTTCCGTAAGGGAACTCAGTTCACCCAATAACGGAGCGGGTATTTCAAGCTCACCGCTTCCCGCAGCTTCACGCAATAAGGAGAGTGAATACGCCAATGACTTTTCTGCGTCATCGCGTTCATTAATTGCTTCTTCTCGACTGATATAGGCAGATTGCGTAAGTAGGTATTGGGTCGCTGGATCGAGTTCTGCCAGATGTGAAATTTCAAGCGCTAAGGCAGCACGGCGTTGTAGCAGCGCATCAAGATGCTCCCATGAAGTTTCAACACGGTGATGCAATCGATCCAACCGCGAAGCTGAGAAAGAGAGATACCAAGCGCACAGAACAATCGCCAAAATTGTCAGAATAATTCCCACTCTTAGGAACGCCCTTTCTTCCATGAAGCGTTTTCATTTCCAATTCCAACTTTGCCGTGACCAGCCATAGCCGTTTCATAGACGCTTAATATCGCAGTAGCGACACTCTTCCAGTCATACTCTGACGCCGCTACAACTCCGCGCTGTGAAAACTCTGCGAGTTTAGGTGGAGCGCTGAGCAGATCGATGATGCTGCGCGCCAAGGAGCTGCTATCGCCATTGGCAAAAAGGGTGCCTGCTAAACCATCTCGCAATACTGCTGCGAAGGCTGGAATATCACTGGCTACAACCGGAGTTCCAGATGCCATGGCCTCGGTCAAAATAATTCCAAAAGATTCTCCGCCAGTATTCGGTGCCACATAAAGTTGAAGGGATTGCAAGAACTCGACTTTATCGGCATCGCTCAAACGACCCAAGAAGGTGACTTTCTTCGCTATCTCAGGTGGTAGCTTGGCCACAATCTTGCTTGAATCGCCAGGTCCAGCGACAGCAACTTCGCAGATGGGAAATTTCTTTAACACGGTTGGCAAAGCCGCCAAGAGCACGGCAAGCCCTTTTCGATCTTCCTCGAATCTACCCAGGAAACCAATTCGAATAGATTTCGTTTCACGTTCCACAACAGGAGTGCTCCCCTTTTGGTAAAGGTCGAAATCAATTCCGTTAGGAATAATCACTCCGGTAGTTCCATAGAGCGAGTTCATTGTTGCTAGAGCCATTTCACTTACGGCTATTCGCGCGTTAAGTTTTTCAATCATTGGCTCGATAAATGTTCCAGCTGCTGCAATCGCTCGCAATTTTGGAGTCGAGGCATGAAACGTTCCCACCATAGGTCCTTCCGCGGCCCAGCAAGCAAGAAGTGAGAGTGAAGGAATTCCAGGTTCGTGCAAGTGAAGGAGGTCGAATTCCCCTGCCGAAATCCACTGTCGCACCCGCGATGCTGCAAGCGGGCCAAAGAGAACGCGAGCAACCGATCCATTAAATGGAATTGCTAATGGCCGTCCGGCACTCACAAGCCATGGCTCTGTCACTGCATCTTCATCGCTGACAGGGGCAATCACAGAGACGTAATGCCCTTGGGCGATCAGATGTTCAGATAGTTCTTTAATGTGAACTTGAACCCCGCCCGGCGTATCCCACCCATATGGGCAGACAATTCCGATCCGTAGCGATCTCTTGAGATTAGTTTCGCTCAACGAAGTCACCATCAATCCATATTCGCTGCAACATATGCCAATCGAGATAATTATTCTTAAGGTGGGCACCCAAGCGATCCGCGGTCACTTGAATCATCGCCGCAACTTTCTCAGAAGTTGAGCCAGATTCAGGTACCGCGATTGCTTCGTCAAAATGAATGTGGATGCCAAGCTCGGTATAACTAACAAATGCGGTGAGCAAAGGTGCGCCGGTCTGAATCGCGAGCAGCGCTGGACCTGCCGGCATGCGAGCTGGTGCACCGCAGAGCTCGACATTGACGCCATTTTTCGAGAGATCGCGATCGGCTACTAAGGCGACTAGCTGGTTGGCCCGGAGCCGCTGAGCCAGTACCCCAAGGGCTCTGGAGTTTGCATCCAGTACTTCCATGCCGATCGATTCTCTGTACGCAAGAAACTTCTTAAATAACTTCTCTGGTTCTAGATGCTCTGCAACAGTAATGACGGGCGCGCCGGTCTTGCAAAAATAGGCCCCCGCGTGATCCCAGTTGCCGGCATGTGGAAGTGACACTACGCAACCATTCCCCGCTTTGAGAGCATCCCTCAAGTAGTTTTCATTGGTCACTGTCACCGTGGAAGTTATTCGCGAATCACTCCAATAAGGAAGCCTGAAGGTGTCACACCAATAGCGAAGATACGAGCGCATGCCCGCTTTGACTGCGTGATCTAGTTCATCAGTAGTTAACTCCGGATGAATCCGTGAGTAATTCTTGCGAAGTCGCTGTACGCCTTTTCCGTTGGCGGCGGTTGCTCGGTCTGCCAGCAGATTCATAAGACCGTAAGCAGACTTCGCCGGCAGCAGCCGAAGCGCTTGCCACGCCGTAGCAAAGAGCCCGTAACTTATCTGGGACTTAATTCGCTTCATGGACGAGTAGCTGCAAAGACAATAACAAGACGTTCAACCACTGTGTACACACTTACCGCGGCCAGTAACCACGCAGCTACCGCCAGCGCATAGTGCACATGAAGACCGGCAAGTCCGATACCGACGAAGATAATAATGAGCCGTTCTGTGCGTTCAGCCAAACCACCAGAGCAAGCAGTGCCCAGAGCTTCTGCCCTGGCCTTGATGTAGGAAACCAACGCACCAGCAACCAATGCGGTTATAAGAACCGGCACCAACTTGTCAGAACTTTTATTCAGAAAATATGCGACCGAACCGATCACGGCCGAGTCGGTGACCCGATCAAGTGTTGAGTCAAGAAGTGCTCCAAAGCGGGATCCGCCGGAATCGCTCAAGCGCGCGATGGTTCCGTCGAGCAAATCAAAGAGTACGAAGAAGACGCAGAGAACCATTCCCCAGAAGAAGTGGCCGCTCGAGAAGGCGAATACCGCGGTGAGGGTTGAACCTATTCCACCTGCAGCGCTCACCATGTTTGCACTCACTCCGAGTCGAATAAGGAGCTGACAGAGCGGAGTAATAAATCGTGTCACGGGAGCTTTGATTGAACTTTGTAGCACGGTTACATCGTAGGCTTTCCGTCGTGAGCAACCTAATACATGCGGGGAAAAACCTTAGAATTTCTCTCATCGGAAAGAGCTCGCACGAGCTCGCTACCGCCCTCGGTTGCACGAACTCTGAACTTGAGCAGGCCGATGTCGCGGTGTTTATTGTCAGCGCCGAAGTCGGGATTGTTAGCGCCGATATCGCCTCCTGGCATCAGGCACGAGAGCTCTACATTCCTTCGCTGGTCGTGATCACCGATCTCACCACCAGTGATATTGATTTCGAAGATATGAGTGCGATTGCCTCGAAGATGCTCGATCCGGTCGTCACGCCATTTCTCGTTCTCCATGGGGATGAAGGTGCTCCCGCTGCCTTGATCAGCCTAGAAACGCTTCGTCTGGTTGATTACAGCAACGGTGATGCTCAGGAACGAGATTCAGATCCAGAACACGTAGAGCTGGTTGCGGAATTTCGTGAGGAGTATGTGGAACAGATCTCTGCCGCAGGTGAAGATAGTTTTGAAGCAGGGCTGCTCTTCCCTGCAATTCCTTGGGTCAGCGGAACGCAGATCGGACTCCGCGAAATTGCTGACTATCTAAATAGAATTCCAGTTCTCGGCTAAATCTTTTCGCGTTTGCGTAAGTAAGAGCGGCAAAACTTTCGTCTGACCAATAATTGGCATGAAGTTCGCATCACCAGACCAGCGCGGGACAACATGCTGGTGAATATGCTCGGCAATTCCCGCACCAGATATTGCACCTTGATTCATTCCCAAATTAAATCCCTTTGCATTGCTTACTTTGCGAAGGACTTTCATAGCATGGGCGGTTAACGCGCAGAGTTCGTTGCGCTCTGCCTCACTCAAGTCGGTTAAATCAGCTACGTGCCTATATGTACAGACCAAAAGGTGTCCGGCGTTATACGGATAAAGATTGAGAACTACATACGCAGTCTCGCCGCGGGCAACGATGAGTCCTTCTTCATTAGAAAGAGATGGCACGCGACAAAATGGGCATGGGACATCATTGCCCGGAAGTGGTCGATTCTCCCCCGACAAATAACTGAGTCGATGCGGTGCCCAGAGCCGATCCCAGCTATCAGGCATTCCTGCCCCACCGGTGATTGGTGCATCCATAACGCGTGGCTTAGATCTGGGTTCGCTCGGCTACTACAGCCAAAACTTCAGCAATGGCATCTGCAATCGGAATACCGTTCTTCTGTTCACCGTTGCGATAACGGAAGGAGACCGCACCGTTAGCTTGATCTTCTTCGCCAGCAATCATCATGAATGGAATCTTTTCGAGTTGAGCGTTGCGAACCTTCTTCTGCATTCGATCGTCAGAGAAGTCAACCTCCACTCGAATTCCAGCTTGGCGCATGTGATCCGCAACATCCTTGAGGTATGGCGCAAAGGCATCTGCAACCGGAATCGCACGAACTTGCACCGGAGCCAACCATGGTGGAAATGCGCCTGCATAATGCTCTGTCAAAACTCCAAAGAAGCGCTCAATGGAGCCAAAGAGAGCTCGGTGAATCATCACCGGCTGCTGTCTTGAGCCATCGCTTGCTTGATATTCCA
>Ga0164296_1004728_pt1 | contig 12231 bp, 20 predicted proteins | sample GEODES057metaG_FD_113533 | JGI IMG/M metagenome (GOLD analysis project Ga0164296, IMG submission 113533) | Dystrophic lake water microbial communities from Trout Bog Lake, Wisconsin, USA - GEODES057 metaG | ecosystem: Environmental > Aquatic > Freshwater > Lake | place: USA: Trout Bog Lake...
CACGAGTGCAACATTTAGAACAAGCTTTTGGCACTCATAGCGATGAATTAGCTCATGTAGTTGCTACTTTAGAAGCTCATGTATCTGCAAATGCCCCTGCAGCTCCTGTTGTTGTAGAGCCAGTTGCAGTAGAACCAGTTGTTGAAGTTCCTGCTGCAGTAGAAGCTACTGAAGAAAAATGAAATTACTATCTTGGTTTTTTAATTTATTTAAACCTAAGAAAATATTTGATTTTCCTGCGCCTAAAGCTGTTTCTAAAAAGCCTAGTATCAAGAAACCTACTGTACAAAAAGCTACTACCAGAACAAAGAAAAAGTAATGGCATATACATCTGGAACTACTGTATTTAACTTAGACCTTTCCGAGCTAGTCGAGGAAGCGTATGAGCGTTGCGGTTCACAATTACGTTCTGGATATGATTTAAGGACAGCCCGTAGATCACTTAATTTAATGAGTATCGAGTGGTCTAACCGTGGTATTAACTTATGGACTGTAGAAGAATGTTCTATTCCATTGGTAACTAACCAAGGTATTTATGCCGTTCCAAATGACACAATTGATATTCTAGACCTTGAAACCAGAACCAGTAATGCCAGTACATCGAATCAAACAGATATTAATCTTAGCCGTATTTCTGAGTCCACTTACGCTACCATTCCTAATAAACTTACAACAGGAAGACCTGTACAAGTCTATTACAATCGCCAGTCTGGTAACGCTGATGTCACTACTTATACTGTAACTGGTAGCGCAATTAGCTCTACAGATACCACGATTACCCTTGGATCTCCTGCAGGAACCCTAACTGGATTACGTTCTACTGGTTTTATTCAATTAGATAACGAAGTTATTGCTTATACCAACATTGTTGGTACTCAATTACAAAACTGCTGGCGTGGTCAAAACGGTACAACTGCTGCTGGTCATGCTATTGGAACTACGGCAATTGCTCAGTATTTACCCTGTGTCAATATTTGGCCTACTCCTGACTCAGGTGGTGGACCATATACATTGGTTTACTGGCGCATGAGAAGAGTCCAGGATGCTGGTAATGGCGTAAACATACAGGATGTCCCATTTCGCTTTATTAACTGCATGGCAGCTGGTTTAGCCTATTTTTTAAGCGTTAAATTAAGCAATATGACTCCAGAACGAGTTATGTTTTTAAAACAAGATTATGAGGATCAGTTTAATCTTGCAGCGCAAGAAGACCGAGAAACAGCCCCAGTTAGATGGGTTCCTCGAAACTTGTTCTATTCGAGATAAGTTATGCCGTCAAATTTTGCTTCTGGTAAGTATGCGATTGCCGAATGTGACCGATGTGGTCAAAGGTACAAACTTACCCAGTTAAAAAAGCTGACAATTAAGACTAAACAAGTCAGTATTAAAGTATGCCCAGAGTGTTGGGAACCAGACCAACCTCAATTACAATTGGGTATGTATCCTGTCAATGATCCCCAGGCGGTACGGGAACCTAGACCTGATACAAGTTATTACGGTGCTGGACAGACTGGTTTGCAGACTTTAAATGGTAATGCAAATACAACTGCTCAAAACGGGTATCCTACTGATGGTAGTAGGCAGATTCAATGGGGTTGGTATCCAGTTGGTGGATCGCAAGATTTTGACCGTAAATTAACGCCTAATAGCTTGGTTGCTGTTGGGAATATAAACTCAGTAACAGTATCGGTAACTTAGGAGCTAAAAATGGCAAAGATGGAATCAAAATCAGAATCAAAAAAAGAAATGGCAATGGACAAGAAACAAGACGTTGCTATGATTAAAAAGGCTTTTAAAGAGCATGATGCCCAAGAACACAAAGGTGGTAAAGGCACAAAAATTACTCTTAAAAAAGGTGGCGTAACTGGAAAAGCATTAAGAGCTGTTGGTCGTAACATGGCTCGTGCTAATAACCAAAGAGGTCGTTAATATGGCAACCGCAAAAAATGTAAAGCCTACTAAAAAGAATAGTCCATCTATTCATGTAGGTGCTAACCGTGATAATGGCCCAGCTGAAATGTATGCCAAGAATGGTGCTACAGCTGTTGCTGGTGAAGCTCCAATGAAGTCTGGCATATTAAGCAGAACTAGATCTGCCCAGGATGCCAGCATTACAGATCCACTTTCCAATGGCGTAGCTTATGGTATTGGCAGAGAAAAGACTGAAGGAATTGTAATGCGTGGTCACGGAGCTGCTATCAAAGGTATTAAGTCTAGAGGACCAATGGCCTAATGAATTACGTCCAGTTATATCAAGCGATACAAGATTATTCCGAAAATACGGAAGCCTTATTCGTTGCTAACATTCCTACGTTTGTACAACAAGCGGAAGAACGTATTTTTAATACGATTAATTTTCCATCTATTCGCAAAAATGTAACTGGAACAACTACATCTGGAAATAAATATTTGTCTTTACCAAATGATTGGTTATCAACGTATTCAATAGCAGTTGTTGATACATCTGGCAATTACAGTTATTTACTTAATAAAGATGTTAACTTTATTCGTGAAGCCTATCCTAATCAAGGATCGGCTTATTATGGTTTGCCAAAATATTATGCAATTTTTGGTCCACAAACAGCACAACCTAATGAATTAACAGCTATTCTTGGTCCAACACCAGACTCAAGCTATACCACAGAGTTACATTATTTCTTTTACCCACCTTCAATTGTTCAAGGTATTATTGCTACGCTTAATACCTCCTACAGCGCAGGATCACTATATACAAATGGTACATATGAAAACGTACCACTAACTGGTGGATCAGGATCTGGTGCAACAGCTACATTTACTATTACTGGTCAATCTATTACTGGAATAACCATTAATAGCGGTGGTCAATTCTATGTAGTTGGAGATACTTTAACTGTAGCTAATTCTTATGTTGGTGGAACAGGATCTGGATTTTCAATTACTGTTCTTACAATTAATAATTCTACTGGCACAAGTTGGCTTGGTGATAACTTTGATCCAATTCTTGTGTATGGTGCTATGCGTGAAGCTATGCTATTTATGAAAGGCGAAGCTGATTTAGTTAAGTATTACGAAGATAAGTACGCAGAAGCTCTTGATTTAGCTAAACGCCTTGGCGATGGTCTTGAGCGTGGTGATGCTTACCGTGATGGTCAGACTAAGTTAGACGTTAGCGGAAGGCGTTTATAATGTCTATTGTCCAGGGTCAGACTACTACTTTTAAAACTAATCTACTAAGTGGTTTAGAAAACTTTACTTTAACTTCTCCATACACTTATAAGATTGCTTTATATACAGGCTTGGCTAATTTAACTAACGCCACTACAGCCTATAGCAGCGTTAATGAAGTTGTATCTTCAGGCTATACAGCTGGCGGTTTAGCATTAACTATTTCTAATCCTCCTACTGGAGATACGCTTAATAATATTGGTTGGATATCGTTTAATAATGCCGTTTGGACAGGAGTTAGCTTTACTGCCAGGGGTGCATTAATTTACAATAGTACAACTAATGCTTCTATTTTTGTTTTAAATTTTGGTAACGATATTACTTGTTCTTCAAGTTTTACTGTTACCTTCCCAACAGCAACTTCAACAACCGCTGTTCTTACTATTAGTTAAGGAGTTTATATGAGTAACGAATTATCAAATTTTGGTGACAGCAGCGTTGCTACAGTTACCCGTGCCAGCGATGGTCAAGAATCTTTAGGGATTCAAGGTCATTACATGGTTAAATGTTATGACAAAGATGGCAATTTAAAGTGGGAAGATATTGCTCCTAATTTAGTTACTGCTGTTGGTAAACAGGCTTTATTTGATTATTATTTTGGTGCTACTGGTACTGGCGGTGGAACGTCTGCTGGTGCTAACTATCTTGGTTTGGTAGGAAGTGCATCTTCTACTGCTAACTATGTGGCCTCAGATACTATTTCTTCCCATACTGGTTGGATTGAAGTAGGTGGATCTAATGCTCCAGCGTATACAGGAAATCGCCAATTACCATCTTGGTCTGCTGCTACTAGCGGTGGAACTACACCAACTAACATTACTACTAAAACTGCTTCTGCATTGACATTCTCAATGACTAGCGGTGGTACTGTATTTGGTTGCTTTATTAACTCTGGTGCATCTGCTTCAGCTACCAAAGATTCAACAACTGGTATTTTATATAGCGCAGGAAGCTTTACTGGCGGTAGCAAAATTGTTGCCAATGGTGATTCTTTAGCGGTTACTTATACGACCACAGCAACGTCTTAATTTAGGAGCCAATTATGGCTTTAGTCGTTTATGACCGAGTATTACAAACTGGTACAGCCAATACAACTGTAAGCTTTTCATTAAGCGGTACAGTTACTGGCTACCAGTCTTTTGCTGTAGTAGGTAATGGAAATACTACTTACTATTCTGCAACAGATGGAACTAATTGGGAAACGGGTCTTGGAACCTACACAAGTGCTGGTACAGTTTTAACTCGTACTACAGTTTCTCAATCTAGTAATTCCAATACAGCTGTTACTTTTTCTGGAACAGTTACTGTATGGATTGATTATCCAGCAAGCTTTACTGTATTTCAAGGTGGTGTTTTAGGAACTCCATCATCTGGAACTTTAACAAACTGTACTGGTTTGCCAAATGCTGGTCTTGTAAATAGCTCCGTAACTCTTGGTTCTACCGCTGTTTCATTAGGAACTACAGTAGCTACATTTGCTGGTATGACTTTAAGTAGTCCTACATTTGTAACGCCAGTATTAGGAACGCCATCATCTGGAACTTTAAGTAGCTGTACTGGTTATTCTGCGGGATCATTATCTGGTGGAACCCTTGCAGCTGGTGTATTAGCCTCAAGCTTAACTTCTGTTGGATCTTTGGGTAATACTCAAATAGCATCTTTAGGAGTAGGTACTGCAGCTTCTGGTACATCTGGTGAAATTCGTGCCACTAACAACGTAACAGCTTATTATTCTGATGACAGGATGAAAACTAATTTGGGTAATATCCCAAATGCGCTTGATAAACTTAAAACTTTAAATGGTTTTTATTATGAGGCTAACGAGTTGGCCCAATCAATGGGCTATGAAGTTAAAAAAGAAGTTGGTGTATCAGCCCAGCAAGTACAAGCAATTATGCCAGAAGTGGTTGCGCCAGCACCTATTGATGATAGATATCTAACAGTACGGTATGAGCGTTTAGTGCCATTAATAATTGAGGCTATCAAAGAATTAGAAGCCCAAGTTGCCCAATTGAAAGCTAGATAATGTACGGAATTGGGCCATATTCTCAATCTTCATATGCAGCGTTTGGAAATGTATTTGCTGCTTCTGTTTCCGAAACTATTATTACTGAAACAGATAGTGAAGTTGTAGTTGCTACATTTATTACTGCAATTAGTGAAGCAATTTCTGCAATGGCAGATCTTCCTGCTTATACTGCATTAGCAGCAATTACAGAAAATTTAACGTCTAACGATGTTAATGCAGCAGCAGGAAATTTTGTAAGTTCTATTTCTGAATCTATTACACCTATAGATATACCATCTGTTATTGTTAATTTTGTAAGTGCTATATCTGAATCAAATACAGTAAACGATTCCATAGCAAGTGGTTGGAATGTAGCAATTACAGAAAATACTGGATTGGCTGATTCGTCTACTGGCTTTGGTACTTTTGTATTTGCTGTTGTAGAAAATATTTCTAGTTTTATTGATAGTAGTTTTCAAACAGCATCATATCCAGTTAATATTCTAGAAGCAATATCTTCAATATCAGATAGTCCATTGGGATTGCCTACTTATTCTGTATCAGTATTTGAAGGAAGTACAATAGCTAATACCCAAATTGGTGGCTGGAATGTATCAATTATTGAAAATTCAACCATTGTTGATAACAAAACAGTTGTGGCAGCTTTTGTAAGTTCTGTTTCTGAAAATTTAAATAGTAATGATTTACCATCAACAATAGCTTCATTTGTATCATCTATTAATGAGGGGATTACTATTATCGATAATCCATTTGGAGGTGGTTGGTTTATCATTAATGATAATCAAACCATAACATGGGTTAGTTTAAATGATTCCCAAACCCCAAATTGGACTAACATAAATAATAGTCAATAAGGAATAATATGTCATCAACATACTCAACTAGTTTAAAACTAGAACTTATAGGTAACGGAGATCAATCTGGTACTTGGGGTACAACTACTAACAATAACTTAGGTACATTGCTTGAGCAAGCAATTACTGGTGTGCAAGCTATTACCATGAGTAATGCTGACTATACTCTTTCAAACTATAACGGCACATCAGATGAAGCTCGGAATGCTGTTTTATTTGTAAGTGGAACAAACTCAGCTATTTGTAAAATTATTTGCCCACAAGGTCAAAATAAACTTTATACAATTTTTAACAATACTACTGGTGGATATGCTATTACGATTGGCGCACCAACAGGCACAGCTGTTACTATTCCAAGTGGAGTAACGGCTACTGTATTTACAGATGGTGTTAATTTTTATTCTGCCCAAACTGGATCTGCTGGAAACTTTACAGTAAACGGAACTTTAACTGCTACAGGTGTTACTGATACAGGTGCTTTATCAGCAACTACAATTGGTGGTACTGTTATTACAGCATCAAGCCAATTTTCTGGTCCAGGTACAGGACTTACAGGAACAGCTGCTAGTTTAACCGTAGGCACAGCAACAACAGCAACTTCCGCAGCAGCAATTACTAATTCAGGCGGGTGGAATGTAACGCCTTCTGGGACAAAATTGTATTTTAATTATAATGGCACTAATGTTGCTAGTTTAGATTCATCTGGTAACTTTACAACTATTGCTAACGTAACTGCATACGGAACACCATAATGACAATGAACTCTTCAGGCCCAATTAGTTTGGGTGGCACAACGTCTGGACAATCTATTGAAATTGAAAATGGTGGCCCAGGAACAGCTACAATTAGTTTAAATGATACAACTGTAAGGTCACTTGCTGGTGTGCCTGGTTCTGGTACAACTATTATTATGCCAACCAATTTTTATGGTAAATCTAATACTGTGACAATTAATGTTACCATTTCTTCTAGTACTCAAAACTATTGTGTTTATTCTGCTATATCAAGTAATCCATCCTATATTGCAGGAAAAACAAATGCAACTATTACAATTAATCCAGGTGTAAACGTAGGCTCTAGTGCAACAGGATCTTATGCAATGCTAGTACCAGGCAGTTTTAATTCTGCTGATACTGTAACAATTGTTAATAACGGATATATTGTTGGCGCTGGAGGCAATGGTGGTGCTGGAGGCCAAGGTTCTTTTGCTGGTCAGCCAGGATTTGGTGGTGGAGGTGGTGGAAATGCTCTATACGTTAATAGGCCCACAACAGTAACAAATAACGGTACTATTGGTGCTGGCGGAGGCGGAGGCGGAGGCGGAGGCGGTGCGTGTGCTAACCAATGTAATGGCTTTCCTTGGGGCGGTGCTGGAGGAGGCGGAGCAGCGGGTTATAATGCGGGTTCAGCTGGAAATGGCGGTCCTAGCGGAACTGGCGGAGGCCCAGGAAGCCCAGGAAGCCCAGGGACGTTGACTTCTGGAGGCGGAGGCGGAGGCGGTGCTTCTTTTAGAGCAGGACGGCAAAATTATACTACAGGAAGTGGAGGATCTGGTGGTGGATTGGGATCAGGAGGATCTCCAGGAACCCCTGCTAGTGGAGTTGGAACAAATGGTGGCGGTGGCCCAGGTGGTGGCTCCGCAAACTATATAACAGGAAATTCATATGTAACTTGGCCCGCAACGGGGACTCGTTTAGGTGGTGTAGCTTAATTTTTAAAGGAAAAAAATGAAAACATTATTTATGAAAGTTGTAAGTTACGATGAAGGATCTAATTCTTTGTTGGTTTGTTTTGCTTCTGATACGACTAAATCTCAAGACCCCGCTGCTTATAAAACTATTGCATACCAACCAGATACAATGTGGCCAGATGTAACAGATCCTACTAAAATACCAGAATTAATTGCTCAGGCAGGATTATGGCAAGTTAAAACTCAAGAAACTATGGAATCTCTGGTTGATAACCCACAAAAAATTACATCATATAAAGCTTTAGTTGGTCAATCGTTAAGTTTTGATATTGCAACCTTATTACCACAAACACAGACTACTACCACAACTACTTCTTAATGAATAATCAAAATTTGTTAGAAAAACAAAGCGCTATAAAAGTTTTAAATTTAGTGCCTGTAGAGTTTTGCAAATATTTCACGCATGTGCTATTAAGACAAGCAGATTTGAATTTAGACAAAATAGACCCACAAACACCAAATGTTAAAGCAATTTTAGATCACGAATTAATATTTGACACACTTTTAGAATACCTTTGGCCTACAATAGAAAGTATTGTTGGGGAAGAATTGTTACCGACATATTCATATTCTAGGTTATATACAAATGGTGATGCACTTGAAAAACATGTAGATAGACCAGCTTGCGAAGTTAGTGTTACCGTACAACTAGGTAAATCGCATGATTATTCTTGGCAAATACATATGGGAAAAAATTGTTTTGAGTTAAACGAAGGCGATGCTGTTGTTTATAGCGGTTGCTCTGTACCACATTGGAGAAATGTGTGTAATGGGCCACAAAGTTTTTATTCGGGAAATGTTTTTTTACATTACGTAAAAAAGAATGGAAAATTTACTAATGAATTTGGTGATTCTACTATTAGAATTCCACCATCTTTTATAAAAAATAGATTTTAATTTATGTTATATTCATTAAAACCATATAATAGTCCTGGAAAAGATACACATGCGTATTGTGATAACTTGTTTACAAAAGAAGAATTAAATACAATTCTTGCTTTACCTGAATGGTTAAATACTACCAATGGTACAGTTGGCTCAATTGAAAATACAGTAAATGAAAATATTAGAAAAAATAATATTGCTTGGTTAAATGTAAATAACAATACACAATTTATTTGGGAAAAAATATCTGAAGTAATCTCAAACATAAACAGCAAATTTTTTCAATTTGATCTTTCAGGGTTTTATGAGCCAATACAATTGGGTGTTTATAACTCTGATATTCAAAGCCACTATAATTGGCATGCAGATGCAAATCCAAATGATCCAAGAGTTCCCAGAAAACTATCAATGTCTTTAATATTATCAGATAATTCTGAATATGAAGGTGGTGAATTGCAATTAAAATCGCAATCTGATACTGAAATTATATTAAATTGCCCAAAAGGTAGGGCGTGGTTTTTTCCTTCGTATACTCTTCATAGAGTTACGCCAGTTACCCGTGGGATAAGACGTTCTTTAGTTGTTTGGGTTGGCGGCCCTGCATTCAAATAAAATGAAACCATTTTTATACGACCATTTATTTGATATATCGACAAATATAGAAGGAAAAATTAAATATATAAATAAAGAAAAAATTTTAATTCTTGATGGATTTTTTAAAAATTTTTTAGAATTGCAAAATATGGTTTTTTCTTGTCCCCCTGGAAACTGGAAATATAAAGAAGGCACAAAAAATTATGTTGATTATTATGATTGTAGATTAAGTTTTTTACCACATCAAAATTTAATGTTACATGTTTCTAACAACATAATCAAAGAACAATACGGTAAAGATACAAAATTACAAGATGTAGTTGAAGCAAATTGGTTTAAACAAATTAAAGACAAAAGAAATGATTATGCTTGGCCACATCAAGATTCAATTACTGATTCCAAATATACTTGTTTAATTTATATGAATTCCGAAAGTCTTGGCGGAACTGCATTTTTTGAACAAATACAAAATGATAGTAATACAGAAGAATTGGATTATTGGGGATCAAATCCTACGTCTTGGAAAATGATAGATTACGTGGAAATGCAACCAAATAGAATGGTAGTGTTTCCAGCAAAAATGTTTCATGCAGCATATCATCCAAAAAATGGATTTTTTAACAACCCAAGAATTAACATTGTATATTGGATGGAAGAATAATGATTTTAGAAACATGGTTTCCCATTCCAATTATGTATGATATAGCTCCATTAAATATTAAAGAAGCTATTTTTAATGAATATAAATTAGCTGAAAAAGAAATTGTTTCTAAAACAAATTTAATGTGTGTAAACAATAAAAATTCCGTAAACTGGAATGATAATGTGTACTCTACTTTTAAAACAATTACAAATGTAATATCAGAATACAGTTTACGTAATCTTGAACAGTATATTTTTTTTGTTACTTCTGAATACATAAAACATTTAGATACAAATTTACCAAAATTAAATATTGTTGAAAGTTTTGTAAATTATAATAATAAAAATCAATATCAAAATTGGCATAATCATTATCCAAGTTATATTTCAGGAGTTTACTATTTAAATACTAATGGGCAAGACGGAGATTTAGTATTTCGTAATCCAATGATTTATCCAAGTATAGTTAACAATAATAGTACAATACTTACTAATGAATCAATTAAATATCAACCAGAACCTGGAAAAATTATATTATTCCCTGGCCATATTGAACATTCTGTTTCTGTAAATATGACGGATCATACTAGAATATCTTTATCTTTTAACATATCAATTAATTAAAATGTTAACTTCTTATCAATATTTTCCTTCAAGTATTTATCATTCTAACAATTTAGAATTTATAGATAGCGTGTCTTCTGTGTTTGAAGAATTTAGTGCAAAACAAAAATTAATAACACCAGTTGACGTTTTATACCCAGCTTTAATGACTGAAGAATTTACTCTTGATTTTAGAGTTAAAGATTTATTAGATTATTCCATAGCAGCTGGCACAAGTATTTTAACTTCTCAAGGATATAATATAGTAAATCAAGAAGTAAATTGCCAGTCTGCTTGGGGTCAAGAATATTATAAACACGGAAATATGGAACAACACGTCCATAGTTTTGGTTCCCAACTTACAGCTTTTTATTTTATTAATTGCCCAGAAAATTGCTCTAAATTACTTATACATGATCCAAGGTCTGGTAAAAAACAAATAGATCTAACAGAATTAGATATTGATAACGCAACATACGCAAGTCAAATTATTAATTTTATTCCCCAAAAAGGTGATTTATACATAACTAATGCTTGGTTACCGCATTCTTTTAGCCGTCATAATTCTGAGTCACCATTTAAATTTGTACATATAAATTTAGGCATTCAGTATAAAAATACTAATAACGTCATTATTATATGAACAAATACCGTATTCGGTTTAATAAAACCAGAGGTCAAGATGGTCGTGGAACAATTGATCATGTTTGGCGTGTATTTGACGGAGACAAAGAATATTTGGTAAAACAGTTTATAATTAACGTATCGTCAAAAAGTGAAATTGACTTAAATGGTATAGACTGGAATGTAGTTTGTTATGGCATTCTTACATTAGATCGAAACACATCAACAGCAACGATTAACGAGGTCTAATAAAAGTGAATCATGGCAGATCCGTTTGGTATAACCGAAGGAGCAAAAGCTCTTAGCGGAAGCCTAGATGCAAGTCGGGAGGCTAGTAAAAACCTGTCTAAAAGCATTGAAGGAATACAGCAAGACGGAATAGATGTAGCGCAACAAAAAGCCCAAGAAAGACGTAGAGCATTACGAGAAGCAGAATTAAAAAAACAAACAGCGTTGATTAAAGCGTTGGAAGATTGGAACAAAAAGAAACAAATTAATGACCAAGAAGCAAAGTTAAAAATAGATTTTGTAAAAAAGTATGGTGCTAAAGAATGGGAAGCATTATTAAAGATTAAGTTAGACATTGAGAACATGGAACGCAAAGCTAATGAAGCTTTCCAGCATGATTTAAAAGAAGTGCGTAAAGTTCAATTCTATTGTTTTGCAGTTGCAGCATTAATTGCTTGGTATTTAACTTGGGGTTATAAACAATGAATGATGAAAGATTAATATGGATTTTTATATCATTACTTATTTGGTTTATTGCAGCAATTTTAATTATGGGAAATTACTAATATGTTTGGCATAGATGACATCATTGGCGTAGGAATGAAAATCCTAGATAAAGTTATTCCAGATCCAGTTGCAAAAGCAGAAGCACAAGCCAAGCTAGTAGAATTACAACAGCAAGGACACCTAGCAGACCTAGCAGCAGACACGGCAGATAGCCAAGAAGTAACAAAACGTGCTCAAGCGGATATGGCATCTGATAGTTGGCTGGCTAAAAATATACGTCCCATGACGTTAATTGCTATTTTAGTAGG
>Ga0164296_1004729_pt1 | contig 12228 bp, 8 predicted proteins | sample GEODES057metaG_FD_113533 | JGI IMG/M metagenome (GOLD analysis project Ga0164296, IMG submission 113533) | Dystrophic lake water microbial communities from Trout Bog Lake, Wisconsin, USA - GEODES057 metaG | ecosystem: Environmental > Aquatic > Freshwater > Lake | place: USA: Trout Bog Lake...
CAGGCTCTGGAGGGACTTGGACAGAGACTTGGACAGCTGCAGAAACACTCTCCTGAAGGTCACCTCTACGTGCCCCGAGCAGTGCTGAGGCAGCGGACGCAGCGGCGCCGCGCAGCATACTCATGACGCCGCCTTGTGTGTTACGCGCACGAGGCGACAAGGGACTCTGCGCTGGCTGAGGGGACGCCTGGTCGCCCGCGACAGCACGGACAGGCGACACGCCGCCACGGGTGGCGGCATGCCGCTCAGCGGCCAGCCTCCGCGCAGCTGCTAGCTGTTCATCCATCGGTTTGCGCAAGGGCTCCCCTCTCCGATAGCGCGCCACCGTGGCTGATGCGCATTCCCCTCTGAGTCCTTTCCCTTGCGGCACTCACCGCGCTCTATGCGGAATTGAGCGTGAGGAAGAGACGCGAGACGTGGTGTCCATTGGCAACTGGGGACTCTCACTGAGTGAGCGCAAGGCAGCACAGAAATGGTAGCAGGTGCGCACGTTGCCCTCTACACGCACTCCGCACGCGGGTGCTGACAAGCTCTGCCGCACGTGTGGCAATCCCAACACCCGCAGTGCCATGCAGCTCCTACAAGCCGGCTGTGCCCATTTGGCTGGCCAGCCTGATCACAGGTGCGGGCGTGAGCAGCAGCGCGTCGCCTGCTGGTCCTTCCACGGGCACCCACGGCGCCGCCGGCTGGCACTTGCGGTTCCACTGCACGCGGCTGTGTGCGAGGAGAGTGGAGCCGCAGGTTGCTGCGCATTGGGAGCGCAGGGTGCCGGTGGGTCGGCGCGCGAGTGCTATGCCGCGCCCTCCTAGGGCCAGGGGCTCGCACATGGCCCCCACTCTCGCGCAGTGCTCCCTCCTGCACGCGGTCCACCCACCCCAGCCACACGCTGGCTGTGTCGCTGCCTGCCTGGCTGGCGCACAGCGCTGCAGAGAGGAGGCGCACCGCGGCGTTGGGAACGCTCTGCTTGCAGGGGAGCGGCCCCAAAGCCTCTCCTCGTTCCTCCTTCCCGGGCGGCCTCTGACGCGCAGCACGTGGTGCCTCCGCACGCAGCGGTGACACTGTCCGCCATCATGTTGATGTACACCGCACAACAGCTGAAGCACCCGGTACGTGGACCTCTTTGCCTGTGAGACCGCGATCGACCGCTCCACCCTGTACCTACGCCTCCCTGCGTATCTCTCTCACACCCCTGCGCTACTACTTCGTCCGTATTCAGAAAATCCGGGCCAAGCTACGCGACAAGTGGTGGCTGGTGGAGTGTACTATCACCATGCTCATGTTCCTCTGCCTCTCCTTCTCCGGCCTCGGCTTTTTCTTCTGCTGCATCATCTTCGGCTTCCAGATGGTCTGCGTCCGCTCCGTCGTCTGGCTGTTCAGCGGGTTCGAGGACCTCAGCGAGGTGTCCACTGAGGGTGGTGTCGCTGGAGGCTACGGCTCCCTCGCGCCGCCCATGGCCACCGGCAGCGTGCAGAAGCAGATCGACGGCGGCAAGGGCGGTGCAAAGGGCGCGCCGGCGTGGAAGCCAAAGCCGGTGCCGCTGGACGAGGAGCGCATGCAGATTTACTGGGTGGACAACTCCCGCTTCTGGCTGGAGACGTTCGTCATCGCCAAGCACTTGATGGTGTACCTGGGCACCCTGTACCGGTGGGACACGTGGTGGCAGCCCGCCGTCGGCTCCTTCTTCGAGTCGTTCATGATGCCCATGTTCTCCGCCTGCTCCGGCTTCCTGTCCAAGGGCGACCCCACGCCGGAGCGCAGCCTGCGCGTCATCTTCCGCGCCTGGATCCCCTTCGTCATCATCAACGTCTTCTACCAGTGGATCGACGGCGGGTTCATGAGCTTGTGGACAACCTACTTTGATGTCCTCAACTGCCTCGAGGTCACCTGGTTCCTCGCCGCCTGGATCCAGTGGCGCCTCATCCTTCCCTACATCTGCAGCCTGCCGCCCACGGCATCGGTGGCCACCGCCTACGTGCTGTCCTGGATGGGTGGCTACTGGTTCATTGACGAGCCGACGTTCCACCAGGCTGAGGTGATTGGCTTCTTGCCGTACGTGGTGACGGGCTACATCACCAAGCTGGAGCACATCCAGATGCTTGACAAGAAGTGGATCCGGCAGGCGAGCTGGCTGACGCTGGGCACCCTGTTTGTCTCCCTCATGGCCTTCAGCAAGGCCACCTTCAGCGGCTCCGACCTGGCGGAGTACCAGAAGACGCACTTCAATATCTACAACTACTACTGGTGGATGCGCCAATACAACCGCTCCTTCTACTTCGACACCTACGGCGCGGAGGGCAACCCCGGGTACTGGGGGTTCTGGACAGTCCGCTTCGTGGGCCAGATGGTCACCTGGGTGTTCGGCCTCTCCTTCTTCGGCATCGTGCCGCACGACAAGCAGCTGTACTCGGAGGCTGGCAGCAACACGGTGTACCCGTACTGCCTCCAGGTGTGGTACCTCAAGTTCATGGGCAACCTGCTGAACCTGCTGACGGGTGCCACGCACTTCCCCAACCACGTGTGGTACGCCATGCCCGTCTGGATTGTCAACTTCTCGCTCGTGCCCATGGTGAACCTGCTGTTCGCACACCGGTGGGTGCGCAAGTGGACGTGCTTCATCTTCAACCCAACCTGGGCCATGAAGCTCGTCGGCTTCGCGGACCCGGACAAGTTCCTTGCCGAGTCCGAGAACCCGCGCGCGCCGGACATGATGACGCACTGCATCAGCTTCCTGGGACTCTTCACAATCACCAGCATCATCCTCTTCGTGGGCGGCGGAGTGCACTGCGTCATGAACCAGGATTCGCTGGGCTGCAGCCACGTCGGCGCATAGAGAGCCCTGCCACGGCGTTAGACATCCATATGTTGTGTAGACAAAGCACGCGCGATTCAGTGCGCCTCCGTCTCCTGAGGTTTACCCAACGGGCGCCCTAGCTCGCCCGTTCGCTTCACCTCGCAGATCCCGTGTCATGGCGGTGGAGGATGGATCCACCCCAGTTGACGCTCCAGACGAAGATCACGACGCGCCGTTCGAAAGCGATGAGGACACGGAGGTCAAGGCGCCGGCAAGCAGCATGTACGAGGGCCTCTTGCAGTTGGTCACAACCGCGTTTGTGGAGAAGGCTTTCAGTGCAGATACTGCCGTGAGCTCGCAATACAAGCAGCTGCAGGCTGGTCGGAAGCACTTCAACGAGGACAAGCGCGCGTTTGAGACCGCTGTTGCTGAGAGCGAGTCGAGCGGAATCTTCACGGACGCAAGCTTCAAGGCGTGCGCAGACTCGCTGTGCCACGACTGGAAGCACGCACACGTGAGCGTGCAGTGGAGGTGCGTCCCGCGTGTGCGCCCACCGGCTGTTCGCGCTTCCTCGCTCACTGCGCCTGATGGCCTTGCGCCCTTCCCAGAGACTTCATCTGGTGTCGTCCCGAGGAGATACCTGACGACAAAGGCGCACGACCGACGCTGTTCTCGCACCCTGTGTGCAGCAACGACATCCGGCAAGGCGGTGCGTTGGAGCGAGCACTATGCACAGTGCCAAACCACAACCGCCTGACTCTGCGCCCCGCGGCCCCTTTGCCCCACCGCAACAGCGCTCCCTGACTGCTACATCCTGAGCGCCATGAGCGCTCTGGCCGAGAACCCGAAGTTCGTGCAGCACCTGTTTCCGCCGGACCGGCAGCGTCCGGAGCTGGGGCTGTTCACCGTGCGCCTGTGTGAGCGTGGCCACTGGCGGGACTTCCTTGTGGACGACCTGCTGCCGTGCTTCAGCCACCGCGAGGGCTCGGAGCTGGTGTTCAGCAAGTGTGCTGACGGCCGCGACCTGTGGGTGCCGCTGGTCGAGAAAGCGCTGGCCAAACAGGTTGGCTCCTTCCAAGGCCTGGCCACCGCCGACGACTACGCCGGCCAGGCTGGCGAGGCGCTGACTACATTCACGGGCGCGCCGTGCGAGTACCTCGTCAGCAGTGACCCGCAGCTGTTCGACAAAATCAAGGCTGCAGTTTGCCGAGCCCCTGGATTCAAGCCGCTCAACTGGTTCGTCGTCGGTGTCCTTCCTGACGGCGCGGGAGACATGCATGCCCAGGACCTGGGCCTGGTGCTGCGACACAGCTACGCGATACTGGACGCACGAGAGCTGACTGTGAGCGCAGCATCCACCACTGCCACCGCTGGCGGCGATGGCAGCGAGGCAGCAGCGACGCCGGCAGGCACTACAAAGACGGAGCGCATTCTGCAGCTCCGTAACCCTTGGGGTGAGTCAAACTGGCACGGCCCATGGGGTCCTGGCACTGCTGAATGGACGCCAGAGGTGTTGCAGCAAATGGCTGACGACAAGGGCGTGCATGCGCTGGAAGGTGTGCACTCCACCGCCAATGGCGTGTTCTGGCTGTCGCTCGATGATTTCGAGCACTACTTTGCTGGGGCCCAAATCTGTCGTGCCTCTCCTGAGTGGCCACACAGCAGCGAGGACGTGCGCGTGCCTCAAGGCAGCACAGCTGTCCTGGCGCTTACTGTCAAGGGCGATGGTCCCGCGGTGGTGGACCTGACGGCGCAGCAGTACGACCATCACATCATGGCCGTCAAGTACCACTCCGTCGCACCGCTGCTGGGTGTCCGCATGCAGGTGATCGATACGACCACTCTTCGCCTGGTGGCATCCACGCAGCTGGTGCGGCAGCGCGACGTGTGGCTCGGCATCCCGGCGCTGCCACCCGGGCGGTACTGGGTGCTTGTGGAGACTGACTGGGATGGCTCTCCCCGGGCGGATGCGGACGACTCCGGCATCGTCATCGGCGTCTGTGTCCGCAGCACGGCGTCTGAGATCGATATCATCGGCGTGCAAACCGTGCAGACTGCCGCGTCCGTGGGCCCGGTGGTGGATGGGAGGGCCATCAAGCGTGCCATGCTGCACGCCATGTGCTTGAGCTGCCCCGAGGAGCGCATGGACACACTGTTCCCGGACCTGCCTCGACGCAAGCTGGCGGGCAATATCACGAAGAGGTTCTACGCGGGCGAGGACACGTTTGCGTGGCTCTACGAGAACAACAGTCGCAGTTTGTGCCTGACAGAGATCCTACCCTTCGAGCTGACCAACATGCAATTTGTGGAGGGCCACACGCCGCTCAGCCGCCGGGAGCCGGACAAGGTGACGATGTCTGTGCGCCCGGGCGAGGCGCGCCTGCTGGCTATTCAGCAGGCACATGGTGGCTTTTTCAAGTGGACCATTCCTTCAAAGGGCGACGTCTTGGAAGCGGAAGATCCGTACGCCGAGGCATTCCTTGAGGACGTGTAACCTATTCCAAGGAACATTCGAAAAGGCCAAGAAAAGAGGTCCACACGTTATAACCTCTTCCCTCCGCGGCACACTCGTCGTGACACGCGTCCACAGCCATGGCGCTGTCGCGAGTCAAGCGTGCGCTCTGCGTTGCCATCCTGGTCCTGCTGTTAACTGCGTGCCCGGCAGAGGCGAAGAAGAAAAAGCGACAGAACGTGGTCGCCCGCCTGCGCGAGCGCTCGGCTGGCCCCGCGCCGGCGCCGATGTTGGGTGGCATGATGACTGGCATGATGACTGGCGGACGCAGCTTGCTGCAGGATGAAGGCACGCGCGCTCACACTATCGCCCCCTTTCTTGGACGCTCAGATACCTTCTTGTGCCGTGGGTGCGCCTCCCCACACAGCCCCGGCTGACAAGAATGCGGCAGGCGATCAAAACGCTGCAGCAGCGCCAGCCAATGCCGCCGCACCAATGCCGGCCACAACTGAGGGCGCCCAGGCGCCACAGGCTGCCATCGAGCCTGCCGGAGCGCAGACCGAGACCGAAACCGAAGGCGCACCGGCTCCGATGGCTGCTGCCGAACCAACTGAGGACCAGATGGCGCAGCAGGAGGGCGCCCCTGCACCAGAGGGCGGGGCGATGGATGCCACCAAGCCGGCGCCAGCGTGGGCCCAATGTGGCGGAACGGCTTCCTCCGACGTGGCCGTCAAGACGTGGCAGGGCCCGACTTCCTGTGTCGAGAACAGCACATGCGTGGTCATCTCGCCGCAGTTCAGCCAGTGCGTGCCAATCGTACAGGCTCGCGGCTATGGCTGCAGCTCCAAGTACTCGCAGTGTGGTGGCTCAGACCCCGGCGTGAGCACGGCCTGGAGCGGCCCCTACTGCTGTTCCGATGCTGTCGATGCCATCGAATGCGTGTACTTCAACAAGGATTACAGCCAGTGCAAGCCGTGCAATGGCGTATGGGAGCAGTGCGGTGGCGTGGTTCCGGGCACCAGTACCCCGTGGACGCAGAGTGCACGTGCCCAGTGCTGTGCGAAGGGCAGCATGTGCAAATACGTGTCAAGCGGCTTCTATCAGTGCCAGCCGATGTAGATGTAGAGGAGCCGAGTAGATGTAGATGTAAGGTAGACGCATTTGGTAGCTCAATCAGACCAGTCCGCCATCTGAGTCGACTGCGCAAGTGATTCAATGTCTTGCAGCATGCTTCGTCGAAGCTCTGCGGCCGCAGCCGGTGACGCGATGAGAGACAAGTCATCTGATGAGGGCGGCCCGCTATGTTTGCAGTGCGCATCGCACACCGCCTCTGCATATAACGCGACGTGCAGTCCGCAGTCACTGCCGTTGGCCTGCTTCGGACATGAAGGCGTCTCTAAGCGAGGAGTGCTGCCAAGCCCGCAGGCAGAGGCAAGTGAAGTCGCAGCTGCCTGCACGTTAGCGCCCGCACGCCCGCCGAGGGAGTCGTAAAAGCAACAGCGTCGCAGGCCAGGCCAGAATGCGAGCAGTGTCCAGTGGCTGCCGCCCAGAGCGACCTCGGGGCTGGAGTTGTCAGACACTGGGCAGAGGATGAGCGCGCGCGTGGACAGCTGCAGCGGACCAGCGACGGCGCCAATATCAGCTGGATCACAGTATGACAGGAAGTAGCCCACGGAGGCGTCAAGTAACAAGATGTCTGGCCTCTCCAGCTTCTCTGCTAGGCGTTGCAGCCTGAACGTGATGAGCGCGTCGTTCAGCCATGCGCCGCTGTGTCGGAGGAGTTTCACGTCTGCCTCTCGCAGGATGAGGTCACCGCGGCTAAGAATGACTTGGGCGTCGCTGACATCGTCTGTGGAGCATAGCAACATGAACACGTGGTGCGTACGGAAGGGGGAGCATTGTTTCTAAGCCCCGGATTCTGGGGTAGGTTTACTCGTCTTTTGAGTCTAGAGCCAGGAGCGCCATCCCACCCACGCGCGTCCAAGCAAGTTTGGATCCTGCGCCATGTCGATTAACACAGCGGCCTGCTCTTCCGGGCTCAGGCATCGCCGCGCCGCTTCATCGTCCATGGCAGCATCATCTCCAGAGCATGTCGCATTGCGCATGGTGCCAGCGCTGTGGATTCCGCGAACGAGCTCCTCCAGCACGCGCCAGTGATCTATGGATGGTCGCCTTTGCCGGACTTTGAGGTCGTCGAGGAGGACCGTGACGGGGTTGACGTGCTGCAACTTGTCACGGGCAATGCGCAGCTTGTGGGCCACGGCTGCGCCCAGGTCAGAGCCCATGCCCATACGCATGGCTTCACGCGTCCAATCAAGAGGTTCATGGACGAATACCTCCATGGCAGCGCACAGTGGCGCTGTAGTCGCGTGCAGCGCCTCCAGGGCGAGGCCCAAGTCATGGACAAAGAGGCCGGTGGAGTCGTATGGCGCCAGGGCGCCAGTCAAGCTTCTGGTCAGTCGGAACGGCACCAGCTCGGGCACAGCCAGGGAAAGGCCTTGACCAAACGAGTATCCGAAGTCGATATGGATGACTTTTCCCGAGTCATCGAGCATGATGTTGCCCAAATGGCGATCGGAAACACCGCATATGTAGCACGCTGCATTGCCAGCCGTCAGCGTTGTCTCGAATGTGTGCCGACTGGCAAAGAACGCCTCCGCGCTGCGAGCGCGCGACATGAGGACATCGCGCAGCAGTGTGGCTGGGATGCGCGCGTGCATGCGCTCAAGGTGCGCAGCCACTTCCGCAGCTTTCAATTTTTGCTCAGGCATCTCCATCAGCTTTGTGTATGAGGCATTGCTTTTCTCGCTCATTCGAGCTTGAGCGTGCACCCACTCCGAATGCAGCTTGTAGCACTGTTCGTCTGCGTTGCGATCGCCATTCTGGAGGGCCGTCCGCAGCACGGTGTGCAACGGCTCCGCGCGGGGCAACCAGGCCACCAAGCCGGCTTGCGTGCTTATCGGCTCCACGTGAAAGGTGGCCACAACCAAGCCGCGAGCGCATGCCCGCCGGTGGTTCGCAATGCTGCCGGCGCACATGCGGAACAAGCTCTGCATGCGCGCATCCAGACGCAGGTCCTCTCCACCCTTGGCCAGCATCGTGGCTTCGGACCCATCGTCAAGGCGGAGCTTGAGCCGGACAGGTAGTTGCTTGCTCTCCATGAACGAGATCAGCGGGTCGCAGCCGACCACACGTCGATGTCTGCTTGGATCAGGTGCCGCATCGGTGTTGTACTGGCCGGGGAGCTCGACGGCATCATTATCAATGCGGATGTTGTGCATGCGGGCCAAGTGGCCTGACAGCATTTCAACTGTCCGGAATTTCGTACCAATAACTGGCTTCGCGGCATTTAACGATGCCCTCTTTGCCTGCTCCATGTCGTCGTCAAAATGAGTCAAGTGCTGACGCAGCGCATTCCAGCCGCCACGGGATGATGTTATAGTGGGGAAATCTGGCGCACCGCCAAGGCGCTGCTTCAGAAACTGCTCGCCGCTGCGCGAAAAGGTCACATTTACAAGACCAGCGCCGCGACTTTTGGCGGCTGACTCGCTGGCCACGTCTTCGGCCATGCGGCGCAATAGGGCTACAACCCGCGGTCGGATCGCCTCGTTTTCAGCCGCTTCCTCAGCGAGCAGTTCGATTGCCTGGATCCAAGCTTTCAGGCGCACATGCGGGAAGCATAGATCCTCCACTGCACGCCCAAATGCGGCAGTCGCATCGCTGCGTACCAGCGGCACGAGGTTGTCAATGACCAACGCACTTGCGGCACTGTCGCTCTCGGCAGCAATGCGGACCGGGAAATGCATGGCGCGGGGGTACACGGACGCGAGTGCCCGCAGTGGTGGCAGCAGCACCGTGGCCTGCTCACCGCCAAGACATGCCAGCATCTGGTTGGACCAAGGAAGCCACATCCAGAGAGGCACATTGGCAACACAAGTGTCGAATGCCACACGCGCATCTGCATGCATGCCGAGCAGTGATAAGACGCGCGGCAGCGCGCCCCGGGCATGGGCCACCTGAGAGCCACCGCGAGCGGTGGCGGTGAGGACGCTCTTTGTGAACAGTCCAGCTGCTGGTCCAGCGCCACCGGCTGCTTGGATGACCGCGTTTGCGCACGCGTTGCCCGTCCATTCACTAGCAAGCGCATCGTCAAGGAGCTGTGCGAGGCGGATATGGCTTTTGGCCACACGCATCTGGTCGCCGCAGTCCACTGCGCAAGCAACGGCATCGCGCGCTGCACTGAACGAGTCAGCTGCCATCCCAGCGGCTTCGCCTGGCGGCGCCAGATACGAGAGGCGATGACCCAGAGCACTACGCAGCGTGTGGGCGGCCTGCATCCAGCGTGCGTTGCGCTGCATGCCTTCGCCATGCTCTGTGACAGCCTTGTGTAGCGCTCGCAGCGGCTTTGTCAGGAGATTTTCCACTGCATCGGCATCGCTGCTCAGCGCGTCTGTGCCTTTAGCATCAGCTTGCGCGATGCAGATCTTGATGAGTGACGCCTTGACTCCAAAGTCAAAAGGCGCACTTCCGTCGCGCTGTGCCTTGTCCAGAGGGCCCAGGTAAGTCTGGGCAAGGGCGTATGCACCACGTCTGCGGGCAGCGTCACCTGCACCGCAAAGCAGCTGTCGCCGTAGATCTGAAACGCGGCCCGAATCGGCGCCCAGGGACTGCAGCGCATCCAAGCACGCCATGCGGTTTGACAGCACGCTCTCCAACGCAGAGGCGGGCGCGTATAAGAGTGAAGGCCATCGATCCAGAATCCACGGCGCAACCAGCGCGTCGGTCAACAGAGCTGCATCGGCATGACCGCCACCGCAGAGTGCTCGCACGCATTTCAGCGCTTCTGACAACTCAGCAGGAGCCTGCCAGCCGGCAACCAACCCGTGGCGCAGCCCTATGGCCCCCGCTGGAGCAGCTGCCCAGTGTGCGCGAGCGGAACGGAATGCTGCTGCGAGTAACGCAGCGGATGCATCGGGCGCAGGCGGGGTCCGAAGAATGTCCAGTTGTGCGAGCTCAAGCGCAAATGCGGACTTGAAATCGCTGTCCCGGACCACATCTGCCGAGAGTGCGCCCATGACTGCTGCCCGCTCGTCAGAGAGACGCACCGCCGCGCGAACGAGGCAGGCGAGTGCAAAGCGATGCGCGTGCGATGTCCAAGCAGCATCCAAGCAGCCATTCAACTGTGGAATCTCCGCCACGAGCTCGTGCGCCTCCTCTGCCGCGATGGTCCACTCGCCCATGCGCTGCAGGATGTGCAGTCGGTCACGTCTCCACGCCAGCACCTTCTCGTTATCGTGGTGGCCGTCGTCGCCATCTAGTGATTGTGTCTCCATGCCCTCCTCTGCGCCTGCAATCGCGTCCGCAAGCGCAGTCGCGGCGCCAGCATCGTCATTATCTAACATGGCCTTCAAGGCCCGGGTACTGGGCTCCTCCTGGGCGATGCCTGCAGAGTAGCCTCCTTGGTCAGCACCACCAGCCTTCATGCTAGCGGTGGCAGGCGCCGTCATGACCTGAAGTGCAAGCACCTCATCCCCGCTGGCTCCCAGCAAATCTGATAATGCAGAGCGAGCGGCGCGCATTGCCTCCGACGGCGACGATAGTCCGTCGCCAGTCTGCGGAACATCAGCGGCAACTCGCATCCGCTTTGCAGCTGGCCCTGCATTTGCGTCTGATTGCGGTACAGCTCCTCCACGGCCGTACAACACCGCGTGCTCCACAAGAGTCGTCCCGCTGGCAAGTTGCCCCGCGCGCTGGCTCACAGCGGCCACAGCTTGGGTGTCCAGCAGTGCCGGAATGCTTCCTGGCGCGTCCCGGCTCTGCTCGTCCGACAGGGCGATGCCGTGAAGGGCAGCCACAAGAGCCGCCTCGGGCGACACGTCACCAAGCATGCGCGCCAGCGAGGTGCGGATGGCAGCATGCGCACCTGGCACTCCAACTTCCGCCCACATGCCCTTCGACAGTGCCGTCAGCGCCATGCGCGCAGTGTCGGAGTCGCGCAGCGCTAAAGCAGCAAGCGGACCCAGGAAATCTTTGCGGCACACGCGCACATCAGGAAAGCTGCCAGTGCGGTAATGACGGAGGAGGTGGACATCATGGCCGGCCTGCATCGCCGCCGTCTTCAACCGCTCCGTTCTGCGCTCTGCGGAGCCAGGGCGGCGCGTTGAATCACCCGCGTCGCTCATGGACGTCATGGCGCTGATCAGTCGCCGGGGAGGCACGACAGCACCTGACGCACGCTGCGCCAACGGAGCTGCTGCAGATTGTGTCGCTCCAGTGGCGGCATCAGGCGGCATGATGCCGCCTGCCACCGCAGCAGCAGTCACTTGCGCCACTGGTGCAGATGTCATTCGGCGCAGCCACTCCGGAACAACGTCTTGAGTGGCGGACGTGACAAGCTCTGATAGAGATGCACCACCGACGCCTTGCGTGCTGCCATCCATCCCTCCGAAGGACAGCGTCGCTTGCTGTGTCATCGCAAGTATGCCGCCCTGTCCTACACCAAGCGTTGCTGCTGCAAACGTGCCTCCAGGGTACCGCGTATCCACCGCCAGCTCGCTGAGAGGCGCAACCATGGAAAGAGGCGCATCACCCAGCAGCGGCTCCTCGCACAGAGCCACATTGCGGTTGGGAAGCTTCAAGAGCAGAGCAATGACGATGGTGGCCCACCTTGGCGCCAGGTCCCGCGTGTAGGCGTCTGGAAGCACTGCATCGAAGCGGTTGGAGAAGGTGCTGCTCGGGAGGGCTGTATCCCACAATGCGGAGGTCACTTCTCGAACACCAGCATGTGCATCCACCACACCTGCCAGCAAGGTCTGCCGCACAACGATTTCATCAAGGAGCACGGGCCATTCGGTGGCCATGTCTCGCAGCAGCGTCGCGTGTTCCAGTCGCACGCCTGCTGACCGGTGCTGGAAGAGGGCGGCATGCAGCATCTGAGCCACCAAGCGCGAGGCTGCAAGGCGATCCCCATCGGCGCTGTCCCATG
>Ga0164296_1004732_pt1 | contig 12225 bp, 14 predicted proteins | sample GEODES057metaG_FD_113533 | JGI IMG/M metagenome (GOLD analysis project Ga0164296, IMG submission 113533) | Dystrophic lake water microbial communities from Trout Bog Lake, Wisconsin, USA - GEODES057 metaG | ecosystem: Environmental > Aquatic > Freshwater > Lake | place: USA: Trout Bog Lake...
AGCGGCGAGCAAAACGGACGTCATCCAGGTGACGACAGGCACGCTCGTGCCCAACACGATTGTTCTGTCAGTACCCATTACCACACTGGTGGGTGGCAACTACACGCCGGTGGCAAGCATCCCGGAGCTGCGTGGTGTGGCATACCCGCCTTGCACCGGGGTATCCTTCCGGTCAGGAAGCCAGCAGACGCACGGCAAGTGGACGGGGCTCAATCCCAGGGGCTTGATTGTGAGCGCTGGCGTCACAGACACGGCGAACGCGTTGACGAACCAGGCCTGGAATCCGGACAGCCAGTTCATCGGGGATGTGGCAACGTCTTGGTCCGATGTTCAATGCTCGTGCCACAACTCGTGGGACATGACGATTGGACCAACGCCACCCACCTGTCTCCGCCTTTGGCTGCAGTCGCCGCCGAACATAGCGCTGTCCCGAAGCGCTGCAGCGGGCTCACGCGGCGGGTTGTTGACCACGCAGGGAGCTTCCGGTGGTGGCGGTTTCACCATGATTGACGGCGGCGGCGAGCTGCTCGGCCGCGGTGCAGGCAGTCAGCCGAGTAGACGACCGTGGAGGGTGTCTTCAATCGGGGAACTGCGCAGGAGTGGCCTAGTACATGCCGACCCGCTGGGCCTGGATCCCCCCCTGTGTCGACCTGCTGCACGCCTTGTTCCGCCTGAAGCGCTCACCGCTGGCGCATTATGGGCCATCGGCGCGACGGTGCCGCTGGCAGGTGGCAACGTGTCTTTTGCCATCAACTTCAGCTTCCAGTTCAGTCAAGCAGCTCGGGCCTGCGCAGACGTCGCCAGTCTGAGTCGCGGCATGTTCAGCGAGGAGGCGCAGAGGCACTCATACAGCTCATGCGTCGCCGCCAGGGGGGAAGGCCTTGCGCTCGTGTTTCTAGATCAAGCTGCCGCTCCGACAGCCACTGTTATTGGTGCAGGTGGCTCAGCCATCGGCTACGGAGGCTTGCCGAACAGCCTGGCGGTGGAGTTCGACGCTCACGGCAACGTGTCCGCTGGCGAGCCTGCGAACATACATGTTGCTGTCATGTCTGCCGGAGCGGCGCTAAACTCAGAGCTGCACTACGTCTCTGCGTTGGCCAGCACTGATGGGGTGCCCCCATTCACGGACAGCCACATCCACACAGCGGCCATCACGTTCGTGGCGCAGCCTACCAGTGCTGCCTTGGCGGCAGGTCTCGCTACTGGCGGCTCTTTCCGCGGCTCAGGCAAGGGCGGCCGTGTGCTGACATCTGCTCTCGCTGGATGGGGCTCGCCTGGTCTGTTGCAAGGTGCGTTGTGGAAAGGCTGTGTGTTTACTCAACCCTGTTTAGATGATGTCACGTGATTTTGAGACATCTCTCGTGTGCTGTGCGGGCCCTTCAGTGTATTTGGACGACATGAGCATGCCAATCCTGTCTGTTCCGCTGGCACCGCCCTTCTTCCTGCGCAGTGGCAGCACCAGAGCCTGGATCGGTTTCACCAGCGCCAACTCCGGGAATGGGTGGGCAGCCACAGACGTGCTCAACTTCACAGTGACGACAACGCCGTGAATTCACATTGCAGCCTACCTCTCTTGGAAGCACTTTCTTCCCGCTGCACCCGCGCACTCGCGGCACGTCTCTCTGCCCAAGGCGGGCGGCGAGGTGCCAGAGACACATGGCGCCACCAAAGGCGGAGGTTCTGCTGCTCAAGACGGATGCGAGCACAGCAAGCGCGGCGGCGACTCTGCGTGAAGCGCTGGCCTCCACGCGCGGCCAGCCTCGCGTCGCACTCATGTCCAAAGCGAAGACTGTGGACGCGCTCATCTCGTGGCTCGACAAGGTGAGATAGGGCGACTCTTCTCCCTTTGCGCCTTCGATGGCACTGCGTTCGCGCGGAATGCGCATGAACAACGCCGATATGCACGCTCGCTCTATGCGACAAGCGCTGCGTGTGGTCAGGACGCGACATACGCTTTCGCAGCTGCGCACACATCGCGCGCGAGCCTACAAAACGTTCCCGCCGACCAAACGCCCCGGCTGACCACCACCTCTATCTACCTCGGTCACCGCTTCTCAGGAGACAGCCAAGGAGGCGGGTATGGACGCTGGTCTCGTCAAAGAGCTCGCGGATCTGGTGCCTGCGTCCGCGGACATGACAGAGTGCGTGTTTGATGTCTTTCCTTGTGTCGTCCTTTGGCTTTGACTCGAGCGAACCCACGCCCGTCGCATATACAACAACGCAGACAGATGCAGAAGCTGTTCGTGGATGCCGCGCTCGCACGGAGCCTAGCAGAGGCGCTGCGTCGCGTCGTGGTCGCGCTCGTAGACAGAGTGCAAGGCTGCGACGTGCGTTTTGTTCTTTTGAAATTTGTTTTGCGCGCATGTGATGCGCACTCACACTCGCATGCGTGTCGTGTTCAGGAGACGCACGCGGCCATGGAGGCCATCATCGCGGCGGCCACGGAGCTGGCCATGAGCGGCGACGCACGTGCGTTGTTTGCCCTGCCGGTTCAGACACATTTCTGTTCAGTCCCTGAATGCGCGCATGTTGTGTGTGCCTTTGCAAAGTGCTGGACCACGTGTCCGAAGTGTTCGCAGGCATGCTGATCCTGGTGTTGACGAACTACAGCGTCCAGTTGTGCGTCGCGCTCGCATACACGCCTGTCAACAACGGAGCGCAGCACACGTTCTCACCACTGCCCATCCATCGCGATCCCTCTCCCCACGCAGCACCTCCGTCTGTCGCCGTGCATCAGCGCAGTTGCTCCTCGACTGCGCGTCGCGGTGCGTAGGCGCACATGTCTGGCGTGTTCACGTGCATGGCCGTAACTCCCATTCCCTTACCGCCTCTTTCAGTAACAAGACTGCTGCTGAATCTGTCCGCGCCCGCATCACAGCCGACATGGCCCGCCCTTCGTCGCCGGCGAGCCAGGAGGAGGATGCGAACACACGTCTGGTGAACCTTGTGGCCCTTGCAGGCGACATGCTGACCCAGATCTCGCTCGCGGAGGTGCGTCGCCGTCATTCAGCGAGCCCAGCACTGCCATCCTCACATCTAACATGCCATCGTACAGCTGCTGTTCGTCATCAATCGAGCGGCATTCAAAGGCAAGCCTGTGGCCGGCCCACCTGGCGCGAGCGCCATCCTGGGCGGCGCTGCCGCCTTCGGCCCCGCCTGCATCGACGACTTCCACAGCCTGCTGTGTGCGCACAGCGTCACCACGGGACAGCGTTTCGCAGCCATGCGCGCGCTGGTGGCGCGCCTGAACGTCTCCTTGCCTGGACGCCTGCGTCGCGTGTTCTCCTTCGCCCCGGATCAAGTGGGTGTCCGCGCCACGCGACTGGATGTGCCTGGTCCACACAAAAAATCAGCTCCTGTGGGTGGATGGTCACTGGTGGCGGATGACTACGCGCTTCTCGTGGACTTTAACGTCACGGGGCTGACGCTGCACCGCCTGCTTTCCCATGGCGACCCCGATGATGTCGCAGACACGGAGGCTGTGGACATCCCGTACACAGCTCTACGCAGTGTGATGCGAACCGGCGGCGGAGAGGCGCCGCAGCCGCCCGTGTGGCAGTTCTCGCTGGATCCAGACAAAGCGTGCACTGCTGCCGTGGGCGAGGCGCTGTGCACGCCTCCGGCAGACGAGGATGAAGACCTGGTAGATGCGCTCAAGGCAATGTCTGCTGATGTGCGGGCACAAGCCATCGAAGCGCAGAAGGAGGCACGCAAAGCTGTGTCTTCTGGCCACACCTCCTGCCTCGTGCTGCGCTTCGCACGCGCTGATGCCGCAGATCTGGAGGCACGAGTGGTGCCCACCATGCTGGCATGCAACCCAGACATCGTGACTTCCAGTCCTGGCACCGCATTCGGAGGCCGGGGTGGCAGCAACGGCGGCTGCGCGCATCCTAGCGGGGCCGTCAAAATGAGCACCGCTGTCATGGTGCCTCGCGGCGCGCGGCCCGCTGTCAGCGGTGCCACCGGCGCAGGCGCGGCTGTGCTGGATAGCCGCCGCGGGACGGCGCTGCTAGACACAGCTGGAACAGGGGCAGCCGTGACTGGTCCCGCCGCCCAGCCACTGCAGATGCCACCTGGCTTGTATGATGCCCACGGCGGCGACGCCGGCTTAGACAGCCAGGCGCAAGCGCCACGCAGCTTGAATGCTGTCATTCAGGCCGCAGGTGCAGCAGGCGCGGAGGGAGGCTGCGGTCGTGGTGCTCAGCAGCGACCTCGTGTGGACAACGGTGCCATTCATGATGGTCTGCCTAGCCAGCACGATGCTGGCCTGACGGAAGCCATTGGCGGCGAGGAGGATGTCTCCGAGCTGCCGGGCCAGGCACTGCTTCCTCCCAACAACTTTCCCAACGAGTCTTTGCCCCTCACGGACCCGGCACCGACGGCGCCGCACGCGCACCCGACGCGGGCGCCGCCACACGTGCCACTCCATCCCTCGCGTGGCCATCTCGTCAGCCCGCCAAAGGGAGCGGGGCAAAGCCGGGGTAAAGCTGCGCTGCCTCTCACCACATCCGCACAGCGCCAGCCTCCAGCGCTGCCTGCCCCAGTCGAGATACCAGCGCCGACACTGCACGGCTCAGCGGATGCAAAGAAGATAAAAACCAAGGCGGCGGCGGCAGCGGCGGATGTGGCCATTGCGCCCAAGACGGCCCCGCCAGCTGCTGTGAACGCGACCACCGCTGCGGCTGCGGCGACTGCAACTGCCACCGGCAAGCGCAAGGCTGCTGTAGCGGCTGCCGCGGCGTTGGAGAAGCATGCTCACCGCGGCGTGAGCAGCAGTGACGATCCGAGCCGTGAGCAGGGGGGCGGTGCGGCCCCTGCGCCGCTGAAAGAGCAGGCTCATAATGCCACCACCACGGGCACCAAGCGCGGCGCGGCAAAAGCCACTGGCGCTGGCGCTGCAGCTGCTGCGGCGTTCGCGGTGCCTCCGCCAGTCGCACCCGCCTCGGCAAAGGCAAACAAGCCTGCCGCTACAGCGTCTGCGCGCGGCAAGCCAGCCACCGGCGGCGCGGCCGCGGCTGCTGTTGCAGCTGCTCGTGCTTCACTGCCGAGTGATAAGCTCCCGGCTGATATGTGCACGTTAGCGAAGCAGCTGTTCATCCATCCTAGCGACGATCTCGAGGAATCATTCGACGATGATGAGCCTGTGGTTGTGCCGCCACCCGCGAAGAAAGCGCGCCGCGGTGCCACAGCTGCTGCACCTCCAGCGGCGGCGGCGCCTGCACATGGCGGTGGTGGGCGGCGACGACAGCATGCGGCCGCAGCGGACCTGGATCTGAACATGGACATGGACATTGACTTCTTGTTCGGCCGCAGCGCTCCAGCTGGTCACGCAGTGCGTGGTGCAGCGCAGTCCGAGGACGGCGATACCACCGTCACAGGCACTGCCGGCGACGATGATGGCACGATCGTCGCGTTACAGCGAGTTGTAGAGACAGCGCGCCAGGCGTCTCAAGCTGCAGCCAAGCGCGCCATTGCCAAGCTGCTTGATGCTGCTGCAGGCGCATCCACTGCAGCGATCAGTGCCCTTGCGGAGCGCCAGGCGGCGGAGCGCGCAGAGATGGGCCGCACTTCCATGGCGCGAGTGAGTGCTCTGAAGCGCAAGCGCGATGAGGAGAAGCAGCAGCTCGTGGCTGCAGTCAAGCGCTTCCAGGGTGAGATCCGCACCCGTGCGGCGGCGTTGGAGCGCAACGATGAGGAGTTACAGGCTGCGTCTTCGGAGGCGAGCGCTGCAGCACAGGCGTTAGCTCAGAAGCACATCGGTCAAGTGGCTCGTGTGCAGAAGGAGTTGGAGCGTCATTTGAAGGAGAAGGAGGCAGAAGTGCGGCAAGTAGAGGCGGAGGCGAAGCAGAACACTGGAGTCAAAGCAGCGTTGCTCAAGCTCCTCAAGTGCATGTGAGCAACGGGTGGGAAGCCAAGGGAGAGGAAATCAACAGGATCAGGAACAGGAGCAACAGACATCATCAGCGCTGTCTACCAAATCATCATGTGGTGCGTCCATCGGGTTGGTGTGGGGGTCTGTTCGTCTCTAAGCGCGATTCAAGCCCTGCCCTGCGCGTCTACCCTACCGGTGTGATGTACGCTCACGCCACCTTCACCTCGAACAAGGGCAGAAAGTGCGCCGTGTCCGTGAGCACGTAAATGTGGCCGCTTCCAGACGCCGTACAATCGTATTGATTGTTCTTCGGGAGAAGCGCTGCAAACGCCACGACGCGCTTGGCGCCATGCATGTAGCCCTGCACGACATGTGTGTGTCATCAGGAACAGTGTGAGCTGGTCAAATGGGCCCGCGCACATTAGCGGTACTCCAATCACTCGTCATCCAAAATTTGGAGCCGTGCTTGGAGTGAGTCACTGACAGAGAGTTCTGAAGGATGGACTCCACGTTGTGCTCCGCACTGCCGTGGAGGAGTACATCCAAGGCATGCGTGCCAGACAACTGGCGCGCCGTCTGCGCAAACTTTGCGAACATTGGCGCGCCAGGAGCCGCGTGAGCATTGACATTTACCTGGGCCACCGGAACAGCGTAGAGCTTTGCATCCAGCTTGCGCTTGAGCTCGAGGATGTCCACTGCCTCCTGGTCTACTGCCTTCGGCTTCTTGACGTCAGCGGCAGTTGAGGTCTCAGCAGCGCGGCTAGCAGACTTGTGGCTCTTCGCATGGCGCAGGCGGCGGATGTCACTCGAGTACGTGGCGCAGGTGCCGTGGTCAAGGCGGATGGTGACGTGCGTGGATGAGTCGACATCAATGACCGTGGCATCCTCTTCGACCCCGCTGAGCATGACGCGCTTCACCTTGTCGCCAGGGGCGAATGTGTCTTTGCATACCTGCAGGGCGGAGGGCGCCACAAGGGCGGTGGCGCCAGTCCCAGCGAACTGGATACAAATCTATCCATTGGGAGAGAGCAAATCGTGAGTCATCGCTTCCTCCTCGCCGCGCTTGTCGCATGAGGTCATGCACCTGGCTCGCAGTTCCGCTGATGATGCTGGCGGGCAGGCCACCGAAACTGAGAACAGGCAGCGAGCATAGATGTGAGATTGACCCTTATCCACATTTCAAACGCAGTGCGCGCTTCACATTGCAATGCCTCGCACGTACATGACCTGCTGCGCACGCCAGAAGGCTGTGCCTGGGATCGGCTCCTGCGTTGAGGTCTCAGAAGTGTCTCGGCCATCCGCTGCCCTTGGGCCCGCCTTGGACCAGCGAATTGTTGGAAGAGCGTCGCCAAAAGCGCACCTGGATGCACATGGACACTGGCTTGGAAAGGCTGAGGGAGGAGGAGGAGGACGAGCAGGGAGAGGGGAAACATGCAAACACAGCAATGCAGGGGCAGACTGCACGGAGCAACATCGCTGACGTGGAGCGGAGGACGAGAACAGGGATCATGAGCCTTGCGTGGCTTTGCATCAGCGCCGTCAACCGTGTGGCATCTTGTGGTGTCTTGCTCACTCAATTTGCGGGTCCATTGGTCCATTGTCAGCCCGTGCATGTGCATCACTTCGGTCTCTGGGCCTTGCGCTCACGGCATCGCCAGCTCGATGACCGGCAGTAGGTCAGACTCATCGCGCATGGCAACGATGGAAGCTGCTGGCACCGGGCTGCTTTCCCTGATGATCGCCGATTGAGTTGTCCCACCAGGAGCGTGGCGCAAACGGTAGAGATGGCTTGAGTATGTGACACCGCGGTCCAGGTGGATGGTTGCGCTGGTCATTGAGTCTACGCTGACAACAGTGGCCGCCTCCTCGTCGCCACACAGCGTGGCGCGCATGACACGATTGCCCGGAGCAAAAATTTGCGTGCTAACCGTCAGTGCTGAGGGAGCCACAGTGACCAGATTGCCCGTGCTGTGCACCCACACCCACACTCCCTCATTGGCATCGCCGCCAAGGACGCAGGCGGGCTCATCGAAGTCGTGGTAGCTGAGCAAAAGAAGACAAAGCATCAGCCAACGATTCGAATGGCTCCGCACGTCATTACAGAGCTCAGTGCATGCTGTGTGCGATGAAGCGACGACACACGTACATGACTTGCTGAGCCTTCAGGAGGTTCGTGCCTGGGATGCTCGCCTTCAGAGCAAAGGGGTCAGATCTTGCCTTGGACACGATTCCGTGACCGCAGCGTTATGCCGCGCGCGCACCTGGTTGCACATCGTGATGTTGATGTTGCACGGCGCAGCAGAAGTAGAAGCAGGTATCCGCTGGGGCGAGCAAAGACACCTGCAGTGCTGATGTTGGCGCATGGCGCTTTCGATTCCAGAAGGCGATTGCCAATTGCTTCCCTGTACTGTCTACAAGCACTATGCCTTGGGTCCATCCGTCCCTGCGTCTTGCACTTGCCCTTTCACACTCAATTGATCAGGAGCGAATCACTTGGCCGCACAATGAACAGCGGCAACAAGTGAGAAGCATTCGCGCAGACGAAGACGTCATCTTGAGTGATGCCCCACATCGCCGTCTCATGCGTCTTTGGACGCAACACTCCAAATGCCACTAGGCGCTTGCCTCCAAACATGTATCCCTGCGCAACAACAGTTGTCATCGGTGCTGTCATGCATTGTCAGCGATGTGTGCGCGCACCCGCACCTTTGCCCGATGAATGCTGTCCGTCAGCCAGAACGCTGAACCATGGCGCGAATAGCGCTCTGACAGGCTGGTGCGCAGGATCGAGTCCACATTGCCTTCCGGGGAGCCGTGCAGGAGGACATCGACCATATGCGTCTCCTGCAGCTTCTTGGCCTCTTTCAAGAATTTGAGGCGCATCGCCGCCCCCGGCGTTGCATGCTCATTCTTCTTGATGCACCGCAGAGGGATACCAGCCTTCTTGGCCAGCTTGCGCTTCAGCGCCTTGATGTCCAGCACATCCTCGACGTCAGTTTTGCTGATCGACTCTGCGCGCTTGGCCTTCTTCTTGTCAACCACATCAACCTCAAGGGCCGATGAAATCTAGTGCGGGCAGCGTGGGTCAGCGCAACGCAGATTCGCCTTGGACGGGCAGCGACAGCGTCACCGCATGCGCACCTGCTTACGCTTGCCCATGAGGAAGGCGCAGAAATGAAGGGGCAGCAGGAAACCCAACCACGGGAAGGGCCAATTTCTTCCTCAACTGCTGACGTGGACAGCATCGACACAATGCAAACTTCCGCTAGGTACGTGCGCATGTAAGACGCCCACTGCGTCCACGCGCGTGCGTATTTTCTCCGCAGCGCAACGCGAAAGAGACGCACCATGTCAGTCGCCGGCGCCGCAGTTAGAGAGGACTCCTTGCGGCTGGGAGATGCGCTTGATGCTGCTGCGCCTCTACATGATGACAGCGCCCTGGCCTGTAACGCGCCGCCAGAGGACGCAGAAGGCGTGCCACTGGAGGTGGAGGAGGTAGAGGACTCAACAGAAGAGGCTGTCGCCGACACCGTCGCCCAGCTGTCGGAGTTGCATACCACGAATCAGCCTGACGTTACAGTGTGGGGTCAGCGCGGGAACTTGACTGCGACCCAGGCTGAGGCGCTGGCTGCTCTACTGAAGCAGAGCCTGGTGCAACCGTGTGCAGAGGAAGAGGTACGACTCGCTGTGTCCGCACTGTAACTCCTCCTGAATCGGCTTTGACTCCTCATAGGCACTGCGGTTGTTACGAGCTCGTGGGTTCAACGTTGCGAGGGCACTGGCTCTGCAGAACAGTTGCCGAGAATGGTTTGCCCAGAAACGCCCGCAGCTTGCCGCCGCCCGTTCTGCTGTTCAATCACACGTGGTTGAGCGCCATCTAGTGACCTGGACGCCAGTACTTTCCAATAATGGCCATCCTGTGTTGGCCGTGGATTGCTCGCAACATCGTGCCGGTGATCACACTGCACTGCCTGTATTCATTCTATGCGTGGACCGCGTCCTGGAGCATTCACTATCTGGTGAGCTTACCGTCCTGTTTGATGTGCGTAAGTTCAGGCGGGCCAATCTGGACGTGAAGTTGGCTTTAGAGCTTGTGAAATCACTCAATTGTGGTTATCCGGAGCGCCTGGGCAACGCATATATCCTAGGCGCACCACGCGTATTCGTTGCCCTGTGGCGCATCGTGAGAGTGGCATTGGACGTCCGTACGCGGGCAAAAGTGGGCTTTGTGCAAACAACACATGAGCTCATTTCTCGAGTCGGCGCCCAAGCAGTGCCTACGTGGCTTGGCGGCTCTGACTTTGGTCTGGAGGCGCATCTGCACGCATTTTGTGCTGGCACGCACATGTATATGACACCCGATTAATGGGGGTATGCTGCTACTTCAACCTCGTGCCTTCGCAGTGACGCGTGCCCCTACCCGGGGCTTCTAAGTGGCATTGTCGCGAGCTTGACATATATTGTGCTGCAGCGTCCGGGTGCAGCCCCGAGGTCATACGGTACGCGGGCAGTTCCATAGTCGGCGTGCGCTAGAGCAATGCTTTTAGCCTGATTCACACCGTATTTGCCCCGATATGGCCATCGACACTGACCTGCAGTTGTTAATTGCAGGAGATACGCGTGCAGCTGCTGCCTCGGCGTCTGAAGCATGGCCGCTAGTGGCGCAGCCAGTGAGCACCGCGCTGGCACTGCCCGCGAGGCTGGTAAGACGGCAAAGCCAGTTGTGAAGCCTCGCTCCGGTGTCCCTGGCGGGCGGTTCAGCGTCGGAAGACAGAATCGCCCTCGCGGCGTGCGTGCACTCGGTCGCGGTACTATTGGCGGAAAGATTGTCACAAAGGCCGATCTCCAAGCTGCCATCTACAGCGTCATCGACAGCGCGTCAGCTGAAGATTTGACGGCCGCGCACCCACAGCGCGGATTCTGGCCAAGTGTTGCGCGCGCCCTCGGGCTCAAATCTGCGTCCTCTGCTGCTGTTCGCGCCGGCGCTAAGGTGACGAACTACGGATGTGCCACGCGGGGATTATTCTGCCGTCTGATGGGCGAACCTGAAGTTCCCAGCGTGGGCAACATCTGCGTGCGAGCTGCAGCGGCACGTGCAACTGGCGCAAGCCTCTTCCCTGCGCCTCCGCAAGCTGCCGGGCTGCCGCCAGCGACAGCAGGCCGCAATGCGGGTGGCAGCCCTCCACCTCCCGCATCTCAGCCTCAGACGCCGGCTGCTTCATCGCCGGCGTTTAGTACTCGATCAACAGCTCAGCGCCAGACAGCCATGCCGTTCGTGCGCGCCCGCTTTGCGCGCTGCTCGACGAAGACTGCGGCGCCACCGGATGCGATGCAGATGCTGCTCAATGCGATTGCGGAACAGGAGGATTAGGGGCGGCTGGGTGAGGGAGCTGCCACCAGAGGAGGACAAGGCTGTGCATCAACAGATTGGACTAGGATTATTGGAAGGAATTCGCACCGCCTTCAGAGCGCGCTTCAGACGTTTCCCGCGGTCACCGTTCGTCGAGGAATCCTCCATCAGACTGATCAACCTGCCACGCATGCATTGTTCACCCTCTTCGCTACATGGCTGCACAGCTGCGTTCCTGTCATCGCAAAGTGCTCTGCCCATGATGCGTGCGACCTTCAGCGCGCGATTCTTCGCCATAAAGAACTCTTCCGGGTGAAAGTCCATGCTAGTTCAGGCGCACCAGCTCGTCGCCCGCATTCCTGTCTACCGCACTCTGGTCGGCCTCGTTGCTCTTTCGGAGTCACTCATCGGCGTCGCCGTCAGCGATCCGTACCTTTCTTGCGCTCGGCCATTGAAGAGCGTGACTGCGCTTGCCACCAGCCTGCCTGAGCTAGTGGCAGAGCACAAGGCCGGTGCCTTTGTCGTCGGACTTCCTTTTGCCGCGTCAGGCCTACAAGCTGAACACATAGCAAGACAGCAGCGACTCCTCGCTCAGCTGATAAAGCATAGTGCTCACCACGAAGGCACGCAGCTGATGGCGTGTTCATACGGCGCATCGCCGCAGCACACAGCCGACGGTGTGGCGACATCCTACCGCGACAATTTGCTGTGGGACCAGACGGCCGTGGATGAGTTGGGCGTGCAAGGAGCGAGCAGGGACGCATCCATCCATGCCGCTGTTGCGCTGCAGCTCTTCCTTGACGAGCATTCCGGTGGCTGGGCCAACACATTCGGCTGAGTGTCGCCTTGAAGGATAGAATTCCCTTCCACTCAGCGCTATATAATCACCCTTCTTCGTCCCTTGCAAGTAGCGTCCCGCCGCAAAAACACGATGTTCCGCCGCAGTGGGTCTTCCCTTCTGGGCAGTCTCCACCGCGCCGTGGCTGCGCAGCGACAGGCGACA
>Ga0164296_1004733_pt1 | contig 12225 bp, 12 predicted proteins | sample GEODES057metaG_FD_113533 | JGI IMG/M metagenome (GOLD analysis project Ga0164296, IMG submission 113533) | Dystrophic lake water microbial communities from Trout Bog Lake, Wisconsin, USA - GEODES057 metaG | ecosystem: Environmental > Aquatic > Freshwater > Lake | place: USA: Trout Bog Lake...
AATTTTGGTCATCAGGTCGCGCGCCTTGTAGGTCTTCACCGGCAGGCGGTCCTTCACCGTGCGGGTGGTGAACTCGGCATCGCGCTCAACGGCATGCATGAACTCGTCATTCACGCGCACCGAGTTGTTCGCGTTCTGGAAGAAGATGGAAGTGAAGGCTTCGGAGTCCGGACCGGAGCCGTCATAACCGGCCTCCATCAGCACCCATGCCTTGGCTTCTTCCTTCATCTTGCAGTCGACGAAGTCCACGATATCCGGATGGTCCACATTGAGGATGACCATCTTGGCCGCGCGACGCGTCTTGCCGCCGGACTTGATGACGCCGGCGAAAGCGTCAAAGCCGCGCATGAAGCTGAGCGGGCCCGATGCGGTGCCGCCGCCGGAAAGCGTTTCCATGGAGCCGCGGATGTTCGACAGGTTCGAGCCCGTGCCCGATCCCCATTTGAACAACATGCCTTCGGTCTTGGCCAGCGTCAGGATGGAGTCCAGCGAGTCATCCACAGAATTGATGAAGCAGGCCGAGCACTGCGGCTTGCTGTAGCCGGTGGTGGAGAACTCAATGCCGCAGGTGTGCGGGTTCCAGTGCCAGTTCTTGGCGTCTGAATCCGGCTCCAGCCGGTCGCAACCGACGTTGAACCACACCGGCGAATTGAAGGCGGCCTTCTGCGTCAGCAGCAGGTGCGCCAGCTCATCGTGGAAGATGGCTGCGTCTTCTTCGCTGCGGAAGTAGTTGCCGTTGATGCCCCAGTCGCGGATGGTTTCCGCCACGCGCGAGACCAGCATGCGAACGCCGCTTTCGCGCTCCGCAGTGCCGAGCGTGCCGTGAAGATATTTGCTGGCGACGATATTGGTGGCCGTCATCGACCAGTCTGCGGGGACCTCGACATCTTTCTGCTCAAAGATGGTCTTGCCGCTTGCGTCACTAATGAGCGCGGTGCGCAGCTCCCACTTGAGTTCGTCGTACGGCGAGATGCCGGCATGCGAAAACCAGCGGCTGAAGGTGAGTCCCTGCGCGTTGTTGGCGCTGGTGTGCTGTCCTGTGGACGCCGGGTTGCCGGCTGCAGTGGCTTGGTGCTGCGTGTAGTCTGCCATCTTCTTATTTCACTCCTGTTGCAATATCCAATTCGAATTTCTGATGCCGTTAAATTGCGGGCCTGTAAACCGTGGCCTGTGCGCATTTGCCGGATGCATATTTGTCTGGTGTGGGACAGCCAGAAAAGATGAAAACGGCACTGCTGTTTGCTGCGGAAACTCCCGGCAAAAATCTGCTGGCCGGGCGGGTCTGGCAATCTTGCCAGCCGCGGCAGTCCCGAAGGAGACCTGTGGAAAACTTGGGTGAAGCGTCTTGAAGCGGTTTGTTGCAGTGCAGTGAATTTCTCTGCTGCAGTGGTAAAGTTACCGCGCTCCGTGGTATGTGTCAAGCGATAACCACAAGATGTTGTATTTGTTAGGTAAATACTCCCCCAACGAAAGACCCCTGTCTGCAAGTTGTGGAAAACACGTGGTGCGCCCCGTGATTTCCACAGGGTTTTTTCAAGCCTGGCGATGAGTTATTTACATCGTTTTGGGAAAATGTCGGCCACATCTCTTGCCCAAAGCTGGCCGGGGCCGGTTCGACGCTGGGAGAAGCGTATCGAGTCCACGGCCGGGCAGGTGCCTCGGAATTTTCTGCGGCGAAACATTCAAAAAGGCTACGCCCGTGCAGATGGGTGCGCAAGGCGTAAATCACGTGGGAAAAGTGGAAAAAACAGCAGAACTGTGCGGAAGCATGCTGCGATACACGCAGTGGCTCCGGCAAGGCGTATAGGATGAGGGCGTGGAGGTTTGGCGATGGCGAAAACGGAATCAACCATGGTGGAACTGGGGTCTTCGGCGCCGGGCTTTCGGCTGCCGGATGTGGTGACGGGAAAATATGTGGAGCTCGACGATTTTGCGCAGGAGCGGGCGCTGCTGGTGATGTTCATCTGCGCGCACTGCCCGTACGTGAAGCATCTGGAAGCGGGACTGGCTGAGTTGGGACGCGATTACAAAGGCAAGGGCGTGGGGATTGTGGCCATCAGCAGCAATGATGCTGAAGAGTTTCCCGACGATGCTCCGCCGGCGCTGGCAGCCCAGGCGAAGCGGCTGGGGTTTGTCTTTCCGTATCCCTACGACGAGACGCAGGAAGTGGCGCGGAGTTATGACGCGGCCTGCACGCCGGACTTTTTTCTTTTTGATGGAGAGCGGCGACTGGTCTACCGCGGCGAGTTTGATGCCAGCCGGCCGCAGCGCAAGGGCGAAGGCAATGATCTGCCGGTGACCGGTTCGGCATTACGCGCGGCGATGGACGCGGTGCTGGCCGGCAAAGCGGTGCCGGAACCGCAGCGGCCCAGCATCGGCTGCAACATTAAGTGGAGAGAATAGCTGCGGGAAATGGAGAGAATAAAAGCGAGAAGTGGAAAGAGTAGAAACGGCCACTGCAGCGAAGCGATGATTTCCAGCATCTAATAAGAACGATGAAAAAATTACCGACAGTATTTATTCCGCATGGTGGCGGGCCGTGTTTCTTTATGAAGCCGGATGAAGGTTTTCCGCCGGGCACGTGGGACCGCATGGCCGCGTATCTGCGCAGCGTTCCAAAGCTGGTGGGCGAGAAGCCGAAAGCGATCCTCATCATCTCCGGTCACTGGACTGAGCCGGTGCCGACAATCTATTCACCAACTGAATCAAAGCTGCTGTTTGATTACCACGGCTTTCCCGAGCACACCTATCAGTTGAAATATCCGGTGGCGACCGACCGCAGCGTGGCGTCGGAAACCAAGCGGCTGCTGGCGGCCGCCGGCTTCGGCATGGCAGGTGGCGGGATTCCAGAAAATACTGATCGCGGGTATGACCACGGCGTTTTTATTCCGCTGATGGTGGCGTACCCCGAGGCCGATGTGCCGCTGGTGCAACTGTCGCTGGTGGAGGGATACGATCCAGCAACGCATTTGAAGATGGGCCAGGCACTGGCCCCGCTGCGCGAGCAGGGAGTTTTGATTGTGGCCAGCGGCATGAGTTACCACAACCTGCGGCGCTTCTTTTCTCCCACCGGCAATGAAGCCGCTGCGCAGTTTGATGTGTGGCTGAACGATGCGGTGACGACTCCTGATGTGCGCGAACGCGAAGATGAATTGTTGAAGTGGCGTAGTGCGCCCAGCGCGGTGGAGTCGCATCCTGAAGACGAACACCTGTTGCCGCTGCTGGTGGCTGCCGGTGCGGCGGGCGAAGACCTGGGTCGCCGGACATATTCCGACATTGTTTTCGGCAAGGCGCAGTCGGCCTTTGTCTTTGGCGGATAAAACTACAACTGCAATTTATTTTGCCGCGGCTGGCGGTGTCGTCGGCTTGACCCGGTGCGCGATGATTTTTTCTGAGATGCGGCTGTATAGATTGGCCGAGACAACTCCGCGGCGCAGCAGGTCCAGTTTGGATTTGTACGGCCGGCCGGCGATGATGCGCGCGGCGAACATGTCTGTAACGCCGGGCAGCGACATCAGCTGCTGCGCGGTGGCGGTGTTGACGTCGACCTTGGCCGCGTCGGCGGCAATGCGTTGGGCGATGGTTTGAGTCTGGGAATTTGATTGCTGCGGATGCGCGGTTTGTGCCGAGGCGATAGCGGTCAGAATCAAGATGACGAACAGGAAATGTCGCAAGAGCGTAGCTCCGTAAATTTTTCTTGCGGTAGAAAAGCATCTGGGCGCTGCCGAGTTTGCGGTGGCGCCCAGAGTGTTTGCGATGAGGGACGATTATTTGCTGTCGTCGCTATCAGTGGGTGCAGCTGCGTCTGTGGGTGCGGCTGCCGGGGCTTCGCTGCCGCCGAGAAAACCGCCGAGCAGGTCCTTGGCGATGTCCGAACCGGACTTGCCGTCGATGGCTTCTTTGGCGGCTTCTCCAGCTGCCTTCTCCAGTTCGGCCTTTATGTTTTCGTCAAAAAATCCCATGGTGTTGTCCTCAGTATTCGGCGGTACTGCAGGGTGCGATGGCGGCCGAATGCGCCATCGCTGCAGGAATTAAAAATCAAAAGTGAAGTGGGTTGGATTACTTGCCCTTGGGCTGGGTGGCAATCACCAGAGCCGCAATGCCTTTGTAGGTGGCTGCGGGGAGAATCTTTCTGGAGAGCAGCTGGGTCTTGTTGGCATAGGGGCGGCCGGCAATAATTTTTGCCGAGTAGGCGTCGCCGATGCCGGGGAGGGCCTTCAACTGGGCAGCGGTGGCAGAGTTGATATCCACCAGGCTGGTAGTTGTGGCCGTGGCAGCAGGCTTGCTGGTCTGGGAATGCAGGACGGGGACTGCAGGAATCAGCAACGCCGCCAGAAGAAGGAAACCAGGCAGAACACGAGAGAAAAATTTCGACATGTTTGACACTCCGTGAAATAAGGAAATTTGAAGCTCAGCAAGCGTAAACCTGCGGCGGTGGGGAGTAAAGCGCTGCAGGATTAATTTTTGTGGAGACCAATATGTGGATAAAGCCGCACGCCGTTGCAGATTTGGTGCGCTTAAGAGCGATATTGCGTTTATTATGATGGGAATACGTTTGGGCTGGCAGAGACGGACGCGGGTAAACAGATTCTGGATGGAAGACACGATCGCAGATCAGGCAACAGACCGGGCAGCAGAGAACCGTGAAGGCGGGTTGCAGCAGACGCCGCGGCACAGGTGGGCATGGCTGGCCGGGTTCCAACGGCAGGCGGTGACACTTGCAGCCGCCGTGGTGACGGCGTGTCTGTTGGCCGGATGCCAGAACGTGACCGGCAGCACGGAGTTTTCGCAGATCCGCATCATTGCGGTTTCGCCGAATGCGCCGGGCCTGGACATCTACGAAGACAATTCCGTGATTGCCTACAACCTGGGATTTGGCACGGTCACATCGTATGTGCCGATTACGCCCGGCTCCCATGCCATCACCGCAGAGACGGCCAGCACGACACAGAAGCTGGTGACGGCCTCTGGAAATTGTGGATACAACAAGCAGTACACCGTGCTGATATCGAATGTGTTGGCGCAGATTACCTCGCAGATTCTGACCGATCAGAGTTCCGCGGCGCCGACCGGCGAGATTGCACTGCGCTTCATTGATGAAGCGACGCAAATCGGCGGCGTGGATGTGTACCTGATTCCGACCGGCGCAACGCTGGCGAAAACAAATCCGCAGCTGACCAACCTGCAGTTCCCAACGGTTGGCGGCTACATCAATATCCCTTCCGGCAGCTACAACATCACGCTGTGCGCCACGGGAACGACAACGGTGCTCTACACCGGCGCGACGTACACGTACGCAGCTGGTGCGGCGCGTACGCTGGTGCTGATTGACCAGCAGATTCTTTCCACACCGTCAGTGAACGTGTTGACGGCGGACGATTACGACTCGCCCTCCAGCTTCTAATTCCTGAAAATTTTTGGATGAACTCACACGCGGTTGCGTGGAGTTGTGCACGGGTATTAGACGCATGGCACGGCGAAAAAGATTCAGCCTGCGGCTGTATTCTCATACACATTTTATGCGCGTAAACACTGGGCAGAAGTGAATCCAATGGCGCGCTGGTGCGTCTATATATACAGGACACAAAAAGTGTAAGTGCAGCACACAAAGTCTGCACGAGGAGAACAACAATGAAGGCAGCAAAAATTGCATTGGCAACACTGATTACTTCACTGGCGATTTCGCCGCTGATGGCACAGGCGCAGCCTGTCCAACGGAAACACACCGCCGCCATGCCGGGCGTACAGCTGAAGCAGGTCCTGCAGGCGATGCAGCACATGGGTCCGCAGTTGGATGTGCAGCCGGCAACTCCGGAGCCGAATGCGATCCAGATGGTGGGCAGCAACTATGCAAACGCTGGCGTGCTGTTCGCAGCGTTGCCGGTTTCAAAAAAGCATGTACAGCAGGCGCATGTGGTACCTGTGGTTGCACAGGTGCACGCGACCCTGACGAACGCAAGCTACTAACGAAACTCTGACAAGCAAAACTGCAAGGCAACGGTTGCGTTGCCTCCGGAATTCTGCGGCTGTAAACAACGCGTGATGAATAGTTGCGCGCGGGTGAAGAAATAAATCCGCCAAAAGAATTCAGAAGCAACGCAACATGATGCAAGTGTGCGTGTCTACTCCGATGTGTGCGGCAAGCTGGCCAGCGAATCCGCCGAGAGAAACACAAAGGAGCAAGACAATGAAACTCACTCGGATTGCAGTAACGGCGGCAATGATGTTGACGATGAGCGCGGCAGCAGTGGTTGCACAAACTGCCACAACCCCGGTCACCACGCCCGAAAGGCCAGCGGTGACGGGCAAGAGCATCCAGCAGCGCAAGGTGAACCAGCAGGACCGCATTGCGCAGGGCGTGAAGAGCGGCAGGCTGAATGCCGGTGAAACTGCGCGGCTGGAAAGACAGGAAAGCGGCATCAACAAAGAAGAGCGCGGCATGCGTGCCCAGGACAACGGTAAGCTGACGCGCCAGGACAAGTCGACGATCAACCATCAGCAGAATGTTGAGTCCAGACGGATTCATCGCGACAAGAACAGCATTGCGGCAAAATAAACGCAGCGCTGCGGTTACCAAAGCAAAACGCCTCTCACAATTGAGAGGCGTTTTGTTTTGCCCAAATTATTTTGGAAGCACTACTGCGAGAAAAAATCCGTCATGGCCTTTGCTGCCGACCGTTTGCAAAGCAGTGGCGCAGAGGCGTGGATTCGCGCCGGCATCAGAAAACATCTGTCGCGTGGCGGTGACGGCGGTGTCGTCGCTGTTGTGGTCTGCTAGATGGCCTTCGCGGACGACGTTGTCGCAAATGATGAGCGTGCCGGGCCGCGAGAGTTGAATCGCCCAGTCAAGATACGCGGCGTTGTTCTGCTTGTCGGCGTCGATAAAAATCATGTCGAAGGGCGCGGCAGAAGTTTCCGCAAGATGCGCGAGTGAATCCAGCGCGGGACCGATGCGAATCTCCACCAGATGCGAGAGCCCGGCACGGGTGAGATTGGAGAGCGCAACGGCAGCGTGTTTCGCTTCAAACTCCAGTGTGATGAGTTGCCCCTCTGCCGGTAACGCGCGCGCCATCCAAATGCTGGAGTAGCCGCCCAGAGTTCCAATCTCCAGAATGCGACGCGCACCCATCACGCGCGCCAGCAGGTGCAGGAATTTTCCCTGGTTGGGCGCGACGTCAATGCTGGGCAAACCAGCTGCGGTGTTTGCGGCGATGGCGGCAGTAAGAGCCGCATCATTATGCGGCAGCGTGCCGGTGATGTAGTCGTCGACGTTCGTCCATATCGCTTGCTGAGGATTTTCAGGCATGAGTGGTGACTCCGTGGGCAATTGCTATCACTGTAGCGCAGCCAACCGACTTGGCTCAAAGGCGGCCATCCGGTATCCTTATTAAGAACGTAGACAGGTATCCGCAACACAGCCAGAAGGCATTCGTAGCCAAGCCCACCCTCGCTGTCATCCTGCCAAGCCAAAGTTTTCGGAGGAAGAAGCATTGTCTCAGCGTGACCGTTTTCTCTTTACCTCGGAGAGTGTGACCGAGGGGCATCCCGATAAAATTGCCGACCAGATATCCGATGCAGTACTGGATGCCTGCCTGGCCGTTGACCCCAAGAGCCGCGTGGCCTGTGAAACATTGACGACAACCGGTCTGGTTGTGGTGGCCGGCGAAATCACCACCAAGGCGTATGTGGATGTGCAGTCGCTGGTGCGCGGCGTGGTCGACTCCATCGGCTACAACGACGCAGACTTCGGCTTCGACTCCAACACCTGCGCAGTCATCTCGACCATCAACCGCCAGTCCGGCGATATCGCCATGGGCGTGGACACCGGCGGCGCCGGCGACCAGGGCATGATGTTCGGCTATGCCTGCAATGAAACGCCGGAACTGATGCCGCTGCCGATTTCGCTCGCACACAAGCTGGCGAAGAAGCTCTCTGAAGTTCGCAAGAGCGGCTTGATGAAGTATCTGCGTCCCGACGGCAAAAGCCAGGTGACGGTGGAGTACGGCCCCAACCACAAGCCCAAGCGCGTGGATGCGGTGGTCATCTCGACCCAGCACGCAGAGAACGTCAGCAACAAAAAGCTGCGCGCAGAAATTTTGAAGTATGTGATTCAGGCCGTGATTCCGGCAAAGCTGCTGGACAAGGACACCAAGATTCACATCAACCCGACGGGCCGCTTTGTTATCGGCGGACCGATGGGCGACACCGGTCTGACGGGCCGCAAAATTATTGTGGATACGTACGGCGGCATGGGCCGTCACGGCGGCGGCGCCTTCTCGGGCAAGGACCCGACAAAGGTGGACCGTTCGGCCGCCTACATGGCGCGCTACGTGGCCAAGAACATTGTGGCCGCCGGTCTGGCTGACCGCTGCGAAGTGCAGCTGGCCTACGCCATCGGCGTGGCCGAGCCGGTCAGCGTGCTGGTGGATACTTTCGGCACGGGCAAGGTGGAAGAGAAGACGCTGGAAGACCTGGTCCGCAAGAACTTCAAGCTGACGCCGAAGGGCATTATCGACAGCCTGGATCTGCGCCGCCCGATTTACCGCGCCACCGCCGCGTACGGCCACTTCGGCCGCCTCGATGGCGAGTTCACCTGGGAGACGACGAACAAGGCCGCAACGCTGCGTCGTCAGGCAGGGCTGAAGAAGTAAATCGTTCGTAACAAAATAAAAGGGCAGGCCATATCGGCTTGCCCTTTTTCTTTTGGCGGTGAAAAACGGAGTGTGGCGCGGGCGACGGGCGGTGGATGATACTGGCTATGCAAACTCAGCTGGCACTACCGACAATGATGGCGACAACCACTAAATCCGTAGCGACGCTGCAAAGCGATTTGCGCTGGCAAGCGGTGCTGCAGCGCGATGCCGCGGCCGATGGGCGCTTTGTTTACGCGGTGCGGACGACCGGCATCTACTGCCGCGTGACCTGTGCCAGCCGCCGGCCTCGCCAGGAAAATGTGGAATTTTTTTCGACCACCGAAGCCGCGCGGCGTGCCGGGTATCGCGCGTGCGAAAGATGCCGACCGGATGCTCCGGCGGCGGATGCGGAAGTGGTGGCGCGTGCCTGCCGGTTGCTGCACGAAGATGCCGAATGCAGTGCGGCAGATGTGGCGAAGCAAGTGGGGATATCGCAGGCGCGGCTGACGCGGGCCTTCAAAAATGTGCTGGGCGTGAGTGTGAAGCAGTACGCCATGGCGCAGCGGCTGCAGCGATTTCGCGGCGGGCTGCAAACGTCGAAAAGCAAAATTACCGATGCGATGTATGCGGCGGGATTCAGTTCATCGAGCCGACTGTATGAAAGTGCGCCGAGCAAGCTGGGCATGACGCCGACAAAGTACAAACGCGGCGGCGTGGGCGAGTTGATTCGTTACACCACCGCCGATTCGTCGCTGGGCAGGATGTTGGTGGCCGCGACGACGAAGGGCATCTGCGCGATTGCCTTTGGCGACAGCGAAGGCGCAATGGTGCGCGATCTGCAGCAGCGATTCGCCAAGGCGGAGATTGCCCGCGATGAAAGCTCGCTGGAAGAGGCGGTGCGTGTGGTGACGGAAAAATTGCGCGAGCCGGCACGGGCCTTTGCGCTGCCGCTCGACCTGCGGGCAACGGCCTTCCAGCAGCGGGTGTGGAATGCGTTGAAAAAAATTCCCGTCGGCGAAACGCGGAGTTACGCAGCGGTGGCGAAATCGCTGGGCCGGCCGACGGCCGCGCGTGCCGTGGCTCGCGCCTGCGCCGGTAATCCGGTTGCGGTGGTGGTGCCGTGCCACCGCGTGGTGGCGGGCGATGGCTCAATGGCCGGTTACCGCTGGGGCGTGGCGAGGAAGAAGAAATTGCTGGCGCAGGAAGCCGACGCTTCTTGCCGCATTGCAAAGTAAATATTTCCGCAACGTACCGTTCAACTGCAATTTGCTGCCAATCAATGTGTATTGTTTCCATTGGATGAAAACGCGTGAAAATGCGGCTGGAAGGCGCGGGTTGCGATGCTATCCTTAACAGGTAGAAGAAGACTGAATACCACGCAGCATCCTCATCACTAGAAAAATCTGAAGGAGCAAAACACATGGCAACTGCCACACTGGAACAGGCTGGACTCGCGTACAAGGTTGCAGATATTTCGCTGGCGGAGTGGGGACGCAAAGAGATCACGATTGCCGAAGCGGAGATGCCGGGGTTGATGGCCATCCGCAACAAGTATGCCGCGGAAAAGCCGCTGGCCGGCGTGCGCATCACCGGATCGCTGCACATGACGATCCAGACCGCGGTGCTGATTGAGACGCTGACGGCTCTCGGCGCTGAAGTGCGCTGGGCAAGCTGCAATATTTTTTCCACGCAGGACCACGCAGCGGCGGGCATTGCCGCGACCGGCGTGCCGGTGTTTGCCTGGAAGGGCGAGTCGCTGGAGGAGTACTGGTGGTGCACATATCAGGCGCTCTGCCACAAGGGTGGTCTGGGTCCGCAGCTGGTGGTGGACGATGGCGGCGATGTTACGCTGCTCATCCACAAAGGTTATGAGTTGGAGAACGGCGACGGCTGGGTGAACACCGCTTCTGAAAGCGCCGAGGAACAGGTGATCAAGGACCTGCTGAAGAAGGTGTACGCGGAAGACAAGCAGCACTGGCACAACGTGGTGAAGGAGTGGCGCGGCGTTTCTGAAGAGACGACGACCGGCGTGCACCGTCTCTACAAAATGATGGAGCAGGGTAAGCTGTTGATCCCCGCCATCAACGTGAACGACTCGGTGACCAAGAGCAAGTTTGATAATTTGTACGGCTGCCGCGAATCGCTGGTGGACGGCATCAAGCGCGCGACCGATGTGATGGTGGCGGGCAAGGTGGCCGTGGTCTGCGGCTACGGCGATGTGGGCAAGGGTTCTGCCGAGAGCCTGCGCGGTCTGGGTGCGCGTGTTGTAGTCACTGAAATTGATCCCATCAATGCGTTGCAGGCTGCGATGCACGGCTACGAAGTGACGACCGTGGAAGACACGCTGGGCCGCGGCGATATCTACGTGACGACGACCGGCAACGTGGACATCATCACCCTGGAACACATGAAGAAGATGAAGGACCAGGCGATTGTCTGCAACATTGGCCACTTCGACAATGAGATCCAGATGGACCGCCTGAACGCCGACAAGACGGTGACGCGGTTGAACATCAAGCCGCAGGTGGACCAGTACACTTTTGCCGACGGACACAGTATTTTTGTGCTGGCAGAAGGCCGCCTGGTGAACCTGGGCTGCGCAACCGGCCACCCCAGCTTTGTGATGTCCAACAGCTTTGCCAACCAGACGCTGGCGCAGCTGGACCTGTGGAAGAACAAGGACACCTACAAGGTGGATGTGTATGTTCTGCCGAAGCATCTGGATGAGGAAGTGGCGCGGTTGCATCTGGAAAAGATTGGCGTGAAGTTGACCACGCTGAGCAAGAAGCAGGCTGATTATCTGGGTGTGCCCGTGGAAGGCCCGTACAAGCCGGAACACTACCGCTACTAAAAACAACTCAACCGAAACAACTCAGGCGGCCAATGTGCCGCCTGAATTTTTTTGCGGCAAACGCAACCACAGCGCGGCCATGTGCGTAATCAGCAGAATGTCGAGCGTGTAGCGGAAGCGCGGGTCGGAGTTGGTGAGCAGAAACGGCACCAGATAGAGCACGGCCAGCCAGAGGAGCAGCGTGTCCTGCGGCTGCCAAAGTTTACGACGAAGCAGCAACGTCAACAGCCAGAGCGGTGCGGCCAGCGCGAGCAGCAATTCGACATCGCCAAAAAGTGTGCCGATGCTATGGAGTTTTGTGTCGGGCCGGAAGAAGCAGAAAAACTTTACGGCAATCAGACGCAACTCCAGCAGCGGGTGTGTCCGCACAAACGCAACGGACTGCGCGACATAATAATGTTGCAGCTCGAGGCTTTGCGGGTCCGCAGCAGCCTGCGTCATTCCATTCGCCAGCAGCGATGGCACGATGGATGGCTCGGCGTTCAGATACTGCTTCAACGCGGCTTCGCTCAGGCTGTTGCTGCCGGCGTAGAGGTTGTACGGTCCATTGCCGGGGAAGAGCAGCGTGCCGTATGCAGCATGGCTCAGAGAAGCATAGGCGAGGCAGAGCATCGCACACATGACTGCGGTACGCAGAGCAAACTCCGCGACGCGTTGGCGATTGGCAAACCATAGCGCCGCCAGAATGCACGGCAATAGCGAAAGATAATTTGGCCGCTCGAAGATCCCAACACCAGTCGC
>Ga0164296_1004734_pt1 | contig 12220 bp, 10 predicted proteins | sample GEODES057metaG_FD_113533 | JGI IMG/M metagenome (GOLD analysis project Ga0164296, IMG submission 113533) | Dystrophic lake water microbial communities from Trout Bog Lake, Wisconsin, USA - GEODES057 metaG | ecosystem: Environmental > Aquatic > Freshwater > Lake | place: USA: Trout Bog Lake...
CGTGCTTGGTCCATATTAACCCATCACCCGTACCACAGAGAGTAGGATCTGGAGATGTCAGCAGCGTTCATTTATCTTGCCTCCCAAAGCCCTCGACGAGCACAACTTTTAGAGCAGTTAGGGGTCCGGCACCGACTTTTGTTGGCCGACCCCGCTGAGGATACTGAAGCACTTGAAGCGGCCTTGCCAGGGGAGCTCCCAATTGATTACGTCCAAAGAGTGACTCAGTTGAAACTTCAATCCGCAATTGGGAGATTTCAAAAAAGAGCGATGGAGGATTTAAGTCTTCTCAAACTAACCGACACCCAGGGCGATGAGGATCAAAATTCAGCAAGACATGTGCACGCCCCCATACTTTGCGCAGATACGACGGTCGCATTAGGTAACAAGATTCTTGGAAAGCCTTTGGATGATCTTGATGCGGTCCATACACTTCAAAGTTTAAGTGGTAAGACGCACCAAGTAATGACCGCTATTTGCGTAGGCATTCCGAATGAGGTCAATACGTTTGAGAAATTGGATCCCTTATCGGTTGATGGTGTAGGAGCTAAATTCTTTAGTGCACTCAGCATCTCAAGCGTAGAGTTTGATACGCTAAGTGCTGATCAAATCAAGGCCTACGTTCAAAGTGGTGAACCACAAGGTAAGGCGGGAGCATACGCTGTCCAGGGGAGGGCGGGCGGGTTTATTAAGAAAATTCAAGGCAGCTACTCAGGGATAATGGGGTTGCCACTTTATGAGTGTGGGCAGATTTTGCAAAGATTAGGGTTCCAAATATTGTAAGAACTCTAAAATTAAACTTCAAGTCTGAAGAGGTCTAGGTATTTAAGTCATTATTTGAAAAATTCGACTATAGTTTAGTGATGCAAAAAGAAATTTTAATCAATTGGTCTCCCCAGGAAACTCGAGTTGCTGTGCTTGAGCAAGGAGCCGTTCAAGAGATGCATCTAGAGCGAACTTTAGAGCGCGGATTGGTGGGTAATGTTTACATGGGTAAAGTCTCAAGAGTTTTGCCCGGTATGCAGTCCGCGTTCATTGATGTAGGGCTTGAGCGAGCCGCTTTTTTGCATGTCGCTGATCTTCAAAGCTCAATTGCTGCAAGACACTCTGAACACTATACAACTGCACAATCGACAAACCCTGCTGAGTCGACGTTAACGCCCATTGAGAAACAAGTTTTCGAGGGTCAGACTTTGATGGTTCAAGTTATTAAAGATCCCATTGGTACCAAAGGCGCTCGACTCACCACTCAGATCAGCCTGGCAGGTAGACTGCTTGTTTTTCTACCCCAAGATGAGCACATTGGTGTGTCCCAGAAAATCCCCCTTGAGCAGCGAAATGCATTGAAGGAGAGGTTGCAAAAGTTGGTTCTAAGTGTCGCCACTGACTCAAACTCGAGCTCAAGCACTGAGCAGAGCGCTCGAATTTGGGGCGGCTTCATACTGAGAACCAATGGTGAGGAAGCCAGCGATGCAGAGCTTTTGGAGGATATCAAATACTTAAGAAAAGCTTGGTTCAGGATGAAAGATTTGTCTACAAAGCTTCCTCCCAAGTCCATCGTTCATCAAGACTTAAGTCTTTTGCAGCGGGTACTAAGAGACTTTGTTGACGAGCATACCCATTCGATAAAAATTGATTCGCGTGAGCAGTTTGAATTATTAAGTGCGTTTGCCAAAGAGTTCATGCCTGCTGCTGCTTCAAAATTGGAGCGTTATTCGGGCGAGCGCCCGATCTTTGATCTCTTTAATATTGATGATGAAGTCAACAAAGCGTTGGGTAGAAGGGTTGATCTGAAATCAGGGGGCTATTTGGTGATTGACCAAACTGAGGCGCTCACGACTGTGGATGTCAATACGGGAGGGTTTGTTGGTGCAAGAAATTTTGATGACACAATTTTTAAAACAAACCTAGAAGCAGCTGGTTCTATTGCAAGGCAACTCAGACTGCGAAATTTAGGTGGAATCGTAGTGGTTGATTTTATTGATATGGTTAAAGAGGATCACAAAGTTGCGGTGCTATCGGAGTTTCAAAAGCATTTAAGTAAGGACCGCGTTAAAACTGTTGTGAGTGGTTTTTCATCCCTTGGGTTGGTGGAGCTTACGAGAAAACGAACGCGTGAGTCGCTTGCTCAACTTCTTTGTAAACCCTGTGAGATATGCTCAGGCAAAGGTATCGTTAAAACAGCACGAACAGTTGTGTATGATATTTTCAGAGAAATACTCAGAGAAGCTAGACAATTCAATCCAGCTGAAATTAAGGTGATGGCCTCCCCCGAGGTCATTGATCTCATGATGGATGAGGAGAATCAACACTTGGCGGGACTGAGTGAGTTCATAGGAAAACCCATCTCCTTAAAGCCCGAGTCAAGTCTAGGCCCAGAAACTTATGATATTGTTCTTTTGTAGGTGGGCTCAACTGTTGTGAATCCAATCCCTATACTAACCTATCACCAAATTGATGAGGCTCCCCCCAAGGGGACTCCCATGAGGAGTTTGTACGTTTCTAAAAACTCATTTGAACGTCAAATGATGACCCTGAAAGTATTGGGATACAAGGGACTTAGTATGAGCGAACTGCAGCCCTACCTATTAGGTCAAAAGCAGGGCCGTGTGATTGGCATCACCTTTGATGATGGCTATTTAAATAACTTAGTCCATGCAGCGCCAATCCTTAGTGCGTTGAATTTTTCATCTACTTGTTATGTTGTGAGTGATTTAATGGGTGGCACCAACAGTTGGGATCATGCGCTGGGTGTCCCCAGCTCCCCTCTTATGAATCTGGCTCAAATCAAAGAGTGGATCGGTTTAGGCCAAGAGGTAGGTTCCCACGCCCTTACACACCCACATCTCAACGAACTAGAGGACTCGGTTGCAAAGGACGAGATTGAGCTCAGCAAATCCCAGTTACAAAGCACTTTGGGTGTAGAGGTGAATCAATTCTGTTATCCGTATGGTCAGTTTACAAAAGTGCATGCCGATTTTGTTAGGGCCGCCGGTTACTGGGCAGCAACTACCACCAAAAGGGGACGCGTACAAGCCCCTAAGAATAGTTTAGGCAACGTGCTAACTGATGGGGATTATTTGTTTGAGTTACCCAGAGTCCCGGTTGTGCGCTCAACCTATTGGCCTCAGTTTTTACTGAAAATTGCGACATCGTACGAAGATCGTCGCCGTTTGCAGTGAGGCCAAAGTTTTTAGTTACCAGTCCAGAGTCCTGAGTCCTTAGTCTTGAGAGTTTTTTTAATTAAGGTGGTGATTTTTTGAATGCTTCTTTTGTAAAAGCCATTAGCGAGATGCTTGGCAAGTCACCCAAAAAGGGGGGGCAAAAAAATGATCAAGGCTCACCCTTGAGCGCCGATGAGCTTTTGGCGCGTAGGCAATCTTTGTCTGAGCTAGATGAACTAGAGGCTCAACAAAGCTCTAAATTTAAAAATAGAGAAAACAAACAAGAGTCTACATCTAGATTTTCAAGCTCACTGAGTAAGCAATTAAATAAACGATTAAAAATTGCCGTTTTACATCGCAATTTTGATCCAACCGCAGGCGGAGCAGAGCACTATGCGGTGGCTTTGGTGGAGTCATTGGCCCATCTGCATGAGTTTCATATTTTCTCTCAGCACTTTAATCACGATTGGCCTGAAGTGACCTATCACCAAGTCCCTAAGTTCTTTGTTCGACCCAGATGGCTGAACCAGTTGATCTTTGCGACCTTCTGCGCAAGGGCAACAAAGAGTGGATATGATGTGATTCACTCACACGAGAACACCTGGAGCGGGGACGTCCAAACCGTGCACGTTATGCCGATCACCCACAATCTTTTTGCTGGGAAGAGTGGACTTCAAAAACTACTTCAGTGGATTAAAGTTATCTTAAGCCCCAGGCTTTTGACTTATGTAGTACTCGAAAAGTTAAGATTTAAAAACCAGCCGGGAAGATGGTTTGTTGCTGTGTCCTCTAACCTCAAAAGACTCCTTGAGTATTCAATGGGATGTGCATCTAGCGCACTTATTACGATCGCCCCAGGGGTCAATGTAGGTGAAGAGCTTAACCACGGGGAACGCGCTGTTTGGCGAATGCATGCTAAAGAGCAGATGGGCTTACCGGAGAACAGTCCTTGTGTTTTGTGGGTAGGGCATGATGCTCAAAAAAAGGGACTTGATACAGCTTTAAAAGCTTTTGCTTTGTTGCCATCAGATTATGTTTTGGTTATAGCCGGTGCAGCAAAACCAAAAGAGTTCTGGGCTGAGCATTTGACTGAGAAAATAAGTGCGCGTGTGATAGAAAAAGGAGTCATGGATGCAAAATATTTGCAGGCTCTTTACTGCGCTTGTGATTTATTGATCCATCCAACCCGCGAAGATACGTTTGGCATGGTGGTGTTAGAGGCAATGGCCAATGCTTTGCCCGTCATTGTCTCTGGTCCACAGTACTGCGGCATAAGTTCTGAGTTAATAGATGGACAGAGTGCTTTGATTTTGTCGGACCCAGATGACGCCACAGAACTGGCTGGAAAAGTGGTCTTGGCAATGCAAGGACATATGAGGGAGAGCCTGTCTAAGAAGGGGCAAGCTTGGGCGAGAACTCAGGACTGGGGCAAAATGGCTGAACTACAAAACACAGTTTACACGCACATTGCCTACGATCTCAGCATTAAAAAATCCAACTCATGAGCTCAGCGCAGTCGCCTCTAAACCTTGAGCTTATGGGGCCTTTAGTACCTCCCCGATCTATTTTGATGATCAAGTCTCATAGCATGGGGGTTGGAGATTTGCTAAGATCAAGTGCTGCTTGGAGAGCTCTAAAAAACAAATGGCCCCAGGTGCAACTGCATTTGCTTTTTTTAAGCAAACACGCCGGTTATCCCACAGAAGAACTAATTACGGAGCACCCGCTTCTCTCAAGTGCTCAGTTCCTAACGATTCAAAACGGGCATCCCGGGCTGCCAAAGTCAGAGCGCCCAAAAGTGCCTTTTTTAAAGTTGGTAGAAGAGGTGATCACAACTGCAAAAAGGTGCAGTCCCGATTGGATCATTGATTTTGAGCCCTCTGGGGCAAGAACGAGTTTACTCACCTGGATTGCTACAAGAAGCGTAGGTGCAAAGTCCTTGGGTGTTGACCAAGTCTTTGGGCGCTCTATTTTTTATACCGAAAGCGCAGCAAATGTACAAGCGTTTGCACAGGCTAGAGGTCTTGAACTCCCGCTTGAATATACATACCGAGATTTTGTGGTGTTGGCTGCATGGGGGATTGAGCGAGGCGGTATTCAAATCGAACTTGGTGAGACAAAAAAAGGTGGGGAAGTCCGCTCAGTGCTCGAGCGTGAATTAATTGAATTAATTGAGCCAAGTGAATTTACCGGTTCAGGTGGTAATCGTAGTGTAGAAAAATTGAGCTTCAATCAAAACATAACCTCAGCTCCCAAGAGCACACCGCATAACTCTGTGAATCAACAACCCCTTGTGATTGGATTGAATATCGGATGCGGCACACCAGATGCAATGTACAAAAGACCAGATTTGAAGGTATTAGCTGATTGCATAAGGAGGGTGAATCAGCACTGCATCTCAGTTTGGGTGCTAACAGGGGCCCCAAATGAGAAAGAGGTTAATCAGGAATTTATAAATATATACAAATCCCTCTATGGTGAGGGGCTAAGAGCGCTTGACTTTGCTGGACGCTGTTCTTTGTCAGGGTTGACAGGTGTTATCAACACTTGTGATATCTTTATTTCAACGGATTCTGGGCCTTATCACATGGCGGTGGGGCTTGGCAGACCCACACTGGTTTGGTTCACTTACGCGGAGCACTCATCTTTTCATGATGTGAGTTGGTGTGAAAGACTCATCCAACCCAACGCTGAAGAGTTCGTTAATGCCTTTAACAAACTTCTTAATCTACCCAGATCAGCTAGACAAGTGAGTTGATGGGGCGCTCTCTAGTTTTGGGCCTTCAGTATTGGGCAGTTGTCCAAAATTACCCAACTTAAAGAGGGCGGCGTAGGCCCCGGACTTATCAAGAAGTTCTTTATGAGTTCCCGATTCAATAATACGTCCATGATCCATGACTAAAATTCTTTGAGCATGTTCAATGGTGGATAGGCGGTGTGCAATGACGATGGTTGTCCTACCCTTTTGAAGACGACTCAGAGCACTTTGAACCATACTCTCTGACTCATTATCAAGTGCAGAGGTGGCTTCATCCAAAATTAAAATAGGCGCATCTTTATAGAGCGCTCTGGCAATTGCGAGTCGTTGCCTTTGACCGCCAGATAATTGTGAGGCATTATGTCCAACAACTGTGTTCTCTTGATCTGGCAAGGACTCTAGGTAGCTTTGCAAGTTGGCAGAGATCAGGCACTCACGCACTCTTTTGTTGTCTACAACTTGCCCCAGTGCAACGTTTTTCGCAAGCGTGTCGTTGAGAACTATAACGTTTTGGCTGACCATCGCAAAATGGGATCTTAAATTGGTTAAATCCCAATCCCTTACGTTCACGCCGTCTAAGAAAACACAGCCCGAGTTCACGTCCAAAATTCTTGGTAGTAAACTTGCAAGAGTGGTTTTACCAGAGCCAGAGGATCCAACCAATGCAACGGTTTCACCGGCCTGAATGGTGAGCGATATGTCTTGAAGGGCTGGATCTAAATCAACCGCATATTGAACTGTCACATTTGTTAGTACCAAATCTCCTTTTGCCCTTGGAGTTGAGTGTGATCCGCCGGTCTCTATGGGGGTGTTCTCTATAAGGTCAATGCCCCTTTCAAGCGCAGCCAAGCCTCGGGTAATGGGACCGGCCACCTCTGAGAGATGCTTAATGGGAGCAACCAGCATCAGCATAGCTGTTACAAACGCTGCAAACCCGCCCACCGTGGTACCAGTTTGAGTGCTTTGTAACAAAGCAATACTTATCACCCCAGACAGAGCAATCGCAGACATCATCTGAGTCAAGGGGGTCAATGCAGAAGATGCAACAGTGGACTTCATCGCCAGGCGCTCTAACGTCTCACCGAGTTTGACAAACCGATCTATTTGCGATTGCTGTGCCCCGTAGAGTCGTATCTCTCTGAAGGCAAGTGCATTTTCTTCTACAACATAAGCCAACTCATCCGTTGCTTGTTGATTGCTTGTAGTTAATTTAAAAAGTCTCTTGGTCATTGCTTTCATGAGCCAAGCAACGCTTGGGAACAAGAAGGCAACGATTAAACTGAGCTTCCAGTTTAGGTACAGGAGATATCCAATCAAGGCTATCAAGGTCAGACTGTCCCGGGTGACGCTTAAAATTGAGTTGACCATCATATAGGCACCGCTTTGAACCTCATAGACCAAGGTGTTGCCTAGCGCGCTAGATGTTTGCAATCTGAACAGGGAAGGGTGGGCGTCTTGGAGTCTCGCAAACATGGCTTTGCGAAGTCCATACAGTCCTAAGTTGGCAACCTTGGCAAGCGTAACTTGTCCTGTGAAAGCGCAAACGCCTCGAATACCAAAAAGTCCAAGAATGCAAACTGGTACCAACCAGATTTGGATTTGTCCTCCTTGAAACCCTTCATCCAATAGCGGCTTTAGTAGGGCCGGTACCAGGGGCTCCGTTAAGGACATGATGATGACAGAGGCAACAGTTGCGATCCAAGCACTCTTTGGATTGGCAAAATATTTTCCAGCGCGCTTCAAACGCTTAAGGAGACTAGAGTAATCTGTCATAGGGGCTAGGAGAGTTTATAGATCAAGTGGACCAGCAGGTGGTCTCAAACACAATTTTAGTTCAGCACGGGAATAATGCATTATCGCTTATAGCTTTTTGCAGTTCGTGGCTTCTGTTTGAAAGATCTTCCTCTCTCCCCTCTAGTTCAGGTTTTGGAAATTCTTGCAAGCACGCGTTTCTTGTTGATCAGTTCATTATCACTGGGTTGTGAGCGGTGCCACAAATGAAACACCTCGGTTGCAAAACTACCCGATATACGTTGAACTCCAGCATCTTCGAGCCTGAACACAAAGTCAGCATCCTCATGACCCCAGCCTTCAAAACTTTCATCGAATCCAAAAATTCTTTGTGCATCCCCTCTCCAGCAAGCCATGTTGCACCCTTTGATTCGCCTCCATATGTGTTTTGAGTATTTTCTAAAAGGATGTCGGGGGAGTTTAAATAGGAGGGGTAACAATTTGTTAATTTGCCCTCTTAATCTGTATTCGACAGATTTATATAAAAATCCAAACTTGCTGTTTTTTTCAATTAATTCAAATTGATTGTTTTCTGAATTACACAGCTCCTTGGTGAAACTCTCGGATATTAAGACCCGACTTCCAGTGACGAGTTGTCCCTCCCGAGCAAGCAAGCGGTGCTGCTGGATGAAGTTGGGTTGTACGATGCAGTCACCGTCCAAAAATATCAGATATTCCCCCTTCGCTTCTTCAATCGCAAGATTAAGAATTTTAGATTTCCTAAAGCCATTGTCCTCATGCCAAAGGTGGGTGATGGGAACTGGAAATGTTGGTTTTAATGATTCGATAAGCTCCCTGGTCTCATGTGTTGAGCCATCATCAGCAATGACGATATCAAATTTTGTATCGCTTTGATGACTCAAACTTCTAAGGCAGAGTTCGAGAGCCTTGGGCCAGTTGTAGGTGGCTAGTAAAACCGTGATCGTAAAAGGGTTTCGAGAAGACATCGTTAATTTTGACTTTTCTGCCCGAGGTGCCAAAGCTTGATGTATTTGTAATACGCCCCTTCGGCGTTGGATACAGCGAGGGTTAAGCCGTGAAAACCGTCCAAGAAACCGAGTTTGAAAATGTAAGTTTTAATAAATGCCCCGATGCCGTGAAGCACTGCGCGAGAGGGGGTAGATTTTTTACCCCGGCTTAGTTGCTCTATGGCCCACAAAGTCGAGTACCGGTTGATTTTATCCAGCACCTCTTCGTAATCTGCAAAGCTATAGTGCAGCATTAAGCCACCTAGTTCTTTTAGCTTAGCGTCCTCCAGCATGTTCAATTTTTCATGCACTCTGGAATCCGTAAAGACGGCGCTCCCCCTTCTGAAAAGTCGGAGAACTTTGTCGTTTTGCCAGCCTGAATGATGGATTAATTTCCCGCAGTACCAACTTTTTCTTGTGATTAAAAAACCATCCTCTTTTGGCTCATTAATCAAAACGCTTTGAATTTCTTTAGATAAATCAGGCGTTAAGCGTTCATCCGCATCTATTGATAAGACCCAATCGCATTTGGCAAGTGATAGTGCTTTGTTCTTTTGTAAACCAAACCCTTGCCAATCCTCGGTTATAGTGACTTTAGCGCCAAGACTCTCAGCGATTTGCACCGTTTTGTCATCGCTCTTGGAATCAACAACAATAACCTCAGTTGCCACACCTTGAACGCTCTTTATGCAATCACTAATGTGAAGCTCTTCATTTTTTGTGATGATGATGACGGATATTGATGGCATGCTAAGTTCAAGGCTTGAGATCAGATGGGTGAGCTCTAATTTTCTCAAAACAAATTAGTTAACCTGTAAGCTTGATTCAAGGTGCTAATTTGAAGGGCGGTAATTTGGAGGTGTTAATGTTAGATTAGAGCGCTAAAAAGTTTGAAGTAGTCTGGATTAATGAATTAATTTGAATTATTTAGAATGCATTTTTTCGAATTTTGATATGCATTCTAATCTTTTCCAACTCAAAAGGAGAGATAATACACTGGCTTTAACTCTAGCATTATGCGCAACACTTCGATGATTAATTTACGGCTATTGCACCCTGGTTTTGAAACCATTGTTAAACACTTTGTTCTTTCTAAGCATAATAGAAATGCGAAGGGGGAGTTGAATATTAAGCCTTATAAATCTTTTTTTAGAATGAATTTCATCCCAAACGCAGGATTTTTAGGCACTATTTCCAGGTTTTTCACTGCTTCGGTGCTTGTTTTTACGCTGCCGTTCATATGTACGAACGCCTCGGCGCAATTTAGGGTGGATGTCTCAGGCATAGGGTTATCTCAAATTCCATTTTCAATTTCAACGTTCAAAGGGGAGGATGCATCTCCTCAAAAAGTATCGACAATAGTTTTTGCTGATTTAGAGAGAAGTGGACAATTTAAAGGGCAGACCGCAAGTCAAGCTTTAGATGAGAACTCACGCCCAGATATAAGTGCGTTTAGGCAAAAAAATGCTGATGCTTTAGTCGTAGGCAGCATCACAAAACTAGCTGACGGCAGATATGATGTCACATTTAGACTTTGGGACATCGTAAAGGGGCAAGACTTAGGTGCCCAAAGTTACTCCGTACCCCCCGCCGATTTAAGACTTATCTCACACCGGATCTCGGATTATGTGTACGAGAAATTAACCGGGGACAAGGGAATATTTTCAACCCGTATCGCTTATGTTACGAAAAACAGCGGGAAATTTCACCTTTGGATAGCTGATGCTGACGGAGAAAATGCGCAAGCGGCACTCTCTAGCCCAGAACCCATCATTTCTCCCAGTTGGTCACCCAATGGTCAAAAGTTGGCGTATGTGTCTTTTGAGTCTCGCAAGCCAGTTGTGTACATTCACGAAGTCTTCTCTGGCAAACGCCGGGTCCTGGCCAACTTTAAGGGATCAAACAGTGCGCCTAGTTGGGCGCCCGATGGCAAAACTCTTGCCGTAACTTTGAGTCGAGATGGAGGCTCACAACTGTTTTTAATTGATGCCAATGGAGGTGAGCCCAGGCGTTTGACTTCCTCATCCAGTATTGATACTGAACCTGTTTTTTCCCCTGATGGTTCGTCCATTTATTTTGTAAGTGATAGGGGCGGTATGCCTCAGATTTACCGCACTCCGGCAATTGGTGGGCCCGTGCAGCGAGTTACCTTCGCAGGCAATTACAACATTTCGCCAGCGATCAGCTCAGACGGCAAATGGCTCGCCTATATATCTAGGATTTCGGGACAATTTAAATTATCTGTACAAGACCTGAGCACCGATAAGGTAACTCAAATTACGGCTACTATTGCAGACGAGAGACCCAGCTTCGCACCCAACGGAAAACTGATCGCCTACGCTACCCAAATTCAAGGACGCGAAGCCTTGATGACCACTTCGCTGGATGGACGCATATCTGCTAGGTTGGCAGGACAATCCGGTGATATTCGTGAGCCCAATTGGGGACCTTACAACAAAGGTCAATAGTCTCTTTGTTAATTTTTTTAGGTAATAACTGTTTTTTGGAGTTGTTTATGCGTCGTTTTATTTTCTCTTTAATATTATTGGCCTTCTTGGGTGCGTGTTCTACATCTGTACCCATCAGAGATATACCCGTTTATGACAAAGTTGGCGTATCAGTCGATTCAAAATCTGCCTTAGCAAATTCCAGTGTTGCCCCAGTGAGCACAATCGATACTAAATCCTTACCAACAATGGATTTAGGTCCTGCTGGTACAGGGAGAGTTGTCTATTTTGAATTGGATAGTTATGCCATTAAGTCTGAATACCAAAGTCTCATAGAGGCGAATGCAAAATTCTTACGAACAAATCCTGCGCGCAAGGTGTCCATTGAAGGACACACAGATGAACGCGGAGGTCGTGAATACAATTTAGCGCTTGGGCAAAAAAGAGCAGATGCTGTTAGAAAAGCTTTTTCTTTACTAGGCATCCCAGAGGCGCAACTTGAGTCCATCAGTTACGGCAAGGAGAAACCAGCCGCTCAGGGCAGTGACGAAACTGCTTACTCACAAAACCGACGTGCTGAAATTACTTATCGTTAAGGTTTAAAAATTTATGTTCAGATTTTCATTACGTCTTGGTTTTCTTTTTGTAATTTCATTGTTTATGCTCAGTTCCATGCAGGCAAATGCTGGACTTTTCGAGGATGAGGATGCAAGAAATGCCATTTTGGATCTGCGTAAAAAATTAGAGGATGTAAAGGCTTACGATAGCCGCAATGATGGGGAGATTGAGAAAATCAAGCGCAACATGCTTGACCAATCTAATGCACTAGAAGGGCTAAGGTCTGAGATTGCCAATCTAAGAGGCGAAAAAGACGCCTTGGCCAAGGAGCTCTCTGACACACAGAAAAAGTTAAAAGACGTTACGCGTGTTTTTGAATCTAGATTTACTAAACTAGAACCCCTGGTCGTCAATGTTGATGGACGAGAATTTACGGCCGAGCAAGCTGAGAAAAAAGACTTTGAAGTTGCATTAGAGCTTTTTAAAAAAGGGGACTTTCAATCTAGTTCCAGTGCATTGAGTGATTTTTTAAGA
>Ga0164296_1004738_pt1 | contig 12216 bp, 10 predicted proteins | sample GEODES057metaG_FD_113533 | JGI IMG/M metagenome (GOLD analysis project Ga0164296, IMG submission 113533) | Dystrophic lake water microbial communities from Trout Bog Lake, Wisconsin, USA - GEODES057 metaG | ecosystem: Environmental > Aquatic > Freshwater > Lake | place: USA: Trout Bog Lake...
CAGGCGTAGACGAGAAGGATGACCCAGCAGCCTCCTTTCTCGCGTCCCGCAAGCGTCTTCAGCCAGCCTTTGTGAGTGCCAGAGACGGCAACTCTGACGAGGACGTGTACGCAACGGCAGCTGCGCTGGACGGCCCACAAGGAGGCTTCGAAGAGCAGCGCGACACTGATGCTGCTCCTCTGGAGGACGTCGACCACGAGGCCATCGCGTACGAGGACTTCACTCGCGAGCTGTACACACCAGCGCCTGAAATTTGTCGTCTCACAGACGTCGATGTAGCGCAGCGCCGAGCTGCTGTTGGAGTTCGAGTGGGGGGCACCGACTCTCCCGCGCCCGTGGAGCGCTTCGGGCAGTGCGGTTTCCCGGCCCAGGTGCTGCTGGCGCTTAAGCAGCGCGGCTTCACTGCCCCGACAGCGGTGCAGGCATCCGTGCTGCCGGCTGCTCTCAGTGGCAGAGATGTGTTGGTCTGTGCAGAGACGGGCAGCGGCAAGACGCTGGCCTACCTGCTGCCTGCGCTCATGCATGCGTCGGTGCAGCGCCCGCCGCGTGGCCCCGATGAGGGGCCCATCGTGCTGGTGCTGGCCCCCACGCGAGAATTAGGCCAGCAGGTCCACGGCGAAGCGTCCCGCTTTGGCGCCCACTGGCGTCTTTCCGCTGCTGCGCTGCTGGGCGGCCACGATAAGGGCACTCAAATCCAGGCCCTTCGTGCGGGAGCAGCGCTGGTGGTGGCCACACCTGGGCGGGTGCTGGACATGGCTCGTGGATCAAAAGCGCATTTGAAACTGCATCGCGTCACTTTCCTCGTCCTCGACGAGGCAGACCGCTTGCTGTCGTTGGGCTTCGAGGCTGCGGTGCGCAGCATCGTGCGGGCAGTGAGGCCAGACGCGCAGACGCTGCTGTTCAGTGCCACCATGCCATCGCGGGTGTCAAGCTTGGCCACCGACTTGCTGGAAGAGCCACTGTGTGTCTACCTGGGCACTGGTGGGGGAAACGTGCATGTGCGCCAATCTTGCGCTGTGGTGGCGGACGACGCAGCCCGGCTGGCGTGGGTGACTGCACACTGCGGGGAATGGGTTGATGCGGGCCAGGTGCTCATCTTCGCGGCACGTATCGCCACTGTTGATGCCCTGGTTGATGCACTGTGTCGAACAGCCGGAGTTCGCGCACGGGCAATGCACGGCGAGATGGACCAGACGGCCCGCAACGCAACCCTGAGTGCTTTCAGAGCCGGCGATTGCCACGTTCTCGTTGCCACCGACCTTGCGGCTCGTGGGCTGGACGTCAAAGACCTGCGCACCGTGGTGTGCTTCGACCCCGCAAGGGACGAGGAGACACACACACATCGCATCGGGCGCACTGGCCGCGCGGGCGCCACGGATGGGGTAGCCATCTCGCTTCTCACCCGCGCGGAGAGCAATGCAGCACGCATGCTCGTCCACCACATGAGTGCTGCCTTTCAGCCGATTCCGGGGGACCTGGCTGCGCTCGCGAGAAGCGCATCTGGTCGGGGCAAACGACGCAGGGGTCCTGCAGCGGCCGGAGGCTTGGGTTATTTGTCTGCTGGCGGCAGCAGCGCCGTAGCCCATGGCAACATCCATGCAGACGCAGGCTTCCGCAGCAGATTTGTCGCCGCAAGCGATGGCCGGTTGCCACAACAGACAGTCCCGGAGGTAATCCCTCCTAAATCGGGTTGGAAGCCACAGCCGCTGCCTCCCCCGCCACCGCTTTTACCACCACCGCCGCCACTACCGAGCGCTGAAGCAGGTGCGGCTGCTGCCCGCGCCGCTGCAGCAGCAATCGCAGCGCGACTAATGCAATGCCCACCGCGATGAGGAGCCTGCAGTCTCTAGCCTGGACACGTGCATGCATTGGTGTGTTTCCATCCCACTCACACTGCGTGTCATCTCGTTGTCTTGGCGTCCGTCTCTGCGCTGCCAATGTCTAGCTCTTTATCCGCGTGGTCTCTCGTCAAGGCCACCTCCAAGTTGCCGCGCTCATTCACGGCAGCCTGCACGACAAACTCACGCATGAATGCCGCCGCATCACGGCCGTCCTTCAGCAGTTCCTCCACGCGCGCAGGGTCAGTTTCACCACGCGTCTGCGGCAAACACGGAGGACATGGAGGTGGTAGAAGTTAGTAAAGCGTCGCGAAAAACAGTATGAGCAGTACGTGAGAGTGCGCACCAACTCGAACTTGGCTCGTATTTCGTCCCGGGCTGCGCCCAGCGCGCGTGCGTCGCCTCTAAACACGTCTGCCCGTGTGCGCAGGAGCAGGCGAAACACAGACCGCGCTGATGACGACATGAGCGACAGCGGCGGTGCAAACCTGACGTAGCTGCGTTTGCGCCTGCGCGACTTTCACGCGTCGAATGGACCTGCGAGGAGGCTTAAGAAGATTGAAAGGTGACGACGTCGACGTCCCCGCGAGCAAGCGCCCCTCGCGGAGTCCCTGATCAGCATGGGCACCTGCGATGTGCCCGTGCTTCGTGTCGCTGCTCGAGGCTGGGCATAGAGCCTTCTTGCGTTGGGGCTGAAGCACATAGAACGACTTAGAATGGGTGTAGACAGCGATAGCGACGACTATGTGCTGGTGGGCACGCCCATTGAGATGGCAGAGACAATATCACGTTCGAAGACGACTGCCGGCGCTGTGGCGCGCGCACCGCCTGTGTGGCAGCAAACTGCAACAGACGAGCAAGGCCGGCGACGCTTTCACGGCGCGTTCACAGGTGGTTTCAGCGCTGGGTACTACAACACTGTCGGCAGCAAGGAGGGCTGGACGCCGTCGTCGTTCGTGTCGTCTCGAAGCGCGCGGAGGGCGCGCGCAGAGGACACACAGCGTGAGGCTCGAGACTTCATGGACGAGGACGAGCGCATGGAGCTCGACGCCCAGCGCACAGCTGTAACCACACGCGTCGAGTTCGACAGCGCCAAGGCGCGGGCTGAGGCTCACGGCGCTGCTGAGTTGCACCGAGCAGAGTTGGACGGCTCCCGTCCACAAGCACTGCCGGGCCCAGTGCCCAGCGAGCTTATCGTCGTGCCTGCCTCTGAAGCCATTGGCATGCGGCTGCTGCGCAACATGGGTTGGCGCCCAGGCACTGGGCAGGGTGGCAAGCAACACAAGAAGCTTGCAGTGTCAGTGACCACGCACACCGTTAATGCCGCGCTTTCAACGCTGTTAGCTGGAGAGGAGGCGGTGCTTGCCGGTGATGATGCTGAGGCACACGATGCCACCATGTTCGGAGTGCCTGCTGCTGCAGATAATGCCGAAGAGGAGGCTGTGGAGGAGGGCGACAAGGACGACAGCAACGCTTGCCTCGTGGACCGCATGCGCCGCCGTCGCCGCCGCTGGGGGTTGCTTGCTGGTGCACTTGCGGAGGACGAAGATGTGGTCTTTCCGGCGCAGAAGCTAGACACTCACGGTCTTGGCTACGACCCCTTCTCTGGAGCAGAGGAGTTCAGAGCCATCAAGCGACGGCGAGAGGAGGCTGCGCGCCCTACAACCGCGTCAGCTATGCATGGCTCAGGCGCGCGCAGTGCGATGCAGCGCCATGAAGACCGGGGCACTGCTTTCGGCGTCGGCATCTTTGAGGACGGAGAGGACGAGGATGTCTACGGCGACACTGACCCGCGGCGACGCGCGCTTCTATCCCTGCCCACCGTTGCAGATGACGATGAAGCATCCGATGATGACCAGTTGCCGCAGATGCGCAGGCCAGCTCTGGCTGCTCATCCAGAGCGCCTGGCGATTGCAGCGCCGCCCACCCGCCACCCGGGCGCATTCGCTCTCGACGGCTTCGTGCGCGCAACTGAGACAGAAGCGCCGCCGAAGTACTACCCTCCGCCGGTGGTGCCGCGCGACTTCAAACCCTTCCACACATTTTCGCAGCCTCTGCTGAGAAACGATGGCAACCGCGCCCAGCCAGTGGAGAAGCCTCCGACACCAACGGATGCGGAGCTGGTGAGACGTTGCGACACGCTGGCTGCATTTGTCGCCCGCAACGGTCTCGAATTCGAGGCGCTTGCGCGGAAACGCCAGGCCAGTGACCCACGATTCACGTTCCTGTTCGGCGGCCCCGGCGCTGACTATTACCTCTGGAGACGAGCCGCGCTCGGCGCTGCTGCGCCGCCGGCTCCGCCACCCGAGCGGCGCAGCAGGCCGCTGACTGCATCGGAGCGGGGAGTCCTGCTGGGGGAGACGCCAGCTGCTGTAGCGGCGACGACTGCGCCAATGGACACTGTCGCCATGCAAGCCAAGATGCGCGGCATCGCAGATATTGACCGCGCCGCGTTGGTGGCGTCACTGGGCAGGACTTTCACAAAGGAGACGGGCGCAGCGCAGCCACCTTCCATGCGTTACGGCTTGCAGACAGCCGCGAGCCGCTTTGCGTCGGGTGGCGTCGAGGTTGGCGGTCACGCTGTTGCCTCAGACCGTGCTTTATCAGCTGATGCGCCGCCTGCAGGCTCATCTGGCATGACAGCTGCGATGCTGCCACCGGTGCAGCGCACCGTCGACGATTGGGGCCCCGAGCCACTGCTGTGCAAGCGCTTTGGCGTGCCGGATCCCTACAAGGGACGGCAGCGACCTGCGGAGCGGCGCACCTTCCGCTCTGAGATGCTGGCCCTTCCGGCAACAGCGGCAGAAGCGGCGGAGGCGGCGCCAAAGTTCCTGGATGCCGTGCCTTCTCAAGCCACAACAAGCACTCATCAAGAGGCCAATCCAGTGCCACCTGTGCCGCCGGCCGCAGAGCGCATAGAGCCGGACGCCGTCCCTGGTGCTGCGTCTGATGAAGTTGACGACTTCTTCGCGTCACTGGCCACTGCGCCAGTCCCTTCCGATGTTGCTGCGTCGGGTGGGACAGCAGTGCTGGCGCCTGGTGTGCCGGAGAGGCGACCTCTGGACTTGTTCAAGGCAATTTTTGAGGCGAGTGATGACGAGGGCGAAGACGATGAAGAGGATGACGGCGCGCCTGCAGCAGAGCAGGTGCCAGCGGTAGCGCCACCCGCTGCAGCTGCGACCACCGAGCAGCCAGCCGTGGCACTGCGCCCTCCGGCCCCGCTGTCAGCGCTCGAAGCGCTTGCGAGGGAACTCCGGAAGGAGAAGAAGCGGCACAAAGGCGAGCACAAGCATAAGCACAAGAGCAAGCACAAGCATCACAAGAAAAAGACACACAGAAAGCGGAGCCGCAGCCGCAGTGCATCAGGCTCAGAGGACAGTTCCAGCAGCAAGTGAATAGTGGCACTTTTGCTCACCTCGCCAAGGTGTTTGCGAGCAATCCCCGCCATCACTGGTCGTTCCGCTACAGCATGCGCGATGGAGACTGAGCTATTGGACGCAGGCAGAGGAGCAGAGGCTGCGTACGCGGAGCTGCCAGAGTGAGTCGACTTGTTGTCACCTTCAGGAGCAAGATGATGTGACTGCGCTCTTGTTTCACCTCTCGCAGTCGCGAGCAAGATACGGATGGCCTGTCGCTGCTGCTGCAGGAGCGCCAATATGAGCATGTCGCAAATTTGGACTCGTTTCTTGGCAGGCTGTATTCCTTCTGGACAGAGCGCGGCTTTGTGTGTACTGTCCTATCACGGCTCTTGAACCTTGCGACGCTGGCTTTCACGATTGCATTCAGCGGCTTCCTTCTCTTGTGCGTAGACTGGTCTGCGCTGACAACAAAGGTGCGTCGCGCTCGCCATCGTAAGTCTTGGACACTCATATGACGCAAACCCGACTCGTTGCCAGTGCCGTGCGCATGCGCGAGAATGCGATGTCGCCAGCGTTGGCATCCGGGAGCATCCGCTGGCCGATGTAGGCCAGCTGTATGCGATTGCAGTGTGCACATACTTGGCAGTGCTGTCCTTCTCCTGGCTCTTCCTTTCCATTCGCTTCGTCGCGGAGGTGCCGACATTGCTGGACATGCGATTGTTCTGCGCGTCCAAGCTGGGTCTCGGGGATGATGACATGCGGACTGTCACCTGGCCGGCTGTTGTCTCTCGCTTGGTGGCAACGCAGACCAGCACACGACTCAGCTTGGTGCGTGACATGACAGCGCTGGATGTTGCAGCGCGCATTCTGCGGCGGGAGAACTATCTAATGGGCGCCATCAACCAAGGCGCGCTTCGTCTCACGCTCCCCTGGCTACGTGGTGCGCTGGGGCAGCAGTGCTGGCTGACAACGGGCGTCCAGTGGTCGCTGTATTGGGCCGTCCTGAATCCCTTGTTCGATGACCACAGTCGCCTCCGGCCGTTGAGTGCTGACAAGCTGGCCACGCGCTGCCGTCTCATTGCCATTGCTCAGCTCCTTCTGACCCCGTTCATTGCGGTCTACATGGGTCTCTACTACTTCATGCGCAACGCAGAGCGCGTGTATCACCACCCAAGCGCTGTTGGCGCTCGCCGCTGGAGTGGCGAGGCCCGATGGCGTATGCGCCACTACAACGAGTACCCTCACGTTCTTGAGGCACGTCTCTCCGCTGCAAAGCCCGCTGCGACTGCCTACTGCGCCTGCTTCCCAAATCACGTGGTCTCCCTCTGCGCCCGGTTTGTTGCCTTTGTTGTTGGCGCGCTCGCAGCAGCGCTTCTGGCATTGGCAGCAGTGGACGAGCGGCTGCTTGAAGCAGTGCTTTGGGGACGTAACCTTCTGTGGTACACCGCAGTCTGCGGCACACTTCTGGCGGCATCGAGAGCTCTCATTGCAGATGACGCACCTGGCTCTGTGCGCCCGGACCCGGTCGCATCGTTGGCTGCATGCGTTGCACACACACACTTCATGCCGCGCCGTTGGCGAAATGCGAGCGGTAATTCCCGTCTCGTGTATGGCGAGTTCACAGCTCTCTTCCCGTCTGCTTTGGGCGCCCTTCTGGAGGAGCTGGCGAGCCTGCTCGTCGCCCCGGCCTTGCTCTGGTGGTCTCTGCCAGCGTGCGCGCAGGAGCTAACTTCTTTTCTGCGCGACTACACAGTCCACGCAGACGGCGTGGGCGACATCTGCAGCCTGGCGGCCTTCGACTTCGAGAGACATGGCAGCAGCGACTACGGCGCGAACGGTGACGCGTCACAAAGACTTCGCAGCAGGCATGGCGCACTGGAGAAGAGCTTTATATCATTCCAAGCGCAGCATCCGGACTGGGAGCCGGGCGTCCGAGGCAAGGCGCTGCTTGATACCTTGGCGCAGCACGAGGCGCGCCAGTCAGCTATCTGGGCTGCATCGACACAGCATGCAGGCGCCTCCGTGGAGGCCGCCATGGATGTGGATGCTCGCTGCCAGGCGCTGCTCCAGAGCTTGCATGAAGAGCAGATTGATGGCACCAACTAAATGCAGCGTGTTCACCCGCTTGTCATCACCACACCCGCTGGCACCCATGGCCCTTGGATGCTCTCCCTGGACGTCAGGTGCCGCTTCACTTTGTTGCCTGTTCTATGTCCCTTCTCGGTGCGCAGAAACGACAGGTGCCACGCCACCTCCTCCGCGTCCAGGTTCTTCAGGCCCACGCTGCGTGACTGCCCATTGGCTGGGAGCGGAAGGAAGGCGAGTCAGGCGCGTCCGAGTGCAGCGAACAGGAGACAAGGGGACGCACCGTACTCTGCAAGCGCGTGCGGGTGATGCCCAGGCCGGAGCGCTGTCTCCAGCGGTAGTTCTGGGTGTTGCGCACGCATGGGGTCCAACTTCTCTGCAACAAAGGCTCTGCCACGCAACGTTGGAGTGAGCAAGCCGTCGTCGTGAGTTCAGGCATCCGACACAACACCGCAGTCTGGAACTCTGGCGCAGTGGCACAACAGAAGACGCACCTGACGCCGCGACTGCTGCCCGAGTGCGCGCAGTAGTTGAGGGTCAGGCGCGTGAGTTGGAAGACGCCGCGCTTGGACATGATCCAAGCCTCCCTGTAGCGTGCTCCTCTACGGAGAAACTCGAGCCAAACACTTCCTGTACCGCTGTCAGGGCCAATGAACGCTATGCGCTACTGGACAGTCGACGCGTCGTAGCTCACGACACGTGGCACGTGCTCAAGCTCTCGTTGCTCGCTTGGAAGCCACCCAAGTTCGGCAAACAATAGCGCAACACGCAGACAATGACTCGGGAGCGTCCGCCATGACGACACCGCGAGAAATCCCAGGCTACTTGTGGGATGCAGAGAAGCAGCGCTACTTCAAGGTGGTGCGTTCTGCTGACACTGTCAAAGGGGCGCCAGCTGCCGAGGGCAATCCAAAGCGTCGCAGGAGCGAGCTTTCTGAGGATGTGAAGGAGTGCACTGCGCCCCGGGTGAAGGGCACAGACCTGGCCCAGCTGCTACGAAGCCGAGAAATCGGACTCCTGCACTATGCTGCAGCCCTTCCTGACGCGTGGGAGTCTCAGCGAGCACGGCACATACGTCTGCGTGCTTTCTCTGCTGAGCGGCAAGTCGCGAGCGGCTCCTGCGACGCTGCTCTCCTTCCGTCTTTGATGTCTGGCAACTTGCTTCTGGCTGGAGGCACTGGAACTGGGGCGCTCCAGCTGCTTCATGTGTGCAACGCAGAGGACAGAATGCAGGTGGACGTGCTCGACACTGTCGGTCGCCGGTCACAGGTGCAGGCGGCGTGCCGCGTCGATGGCAACTTCGGCCCCGACGCCGCTGTGGTTGCGTGTGCGTGGCTCGGCTCTGGCGAATCCGCCGGCGTTGTGGGCATCAGCAAAATCAGGCTGCGCAGCGGCGCAGCGAGCCTGAAAGAGATCGCCAACTTCGTCTTCAAGGGCAGTGTCTGGTCCTTATCCGCCGCATCGTCAGCGGACAGTCTCATCGCAGGGGTGAACACATCAGTCGTGCATATAGATTTGCGAGCTATGCGGCAGCGAATCCTCCTCGCGCAGACGAGGAGTGATGTCCTGACTGTCGCGCCCAATTCGGCGCTAACAGCCATCTGCGGCTTGCGGAACGGAGCTGTTGTCTGCATTGACAGCCGCCAAGCAGCCGATTCGAAGCCCGTGCAGCGCTGCCGCCTTCCTGCCGCCGTAACCTCCGTGTCGCTCCATCCTCAAGATGAGCGATACATTGTCGCCTGTGGCGTTGACGGCACGCTTGGACTTTACGACGGCCGTCGGTGGAGCCAGGCGCCGTGCTTACCATTCTCCGGGCATCGGAACACAGCAGCGTTGATGCATCGTCACACTGTGCATGGGAACTTGGTTGCAGCGCCGGGCACCGATGGGGTGGTGAGATTGTGGTCGTTGAATAGCGGCGGGCGGCCGCTGAGTGAGTCGTGCGAGGTTACTGGACACGTCCATCAGTCCCTCGCTTTCCAGGATGACGGCTGCAGCTTATGGCTCGGCTCCTGGAACGGTCTTGGCAACGCTGTCCTGGGACGCAATCATACCCCTGAAATGTAAACCCATGTAGCGCTCCCGCCGATGCCATAGGTGCTGGTTGTGCTGCTGCCGCGGCTGCTCATGTCCTGCAGCGCTGCGAGCGGTGCTGTTTGGCTGAGTGGCAGCCTTTTAGCTTGACTGTCCCTCGCAGCTGCTCGCGCCGATAGTAGTGCTTGCTTGCATGGAAACGGAGGCGAGCCAGCTGCTCAGCAAAGCGCCGCCGCTGGGCGTGGAGCAAGCGGGCATTGCGTTGGAGGCAGTCAGCATAACTCCAGTTCGCTTCTTGCAGCTCGTTATCTACTCAGCGGCTATTTTCATGTCTGTGCTGAACTACAGCGTGATGATTCCGATTTATAGCTACGGCCTGGACCGCTTTGACGTCAGTTTGCAAGCGCTCAACTCCTTGGCAAACGTCAGAACGGCAGCGACTATACCAGGTGCGCACGGTTTCCGCGCGCACGTGCGCTGTTAGCTGATTCATGGGTGTCGCAGGCGTGGTCATTGCACTCTACGTCACAGAGCGCTTCGGCTTCCGCGCCAGCTGCCTGGCAGGCTATTTGACACAGTGTTTGTGCTCGTTTGGGTCCGCGCTCGCCGTGCAGCTTCCCATCACGCCGCATGATGCTTTCGCTGTGCTCTTGCTGAGCCAAGCTGTGAGCGCTGTGGGTGTGGCACTGTTCCAGAATAACATCACACGGCTGTCTGGTGAATGGTTCCCCACGAATGAGCGCGACGCAGCTGTCACAGCCGCATCTCTTGCTGGAGTTGCAGGCACCACGTTCATCAGCCTGCTTGCGCCAGCGGTGGCATCAAGGACGATGAGCGTCGACGGCCTGTTTGTGTGGCAGGTGCCGGCGTGGATTACCATCACTGTTGTTGCCTGGGTGTACGTGAAGGAGGAGCCGCCACAGCCTCCAAGCGCAGCTGCAGCCGTGCAGCGCAGAGCGCGCCGTCTTTCGCGGCGGGCTGGCAATCAAGATGAGCAGTCTGTGTGGCTGCTGTTCGGATCGTTGCGTTCTCTTCTATCGCATGGCAATTACATGGTGCTGCTCTTGAGCAGTTCATTTGTTATTCAGATGGTGTACACGCTGGTCATCATCATGGGTCCAATGCTGCAGCCCTGTGGCATCTCGCCCGCCGTTACCGGCGTTGCGCTGGCTAGCTTTAGCATCTCATCTGCAGTCTCGCCGCTCCTCTATGTATTCTCTATCATGATGCTGGACAAAGGCTCGTCGCCTGACTACGTGTACCACCAGCGCGTGTGGACAATAGCGGCAGCTGTCGGCCTGGCGGGCGTCATATTGGTTCACCGCCAAGGTGAGACTGCGTCGCTCGCGATCGGAGCCTGGTGCCTGCTCGGCCTTCTCAGCGGGGTTCTTGGAAATGCGGGATTGACGCTCGAGCACTCCGCTGAGATGACCTTTCCTTTGCCCCCAAATGCAAGCATCACGCTTCTTACCATTGGCGGCAATGCGATCAGCTTCATCCAGGTTGTGATAGCCACGCACATGATCAGCCAGCCGTCAGCGGCGACGTGCACGATGCTCACCAGTCCGCTGACATGGTTCGTTGTGGTGAACGCCGGTATCGGGTTGCTGTTGCTCGCGGCGTTGAAGCCCGAATACAACAGGGCGAAGACGGAGGCAATGGATGCAGTGGCGGGCAAGCAAACGGCAGTGTACGGGGCGCTGTAAGGCAGCGTTACAATGTCGATGCGCTTTCACATCGCAACTGACTTAGAGCACCATTGGTCCTGGCCTGGAGCGCCCATTCCCCAGCCAATGTAATCATACATCACTGACCAGGAAAGACCAAGACCAAGACCAAGACAATCGGCATGGGAAAGAATAGGCAGATCGGCTTTACTCCTCCTCCTCCTCCTCCTCCTTGGGTTTAGGGGAAGTCTGCGCCCGCCGACGCTTGCCCGTGAACAGCTCAGGCGGTGGCTTCCACCACACGTCGTAAGGAAAGTCAAAGGCGGAAAGCATGAGCGCCGGCAGCCACAGCTGCTCATCAGGCAACTCCCCCAGAACCTCCAGCACGTGCGCCTCTGGGACCGCCCGCCGCGCGCCTTTGCGCCCTTTGCCCTCGCTGTGCGTTAAACACGGCGTGACCGTCCTCCTCTGCGATTCCCCAGGTTTGCAACTTGGACTCGTTGCGTGCCGCAGCGAAGACCTCGTCAAGCGTCAAGCGATTTCCAGTGCTCGAACGTCCTTGCGGCGCCACGCCACACATAGTTTAGCGCATTCACGGTGATGTAGCTATCCTCGCTGCCGTGCCTCAGGTGTTCCGCCAAGACTGGTGCACCGTCGAGGCCATCAGCGAGTGTGGCACACACGCGCGGCAGCGGCGCGCCAAAGTACTCCACCAGGCCCGGGCGCAAAAATTCATCGACCCAGGCGGGCAGTAATACGCGCGCGTCGAACTGGGCATAGAGTGCGTCGCGCCGCGCACTTGCCCTGAGCAGCGTCGCCTCGGAACGAGCAAGCGCCGCGCATAGCGCCGCTAAGCTCGGCGTGCCCTCGGCGAGCGGTGCCGGCATGACGGCGCGCTGGCTGTAACCTCGCGGCAGAGCGGGAACCAAGCGGCGAGCAGCAGGCAGTGTGGCGCACAAAGGCGAGGGCAGCCCACGCTACATCGTGCAGATTACGCGCCCATCAAGTGTCTTAGGCAAGCAGCACGCAAAAAGTGCCTGCAATCGTTCTACGGGCGCGCCACGCGTGTGGTTACCCGCTCGAAAAATGCCCGCTCCAATCCAAATTAAATTTCTGGGATGGCCCGTAAGTTGTAAGACTTACCATTGACAGCCTCCGGAAAGCTTACTGTAAGGCTTACCGTAAGCCGCCCGAGCCGCTGTAAGTGACACGTGGCACCGTGGACCGATGGGC